>ENA-OYXJ01000556-OYXJ01000556.1-human-gut-metagenome-genome-assembly--contig:-NODE-556-length-14401-cov-10.543775_pt1 | contig 14401 bp, 9 predicted proteins | sample MGYA00244843_ERZ653418 | MGnify/ENA primary metagenome ERZ653418 (study PRJEB26926, sample SAMN06164921) | human gut metagenome | biome: ENVO:00009003; feature: ENVO:2100002; material: ENVO:00002003... | reverse complement strand
GGGAACATTTCTGCCGCCTATTCCGCAAGGCGACCGGCAAAACGTTCAAAGAATTTCTGACCGACCTGCGATTGGACGACGCCTGCAGAAAACTGTCAGGTTCCTCTGCGTCGATAGCCAGCATCGCAAGGGAATGCGGTTTCCCCGATACGCGCGCGCTGCAGACGGCCGTGCAACGCAAATACGGCATACGCGCGCAGGAATATCGCGAACGATACGAAAATCGAAACTAACGTTCAACGAGAAAAGGAGGAAATATGACTGGGCCTGCACCAACCATCCGTCGTATGAAAATTGAAGATTATCCGCTGGTATACGGGTTGTGGACACGATGCACCGGTTTCACCATGAGGGACATCGACGATTCCGAGGATGCGATAAGGACGTTCCTCAAACGCAATCCCGACACCTGTTTCGTAGCCGAGGACGATGGCGGAAGGATTATTGGAGCGATTCTTGCCGGTCACGATAGCAGACGGTCGCGCATCTACCACACGGCGGTCGATCCCGACGCGCGCGGTATGGGCATTGGCTCGCTTTTGGTGGGCCGAGTGGTTGAAGCGCTTCGTGCGATCGGCCTGCCAAAAGTCGCCGTCGGTGTGCCCGCAGACAACGATGCCGGCAACGATTTCTGGGAGCATCAGGGGTTTGCGGTCCGTGACGATTTGGTCTATCGGGAACTACCTCTCTAATACAAGCCGTCCGACAACGAACCGTCCAATACGCTCGCACTTTGTCTCTATAAGCCCGGTTCCGCACTTGCAGCCCACAACAAATATGTTCTGTATATCAAACGTATTCAAAGACCATGCAATGGAATATCAGACGGAGGAAGACCCGTTCGGAGCGCTTAAGAGAGACGAGCTGCTGTGACGAATGGCGATACGGTGATGTGGTCATCGCTGACCTTGCCATCGTTTTCTCTGAAACATCCGGCATCCTCATCTCACACTTTTATGAGCGAGTTTTTGCCCTTCCGTAACATTTCATGAGGGAGAGCCACCCTTCCATGGCCACCTGCGCACCCTATGCACCCCTTAAAAAACGGCGCCATTCCGCCATGAAATCACCCCCTTCATCCGAGCATGGCATTGCGCACCCCGTCAAAACATGGCCGTCATCCCTGGTTTCCCGATTTCCGCACTTTTTGAAAACCCGTTTTACCCGATTTCCGCACTTTTCCGGATACCGAGCGGCACTGTTCCGACCGCGCGACTGCATCAAACGCCGATTCCGACGAATCTACAGATTAACGGTAAAACGTCGCGCGGCGACCCGGCCGGCTTGCGGAATGGAGGTCAGGCTCGTTCCGCGGCGCCCTTCAGCAGCATCGCGCCAATGCCCTCACCTTGGTGACGCAGGTCTATGGCGAGCCTGCCGTCCCCATCCATGGTCACAATGGTCCGCACGGCCGATCCTTCGCCAAACGCCGGCGACATATGAACATATTTTTAGGAAACGACTGTTCAGCGCTTGCCATCCGCTTCATTCAGATACCGATATACAGTGGATTGCCCAACGCCCATCATCACCGCAATTTGACCGACCGTACCATTACCCGTCAAAGGCATGGAGTTTCGGAACGTTGATTACGGGACGGGTTTTGAGACACTTTCCGCCGGAGTGTCGGAGACAACTCCCCCAGTCCGGTTTACGCTCCGAAAACGTCCGTTTTCGAAATGGTCCAAGACGCATTCCGATGGTCCTAGTCGGATTCACCAAGTGTTGCATGTTGCATTCGGTACAACATTTAAGAATTCACAGGACCACACTCATCCAACAACGAACCGATTTCGCGACATGGCGACATGACAACAGATAACGCCCAGACACCGCGCGACCGGTCTCATTCCCATCACCCGGCCACGTCAAACCGTCGTCGTTCCACGAAGACAGCCGGACCCGCAACCCTTCGTCGGACTCCACGTCCACCTGGCAAGGAGCCAGCCGGTTCCATAATCCTCATCATCAAGACGCTAGACTGTCTTACAAACCGGAAAATCATACCGTCCGGCGGCAATCGGGAATGGAAAGGCGATGGCAATGACGCGCATCGAAGACGGAATCCAGGATACGGAACCGATCCGGTTCCTCGAACTATTGGGACTCGACGAAGAGGACCTAGCCGGCTATAGCATTCGTCTGAATGGCAGCAACCCGGAATGGGGCAAATGGAGTGATCTTCCCGACGCCTACTATTCCTCCTATGATGACCTGATGAAGTGGATTTTCACGAAGAAATGGCCAGATAAGGATAAGGCAACAGCGCAGATTCACACACGTAAAGTCCTCCAGTTCATTCAGCTCAAGCCAGAGAATCCCCACCCCACACAATGGCTGTTCGTCGGAGCCTACGACGTCCTCGACGAGTACACGGAGAACGACGGCAAGATTCTATACCGTTACAATGAGATCCCGGAATACGCCTCGCTAAAGGCCAGGGCGGTAGTGTACTACAAAAGAGATCCGGGTTACACGGGAGTCGTCTTTAACCTGTCCAACAATGAAGAACGACGCCGGGATTTTCTCAAGACGATGACCCTTGAGAAAATCGCTCAATCCCCCGTATCCGCGTTACCGTTCCCCGGATACGAGAACGTTCGGTTGACGCACCGGCAGCTCGTGGCGGCCGTGAACAACGAGGAATGGCGGGCGGCCCTCGGCAGCGTCCAGGCGGTCTATCTGCAGACCGATAGACGAACGGGATGGCATTACGTGGGGTCCGCCTACTCACGGAAAGGAGCCTCGCACGGTCTGCTGTCGCGTTGGAAGGAATACGCGTCCGGAGACCACTCCGGGGGAAACAAGCAGCTCAGAAACCTCGGCGCCGGATACATCGAGAAGAACTTCCAGTACTCGATCCTGGAGATCTTCGACATGAACAAGTCACCCAAAGAGATCATCGACCGCGAACACTGGTGGATGGACATCCTCGGATCCGTCCGTAGAAACAACGACGAAGTACCCCACGGATACAATTCCGTCGCCGAACGAGAGAACTCCGACCAACACGAATGATCCTGTGGGTAGCTCCTACCGGCTGAGGCTCGCGGTGCCGGCCGTGACCTCGCCGAGGGTGGGAAGCGGCACGCTCGCCGAAATAGGCGACCGTGTTCTTCGAATCGTCATGTTCGAGGTCCTTCCCGCACCACGGCCCGTATTTATCGCCCGCGGCGCATCCAAGGGATTCCTGTCTAAATTCCGACATATCCGAAATGATTACGGACTGTCAATCTGAAAAAGCAAAGCCCATCCCCTGGTCGAGAAACCTTCGAACGAATACGGATATCCGTTTCCAAGACGCGCAAGGACACGTTCCGCCGGACATCATTTCGGTTCGCTAAGCGTTTTATGTAACGCTGGTGCAAACACTTAAGAATTCGGCCGCCATCCGCGTGGAGATGCATTCCATCCTCCGTCCGGCTTGGAATACGCATCAAGTCATTCCATTGTGGCTAGACATCCAGCGAATCGGGTCAGACCGAGTTCGCGCAAGCGTCCAGCACGCCCCTCCCCGCCGGCCCGCCATAACCCGGCTATTTTCTCGAGTTGAAACGCACTTGGCCGACAGGGCCACTCGGGAAAGGCAAGGAATGACGAAACCGGCGTCGATACAGCAACGTATCAGGAGACGCTTGACACGTTAAGGGAGATGCGACCTTACGGGAACAGCAGTGCTGCGTTTTCGGCGTATGCCAGCCGCGAGCATCGGCCGCCGGACGGACATGTTCTTCCAGATCGAGGGCTATACCCGTTTTCTATTGAATCCGCCAAATCAAACGAAAGGGCGCACGTTTCAAAACGTGCGCCCTTTCATGTAATGGATGGAGAGGAAACGGCTTCTATCTGGCCATGACCCCCTTTCTCGCGATTGATCCTAGCCAATCCAAGGATGGCTTCGGATGGCGTTCGAAGGTGTCCCTGTCCCAGGAGGCCAGGCCGAACGTCGGAGCGAACGAGCCCCACTCGTAGTTGTCGAGCAGGGACCAGTGGAGGTATCCCCTCACGTCGATACCGTCGTCCATCGCGTCGTGCATGCCGGCTATGGCATCGAAGGTGTAATCGATTCTCCGGCGGTCATCGGCAGTGGCGATGCCATTTTCGGTGACGATTATCGGCGTGCGTTTGGCGACGTTCCAAGTATGGCGGATGGCGATGCCCAGCGCCGGCGGGAAGTACTCCCAGCCGGTGAGGGTGCGTTCCGCGTCCTCGGGGACTGGCACGGGGCCATCCTTGCCGATGAAGGTCCTCAGATAGGCCTGCACCCCAATGAAGTCATCCCCGGCCGCGGCCTCGGTGAAGTAGTCCTCGCGCGGGTACTGGTATTCCTCCATCTCCCGTTCGCATCCGGGCATGGCGTGGAACGCCTGGCAGGCGATGGTCCACCCGGACTTGATACGCGGGTTCTCGGATAGTATTTCCCTGGCTTTCCTGTGCGCTTTGACGAGCGTGGCGGAGATGTCCGGATCGGGCGCGGGCAGCGAGGCGGCCACGAAGTCGCTGCCTTCGGTTCCGCCACGGGTCAGCGCGACCATGTTCGGCTCGTTAATGGTGCAGACCCAGGTGACGTCGTGGAGGATCGGCATCACGTACCGCACGTACCGGGCGAAGTAGTCGACGGCATCGGCGTTGAGCCATCCGCCCTTGGTGGCGAGCCACAGCGGCAGTGTCATGTGGTTCAGCGTGACCATGGGCTCGACGCCGTTCTCGTGGCACGCGTCGATCATTTGGCGGTAGTGCAGCAGCTGCGCTTTGGAGAAGCAGCCCTCCGCGGGCTCGATGCGGGCCCATTCGATGGAGAAGCGGTACATGCCCAATCCGGCGTCGGCGAGCATTCTGATGTCCTCGCCGTAGCGGTGGTAGCTGTCGGCCGCGTCTCCCGACGGTTCGCTGAGATCCGTGCGTTCGGCATGCTCCCTGGCCCACCAGTCGCTCGCGACGTTGTTCCCTTCGATCTGGTGCGCGGCCGTGGACGCGCCCCAGATGAATTCCGGCGGGAACTCGTATTGTTCTTTCATGACATGTCTTTCTATTTGATGCCCGTTCCGGCGACGCCCTGGATGAAGTAGCGCTGCAGGAATACGAACAGGAGGAGGATCGGGGTGACCACCAGTACCGCTCCGGCGAGCAGGACGCTGTAGTTCGTGGCGTTCTGGCCGGTGGAGTAGAGGGACAGTGCCACGGGCAGCGTGTACTTCTCCTCGGTCTGGGCCGCGACCAACGGCCACAGGAAGTTGTTCCAGGAGGACAGGAACGTGAGGATGGACAGCGTCGCCAGCGGCGGCCCGCACTGGGGCAGGACGATCTGGAAGAATATGCGCAGCTCACCGGCGCCGTCGACCCTCGCGGCCTCCATCAGCGCGTCGGGGATTCCGGAGATGAACTGTCTCATCAGGAAGACTCCGATGGGCTGGCACAGGAACGGCAGGATGAGCGCCGCGTAGGAGTTCGCGAGTCCCATGTTCGAGATGATCACGAACAGGGGGACGAACGTGGCCACGCTCGGAACCATGAGCGTCACCATGACGGCGCCGAACAAGATGTTCTTGCCGGCGAAGTCCATCTTCGCCAGGGCGTATCCGACCATGGAGCAGAACACCATGTTCCCGAGGACGGTGATCACGGCGACGACCATGCTGTTGGTGAAGTAGGTGCCGAAGTTCAGCTCCCCGAACCATTTCGCGAAGTTTGCGAGCGAGGCGTGCTCGGGTAGGAGCTTCGGCGGTTTGGCGAGGATCTCCCTCTGGGTCTTCAACGAGCCCAGCGCCATCCACAGGAACGGGAAGATCCAGAAGACTCCGATCACCGCGAGGACGCAGTAGGAGAGTCCACGCCCCTTGACGAATCGGCGCCAGAGCGACTGCTTGTTGCTTTGCGGCCTCGAGGCCGCGACTGTCGTGGCTGTCATCTCAATCCTCCTTGAGAATGCGGAACTGGAGCACGCTGACCAGCGCGATGATGATGAACAGCACCCAGCTGGCTGCGGAAGCGATTCCGTACTGTCCGAAACCGAACTTCTGGTACACGTAGTACGCGGCGGAGAGTGTCGAGTCGAGCGGCCCTCCCTGGGTCATCACGAAGGATTCCTCGAAGAACTGCAGGTAGGCGACGGAAAGGAGCACGGCTCCCAGCAGCAGCGTGGGCTTGAGCAGCGGAAGCGTGATGCTGCGGAAGGTGCGCCATTTGCCCGCGCCGTCGATGGCCGCGGCCTCCTTCAGCTCCTCAGGGATGGCCTGCAGGCCGGCGAGGAAGATGATCATCAGCGTTCCCATGTTGCGCCAGATGGTCATGACCATCAGCGCGGGCAGTGCGTAGCGGGTGTCGTGCAGCCAGTCCGGTCCGGCAATGCCGAAGACGGCCAAGAGCGAGTTGAGCAGGCCGTCCTTCTGGAGGATGTACCTCCACACGACGGAGACTGCGACCACACTGGCGACGACCGGCGCGTAGAACACGGCCCTGAAGAACGCGTTGAGGTGCTTGGATCCCTTGTTGAGGGCCACCGCGAATGCGAGGGCGATCGCCATGGTGATCGGCAGGCCGACAAGCACGAAGATTCCGGTGACGCCCAACGCGTGCAGGAAACGGTGGTCGTGGAACAGGGTGATGTACTGGTCCAGTCCGACGAAGTTGACGTTGAACGGGGTGCGAAGGTCCTTGGAGGTGATGTCGGTGAAGGACATCGCCATCGAGGACAGGAGGGGAATCAGCATGAATACGCAGAACACGACTGCGAAAGGCAAGGCAAATCCCCATGCGAGAATCGTACGGCGGCGGCGGAGGACGTTGCCCGAGCCCTCCGTCTTCGTCTTTCTTGTCCCGAGGCTCATGGGATCAGTTTCCCGTTCCGATGGAGTCGGCTTCGGACTGCAGGTTCTTCAAGCCCTCGTCAACGGAGACCTGTCCCTTGTTTATCTGCTCGAGGATGCGGTCAGCAGCGGAGGACACCTGGGCCCAGGTGGACAGCGCCGGCGGAGCCATGGTGTTCTTCAGCTGGTCGCCGAATGCCGAAAGCTTGTCGTTGCCGGAGAGCGCGTCCTCATCCCATGCCTTCTGAGAGGCGGGCAGGTCGGAGGACTTCTTGTACCATTCGACCTGCACCTCGGGCTTGCTTGCCCACTGGATGAACTTCCATGCGGACTGCTTGTTCTTGGAGTCCTTGAACGTCACGAGGTTGCTGCCGCCGACGAAGGACGTGGCAGGACCCGAGGATTCGTTCATCGACGGCAGAATCACGGTGGCGTACTTGGATTCGAAGCCATCGCCGCCCAATTCGTTGATCTGGCTGACGGCGGTCGGCCCCTGCAGCATCATCGGAGTGTCACCGGACACGAAGTTCGCTATGTCGGCACCGGAGCTTACGTCGGCGTTGACGTTCGCGACGCCGTCCTTGTAGAGACTGGTGGTAAAGTTCAGTCCCTTCTTTATGCCAGTATCTTCGAAAGTCCATTTCGTCTGTTCCTTGTTAGTCAAGGACGCCCCGGCCGAGTAGGAGAACGGCAAAGTTCCGAGGAACGCGTCAGTGCCAGATGGGTTGAGGTTCATGCCGTATTTGACCCCATCGACCTTCTGCATGTCCTTAGCCATCTGCTTAAGCTCATTCCAAGTCTTCGGAGCTTTGTTCCAACCAGCCATCTCGGCGATGTCGGTACGGTAGTACAGCACTCTGGTGTCGATGTACCAAGGCACGCCGAGCTGTTTCCCGTCGACCTGGCCAGTAGCCCTAGACCCGTCGGAGAAGTCGGACATGTCGAGGTTGTCAGGCACGGTGGAGAACGAGTTGGAGAAATCGGCCATCCAGGTGGTGCCCATCTGCGCAAGGTCGGGACCGTTGCCCGCGGCGATGGCGGTCTGGAGTTTGTCGTGCGCTGAGGACCATGGGATCGCGGTGACCTTGACCTTGACGTCGGGGTTCTCCTTTTCGAATCCCTTGACGAAATCACCCAGCAGGTCGCCCTCGTTGCCCATGGCCCAGATGGTCAGGTCGCCGGTGGCCTTGCTTGAATCGATGGTCTTGACCGCATCGGAATCGGAATCCGCGTTGTTCGCGGACCGTCCGCACGCGGACATACCGGCAATCATCGCCACACTGGCCATGCCGGCCACGACCGCTTTGAAAAATGGCTTCCTCATTGAAATCTCCTTTGATTCATATCAATCTAACCGCTTAGATTGATATTACAATTTAAGCGCTTAGCTTTAAGGAAGTCAAGGCGACACGCCCATATGATTTATGCGCTTAGATTTTTTGATTGCATCCGCAGCTGCCGCGCACAATGAGGCGAACCGGGAGTACTCGTCTTTCAGCCTTCTCCCAAGGCTCCCCGTTCCTGGAAAGCAGCATGCGAGCCGCCTCGCGCCCCATGTCCTCCATGGGCTGGCGGACGGTCGTCAGCTGCGGTTCCATCAGCCGTCCGGCGAGGATTCCGTCGAATCCGGTGACGATGACGTCGTCGGGAACCCGGACACCGGCCTTCTCGAGGAGTCTGATCACGCCGAAGGCGGTCTGGTCCGTGCCGCAGACCAAGGCCTGCGGCAGTCTGCCGGATCCTATCGCCTCGCACAAACCCACCATGTATTCATCGGACGTGGCGAAGGAGTCATCCAACAGCGCGTCGCTGGAATCGAGACCACGTTCCTCGAGGCATTTCCGGAAGGCGACGTAACGGGCGACGACGTCGTCCGAATCGAAGCCGCCGACGAACGCCATCTCGTCGACATGATGGACGTCTACAAGATGGTCGACGATCTGCCTCATGCCCGATGCGTTATCGCATTGCAGGTACGCGGCCGGCAGTTTTTCATCGCCCACACCCACCATTACAAGCGGGATGGTCTTCGCCAACATGGAAAGAGGAAGCGCATCGTTATATCCGCTTGGCATCAGCGACAGTCCATCAACGCGGCCGGCGATATCCGTTACCGATCTGTGATCATCCCTTTCCGAGGCGGCTCCCATAAGTATTCCCTTGCCGCTCTTCCAGCATTCGAGTTCGAAACCACGAAGCACCTCATCAACGTATAACGGATATACAAGAACGTTGGGTTCGTCACCGTCCAGAGGCTCGTCGATGGATCTGGGGGAAACATCAGGCCAATCATCCTCAAGGTTGCTTCCCTGAGGTCTTTCCAGCAGCATATCGAACGCGTACATGCCCAACGTGCCCGTCCTGCCTTTGGCAAGGCTACGTGCGTTGCCGCTGGGAACGTAGCCAAGCTCCTCGGCGACCCTGAGGACCTTGGCCTTGGTATCATCCTTCACTTTGTCGGGATGCCTGAAGGCGAAGGAGACCGTCGCGGTAGACACACCCGCCTTCTCTGCAACGTCATACACCGTAACTCTTGCCATAAGACCAGCCTAAGCGCTTTGATGCATGGGACACACACGAGGTCCCAAAACCATAGTTTTTCCGGTCTTCTAACAGGAATCCGCGGCGCCGAAGAGAAAAAACCAAGAGTGGAAAGGATTTCCATGCCCCTGCGGGAGACCTGGGAATCAGATGGAAATCAAGGATGGAAAGACGGGGTCCCCGGAAGCCAAGCCCCACGGGAGTCCCGGAAGGAAGAAGGAAATACGGGAAATAAAAAAGCCCTTCCGGGAACCCGCATGGGGTCAGCCGGAAGAACCGGGAGGAGGAACAAAAGATTCGGGGATAAAAAATGGGGTTTCCGGAGCGTAAGCTCGACGGGAACCCCGGAAAGAGAGCATGAAAATGGGCCTCCCGGGAGCCAAAGGCTCGACCGGGAGGCCCGATACGTTTGAAGCGGCGGCGTGCTACTCTCCCACACCCTCTCGAGTGCAGTACCATCGCCGCGCCTGGCCTTAGCTACCGGGTTCGGAATGGGACCGGGCGTCTCACCAGGGCTATGACCACCGCAAAACCGCGATCACGGAACGACAGCCAAAACACATGGCGGCCATTCCGGCCATTATGTTATGAACCGTGGCGGTTCGGGAACCGGCTAGCGGACGCGAGGCAAAGCCTACCGTTGTATCGTCTCATGACCATCCCAACGCATATTGCCGTCCAGGACGATCCAGCACAGGAAAGACGCGGAACCAACCCTCCACAAGAGGATCGGAATGTTATGTCGCCGTCGCCCGTTAGTACCGGTCGGCTCCACCCCTCACGGGACTTCCACCTCCGGCCTATCAAACACGTGTTCAACATGCGGGCTACAACGGTTCAAGACCGTACGGAATCCTAATCTTGGAGCAGGCTTCCCGCTTAGATGCTTTCAGCGGTTATCCCTCCCGAACGTAGCCAACCGGCCGTGCCGCTGGCGCGACAACCGGCATACCAGAGGTTCGTCCACCCAGGTCCTCTCGTACTATGGGCAGGCCTCCTCAGGATTCCAACGAGCGCAGAGGATAGAGACCAAACTGTCTCACGACGTTCTGAACCCAGCTCGCGTGCCGCTTTAATCGGCGAACAGCCGAACCCTTGGGACCTGCTCCAGCCCCAGGATGCGACGAGCCGACATCGAGGTGCCAAACCATCCCGTCGATATGGACTCTTGGGAATGATCAGCCTGTTATCCCCGGGGTACCTTTTATCCGTTGAGCGATGCCGCGCCCGTGCGCCGGCACCGGATCACTATCTCCGACTTTCGTCCCTGCTCGGACCGTCGTCCTCGCAGTCAAGCCCGCTTGTGCGATTACACTCGACACCCGATTGCCAACCGGGCTGAGCGGACCTTTGAGCGCCTCCGTTACTCTTTGGGAGGCAACCGCCCCAGTTGAACTACCCGCCAGGCACTGTCCCTGACAAGGATGACTTGTCGAGGTTAGACGTCAAACGAGAACAGAGCGGTATTTCACCTTGCGGCTCCACGAATGCTGGCGCACCCGCTTCGAAGCCTCCCGCCTATGCTACACAATCCGCGCCTAACGCCAATACCAAGGTATAGTAAAGGTCCCGGGGTCTTTTCGTCCTTCTGCGCTTAACGAGCATCTTTACTCGTACTGCAATTTCGCCGAGCTCCTGGTCGAGACAGTGGGGAAGTCGTTACGCCATTCGTGCAGGTCGGAACTTACCCGACAAGGAATTTCGCTACCTTAGGATGGTTATAGTTACCACCGCCGTTTACCGGGGCTTGAATTCACCGCTTCGTCCCCGAAGGGATTGACGGATCCTCTTAACCTTCCGGCACCGGGCAGGCGTCAGTGCATATACAGCGGCTTTCGCCTTCGCATGCACCTGTGTTTTTGGTAAACAGTCGCTACCCCCTGGTCTGTGCCACCCACCAAAGCTCCGGACGCAAGGTCCTTCACCCCAGTGGGTCTCCCTTATACCGAAGGCACGGGAGTGATTTGCCGAGTTCCTTGACCAGGATTCGCTCGATCGCCTTGGTATTCTCTACCTGACCACCAGTGTCGGTTTGGGGTACGGGCGGCCATGGCCCTCACGCCGAGGCTTTTCTCGACGGCCTGGACAACCGGATATCGAGCCATAACGGCTCCCATCATCACACCTCGCCATGCGCGCCATGCGGATTTGCCTACATGACTGGCTGCGTGCTTGACCACGGAAAACCACCTCCGCGGCCGGCTCCCATTCCGTGTCACCCCTGCGCTGACCTACTGCGGCTACAGTCCCAACACCACGCGGCGGAACCAACCCGAAGGAAGGAACCACCACGAGGCGGAGGTTAGTACTCACCGTCTCGGTTTTGCCGGTCCATGGTCGGTACGGGAATATCCACCCGTTCATCCATTCGACTACGCCTGTCGGCCTCGCCTTAGGACCCGACTCACCCGGGGACGACGAACGTGGCCCCGGAACCCTTGGTCATCCAGCGGACGGGATCCTCACCCGTCTCTCGCTACTCATGTCTGCATTCTCACTCCCACGAAGTCCACGGCACGGTTACCCGGCCGCTTCGCCCCTCGCAGGACGCTCTCCTACCCAGCAACCATGAAGATTGCTGCCGCGTCTTCGGTGGTGTGCTTGAGCCCCGCTACATTGTCGGCGCGGAACCACTAGACCAGTGAGCTGTTACGCACTCTTTCAAGGATGGCTGCTTCTGAGCCAACCTCCTGGCTGTCTATGCGACTCCACATCCTTTCCCACTTAGCACACGCTTCGGGACCTTAGACGACGGTCTGGGCTGTCTCCCTCTCGACGACGGAGCTTATCCCCCGCCGACTCACTGCCGGAATACACGTCAACGGTATTCGGAGTTCGGCTGCTGTTGGTACCCAACAAGGGCCCGCAAGCATCCGGTAGCTCTACCCCCGCGACGCAATCGACCGACGCTGCACCTAAATGCATTTCGGAGAGAACCAGCTATCACGGAATTTGATTGGCCTTTCACCCCTAGCCCCAGGTCATCCCCCCGGTTTTCAACCCAGGTGGGTTCGGTCCTCCACGCGGTCTTACCCGCGCTTCAACCTGCCCAGGGCTAGATCATCCCGCTTCGGGTCCAGGACAAGCGACTGAAAACGCCTTTTAAGACTCGCTTTCGCTACGCATACGCCACACGGCTTATGCTCGCCACCCGCCACTGACTCGCAGACTCATTTTTCGATAGGCACGCCGTCACCCCACAAGGAGGCTCCGACGGTTTGTGGGCGCACGGTTTCAGGAACTGTTTCACTCCCCTCCCGGGGTGCTTTTCACCTTTCCCTCACGGTACTGGTACGCTATCGGTCAGACAGGTATGCTTAGACTTACCCAACGGTCTGGGCTGATTCACGCGGGATTCCACGAGGCCCGCGCTACTTGGGACAACACGATCGGAAGACGGCTCACGTCCAGGTACGGGGCTGGCACCCTCTACGGCCAGGCCTTCAAGCCTGTTCCCCTGGCAAGCCGTTTTATGACTCCCGCCCGGCCCGTCGGAACCGGGACACGTGATCCCACAACACCGGCAACGCAACCCCCGACGGGTATCACGCGCAACCGGTTTGGTCTGATCCGCTTTCGCTCGCCACTACTCACGGAGTATCCCTTCCTGCAGGTACTGAGATGTTTCACTTCCCTGCGTACCCCCCGCCCATAGGCGGTGCCGGCCCATGACGGCCGGCGGGTTCCCCCATTCGGAGACCCTAGGATCAAAGCCATGTTGGAGGCTCCCCTAGGATTATCGCATCCTCAAACGTCCTTCATCGGTACTGTCTGCCAAGGCATCCACCATACGCCCTCGCAAGCGGCACAACAGCAAAACAAATTGTCATTGCCCCACCCGCGGGTTTCCTGATAGCAAGATCGCCAGACGACAAATCTTAACACTAAAATGATCACAAAACGATCGATCTCGAAACCAAACTCAATTGAAGAGTTTGGCGAAATCGCGATAAGCAAAAAGAAACGTTCTTTCAGTTTCTCTTGCTCGCGTCCACTATCCAGTTCTCAAACCACCACGCGCCACCACCCTCACCCGAAACCAACAAAGGAAACCAGGCTGACGATGATGGGCATCGAACCGCACCACAACAGACGTTGTGGGGTGGCGGTCCGGGAGCCCAAAAGCATACCCATACCACTCCCGGACATCCCGACGGGACATCCAAGCCCATGATCTCTTCCACACCAGCATCCCCATGCGAGACCGTGGAACCATTCCACGGGCACGGGGCTCACACCGGACACGGAACCGTGTCCTGAAATTCTCCGTAGAAAGGAGGTGATCCAGCCGCACCTTCCGGTACGGCTACCTTGTTACGACTTAGTCCCAATCACGAGTCTCACCTTAGACGGCTCCCCCCAAAAGGTTGGGCCACCGGCTTCGGGTGCTACCCACTTTCATGACTTGACGGGCGGTGTGTACAAGGCCCGGGAACGCATTCACCGCGGCGTTGCTGATCCGCGATTACTAGCGACTCCGCCTTCATGGAGTCGGGTTGCAGACTCCAATCCGAACTGAGACCGGTTTTAAGGGATCCGCTCCCCCTCACGAGGTCGCATCCCGTTGTACCGGCCATTGTAGCATGCGTGAAGCCCTGGACGTAAGGGGCATGATGATCTGACGTCATCCCCACCTTCCTCCGAGTTGACCCCGGCGGTCCCCCGTGAGTTCCCACCACGACGTGCTGGCAACACAGGGCGAGGGTTGCGCTCGTTGCGGGACTTAACCCAACATCTCACGACACGAGCTGACGACGACCATGCACCACCTGTGAACCCGCCCCGAAGGGAGACCGTATCTCTACGGCTGTCGGGAACATGTCAAGCCCAGGTAAGGTTCTTCGCGTTGCATCGAATTAATCCGCATGCTCCGCCGCTTGTGCGGGCCCCCGTCAATTTCTTTGAGTTTTAGCCTTGCGGCCGTACTCCCCAGGCGGGATGCTTAACGCGTTGGCTCCGACACGGAGACCGTGGAATGGTCCCCACATCCAGCATCCACCGTTTACGGCGTGGACTACCAGGGTATCTAATCCTGTTCGCTCCCCACGCTTTCG
>ENA-OYXJ01000529-OYXJ01000529.1-human-gut-metagenome-genome-assembly--contig:-NODE-529-length-14973-cov-5.020244_pt1 | contig 14973 bp, 10 predicted proteins | sample MGYA00244843_ERZ653418 | MGnify/ENA primary metagenome ERZ653418 (study PRJEB26926, sample SAMN06164921) | human gut metagenome | biome: ENVO:00009003; feature: ENVO:2100002; material: ENVO:00002003... | reverse complement strand
CTAGTCGTCGGCAGCGTCAGGATGTGTATAAGAGACAGCCATAAAAAGGATCCGGCAGTCGCTTGCCGCCACAACATCCACCATCATCGGCTCATGGCTTAAGCTGTAGGTCTCGGCAAATACACCGCCGGCACCCACCTCGCTTAACAGACTTGTGCTGCCCCAGAAGTCCGTATTTTCAATATGAACACTGCCGGTCAGGATAATGCCGGTCTCCGTGACAAGGTCGGCGTTCTGGAAGATCAGTGCCCCCTTTGTAAATTCCTTCTCATGAATGCGGGTATGGTTGGTCAGCTCCTGATATTCGCCTGTAGTCAATCCGCGGAAAATCGGATGAAGATTATGATTCATAGGGACCTCTTTTCTATAGCTGGTTCAATGTATGGTTGCGGTAGGTGGTCGGCGTCATGCCGGAGTGTCGTTTAAATTCTTTGCAGAAATAATTCAGATTATTAAATCCGACACGCTCACTGATCTGCGAGACGCTCAGTTCGGAATGTGCCAGAAGCTCGCTGGCATGACGCAGCCGGATCTGTGTCACATATGCCATCGGACGGGTATTTAGACACTCGCGGAACATCCGGCACAGATGCTGCGGCGAGACGTGAAGCTGCTCGCAGAGCATCGGCTGTGTGATCTCCGAGTCAAAATTATGTTCAATAAATTCGATCAGTGGCGTAAGACGGCGGCGGTACTGTGCAGATTTCGGAGAGGAATGCTCCTTGTACTGGCGGTAAAACTCAAACAGGAATTCATAGGTGTAGGATGCCGAGAAAAAGATGCTTTCCTTTGTGTTGATCTGAAACGCCATATGGATTTTATTGTGGATCTCATCGAGAGCACCAAGATTGGTGATCGGAAAAATGCGGCACCGGTCAAAGCCAAACTGCTTTAACAGAGCAACCGTTCCATCGCCGTAAGGCACAAACCAGCGCACGTCCCAGATGTCCTCCGTGACCGCCTCATAGTAGTGGGGAACATTGGCAGGCAGAAATATGATCGAATGCTCCGGGATAATATGTGTCTTTCCCTCGGTGATCAGCTTTCCGCTGCCTTTGCTGCTGTAAAGAAACTGCGGATACGGATAGCCGTTTTCGCGTGGTGTCGGGTACTGCCACAGGTGCATACCGACGCTGATCGTATAAAACGGAAGCTCCTTAACCGGAGTAATGTCAGGGTAACAGATAAACCACATAAGCTCTCCTTTCTTAAAATGCTCTGATATATATGTTCATTTTGTTCAAATATGATAATATCATTGATTGCCGTAAATATCAATAAACTGTAAAATTGAAATATATGGTATGTAAATAAATGACAATATTCGTGTTGTGGATGTGAACATTGACGGGCAAAAAACAGGAGGTATTTGGAATGAGATGCAGGGTGTTTCAAAGAGTATGTGTTGGTATTCTGAGTCTGTCGCTTCTTGTGACCGGTATGCCGTTTTGCAGTGGGGGCGCGAAAACGCAGGCAGCAGGTGTACAAAGCGGCGTGACAGAGAAGAAGAGTGTTGCGAAGGAGAAAAGCGGCAGTATTACCGTGGATGGCAATGATATCCGCGCCAACAATGTGAACGGATTGACGTATAAGGGGTTTGGTCTGTTGAGTGCCAATTCCACCAGTGATCTTCTGATGGATTACAAGGCACAGAATCCGGAGGCATATGCAGAGCTTCTTCAGTATCTGTTCGGAGGAAAATATCCGATCATGACGCATGTGAAGCTGGAGATGGGAAATGACCGAAACAATTCGACCGGCTCTGAGGCTTCGACTAAGCGCAGCCGCTATGAGAAGGCAAATGTTCTCCGTAATCCGGGCTGGCAGCTGGCGGCAGATGCTAAAAAGATCAATCCGGATATCAAGGTCAGCATTTTACGTTGGAATGCGCCGGAGTGGGTTAAATCGATTGAGGATGTTTACAAGTGGTATAAGGCAACGATCCTGGCAGCATACCGTCAGTATGGTTATATGGTGGATTATATCAATCCAAATGTGAATGAAGCCTGGAATAAAAAGACCGATGTGGATTACACGAAAAAATTTGCGGGTTGGATTGCATCGGAAAATGAAAAGACAATTCCGGATGCAAAGGAGAGAGCATTGTTTCAGAAGATAAAGCTTGTGGTGTCTGATGAGGCGACAAGCATTTCTTCAGACATTGTCGCTTCCATGAAATCAGACGGCGGCTTCTATAATGCGGTGGATGTGGTCGGTTATCACTATACCACCTCCGATGATAAGAACGGCGGTATGAAATGGCTTGCCGAGGGTGCCGATAAAGAGGTTTGGAACAGCGAAGCGCAGGCAGTGTTTTCAAACTCTGCATTCCGTCCGTCCAACAATGTCAAGGATCCAACGACCGAGGGAACAGGACTTGGCGGTACGGGAAGTGCGTTGGAGATGGGCAATACCTTTATCAAGGGCTTCGTAAAGTCAAGACGAACCCATGTGGTCTATCAGCCGGCGATCGGTTCCTTCTATGAGGGAGGTCAGTTTTCTTTTAAGGAGCTTGTCAGTGCGAGAGATCCATGGTCCGGCTGGATCCATTATGATGCAGGTCTGCTTGTTCTGGCACATCTGAGCAAGTTTGCCGTGACAGGCTGGGAAAATGAGGATAATACAGCGGGAATCTGGCGTGCGATTCCTGAGGCGAGCAATTCGACGGCATCCGGAACAAATCCGGTGGATGGAAGACGCGGCGGCGAAAACTATATGACACTCGCAGCACCGTCAAAGGATGCATTTTCTTCAGTGATCGTCAATGACAGTGAGTATCCGATGTCTTATCAGATCAATGTGAAGAACATGAAGCTTTCTGACAATCAGAAGCTTGCTGTATGGGAAACAAGGGCTGCGGATGATGGAAGTTTTAATGAAAACTATATGAAATGTACAGGAAGTGTCTCAGCGGGAGAGGACGGCTCTTACGTGGTAAAGGTAAAACCGTTTTCGGTTGTGACAGTCACGACGCTTGATGTGGCTGACGATGAGGAGCACACAAAAGCACTTCCGGTTGAGGGAGAAAGAACGGTTCTTGATACCGATGAAACAGGAGATGCGCAGGACACCTCAAATGGTATTTTATATGCGGATGATTTTGAGTATACCGGCAAGCGTGTTGCTGTCATTGCCACACATGGCGCAGTCAGTCAGAAAACAGAGGATTATATCAGTTCTCGCGGTGGCGATACCGGTGCGATGGCACGTTATACGCATACACTCAACGGTGCCTTTGAGGCATACAAAACAGTGGACGGAAACCGGGTGCTCCGCCAGCAGCTAGACCAAACGGAGAATGGTGTGGGACACAGCTGGAATGACGGAGATGCAGTTACCCTGCTCGGTGATTTCCGCTGGTGTAACTATACGGCATCGGTAGATGTTCTGTTTGAAAATAATGTGAGCAAAGCATATGGATCCGTGGCGATCCGTCAGACAGGAGGCTCTCAGAAACTGGAGGATAGCTCAGGCTACACCTTCCGTGTCAGTGCATCGGGAGCATGGAAGCTTTACAGAAAGGATAAGGTGGTGCTTTCCGGAACGGCTTCGGATCAGGAGAGCTTTAAGAAGGGCGCCTTTGTATGGAACAATTTAAAACTGAAGGGTGCAGGAGCAACGATCACCGCTTATATCAATAATTGTCCGGTGGCAGAATATACCGATGAAAATCCGATCACCTCAGGAAGGATTGGTCTTGGTTCTACCTATACGCATACAGAGTTTGATAATCTGCGTGTGATGAAGATCAAAGGATATGTTCCGTATTATACAGAGCTTTTGGATAACATGGAGACCTATGATCTGACACCGGAGAAAAATACAAAGCTTGTTTATCAGGGAACATGGAGTCATGCAAATGGAAAGGGCATGTATGTATACCAGAGAAGCATGTCCGAGACAAGTGAGGCGGGAGCTTCACTCACATACAGCTTCACAGGAACCGGGATGGAGGTGTTAGCAAAAACAAGTGAGGCGGGTACTGTACTTGTCTCTGTGGATGGCGGACAGCCGGAGGAGAGAAAGCTTCAGAAGGCAGACAACATGAATATGAGTTGTTCTGTTTCCGGGCTGGAATATAAGAAGCATACCGTCACGATCGCCCTGAAGGAGGGAAAATTCTTTGTGGATATGGTCGGTGTACTTGGAGATGTCTGTGAAATCAGTGATGAAAATACATTGACAGAAAATTGGCAGGATAAGAGAAATAACGATCCGACGGTTATTCCGACACAGACACCAACGCCAGAGGGTCCGGAGGAGGCACTGATACCGGATGCTCTGACAACACCGGTGCCAACGGTGCCACCAATCGTTTATCCGACACCGTCACCGGTAACGCCGACACCGCAGGAGACAGCACCATCACCGGTGACGCCGGCACCGCAGGAGACAGCACCGTCACCGGTCAAGACACCGACAACAAGTGGACAGCCGCATGCAACTCCTGTCGTATCGGGAACACCGGACGGCACCGGGCAGATTGCGCAGACACAGGCACCACAGGATCAGTATTTTACCTCAGGCAATGCAACATACCGGATCATCAGTGCGAAGAAAAAGACTGCTGCATTCGTGGGTCTGCAGAAGAAAAATGTCAAAGCCTTTGTGATTCCGGCATCCGTAAAGGACAAACGCACAGGAAAGGCTGTTGTTTACCGGGTGACTGCGATTGACAAGAAGGCATTCGCCGGCTGTGGCAAGTTGAAAAAGCTGCAGATCAAATCGAAAAAGCTTACGTTCATCGGGAAAAATGCATTTGCCGGAATACAGAAAAAGGCAGTGATTTCCTGTCCGTCCGCTTGTCGCAAGGCATACAGGAAGCTCATTACCGCCAAAACAGGTTTTAAAAAGAAGACCATGAAAATTTTATTCTAGTCTTTTTTGACACAGCCTTCATTTCCATATATAATGAAAGGAAAGCACAGACTTGAATAAGAGGAAACGGACATACGGCAGCCGGAGGTGTTTGGATGACCGGAAGGTGCTTTGGAATGGAGGAGACTAGATAAAATGAAACAGGTTATTTTGACCGGAGACCGTCCGACCGGACGTCTTCATGTAGGACATTATGTAGGTTCCCTGAAGGAGCGTGTGAGACTGCAGAATTCAGGAGACTTTGATGAGATTTATATTATGATCGCAGATGCGCAGGCACTTACTGACAATGCAGAGCATCCGGAGAAGGTTCGCAGCAATATCATGCAAGTAGCACTGGATTATCTGGCATGCGGACTTGATCCGGAGAAGTCTACGATTTTTATTCAGTCCATGGTACCGGAGCTGACAGAGTTATCCTTTTATTACATGAATCTGGTGACTGTATCCAGAGTGCAGAGAAACCCTACGGTAAAGGCTGAGATTAAGATGCGTAATTTCGAGGCAAGTATCCCGGTCGGTTTCTTCTGTTACCCGATCAGCCAGGCGGCAGATATCACGGCATTCCGCGCAACAGTCGTTCCGGCAGGTGAGGATCAGATGCCGATGGTGGAGCAGTGTAAGGAAATCGTACATAAGTTTAATTCCGTGTACGGCGAGACACTGACGGATCCGAAGATCGTGCTTCCGGACAATTCCGCATGCTTACGTCTTCCGGGTATCGATGGAAAGGCGAAGATGAGTAAATCACTCGGCAACTGCATTTATCTGTCTGAGGAGCCGGAGGAGATCCGGAAGAAGGTCATGTCTATGTATACCGATCCGAACCATATCCGCGTAGAGGATCCGGGACAGATTGAGGGCAACACAGTGTTTACTTATCTGGATGCGTTCTGTAAACCGGAATATTTTGAGGAATTTCTGCCGGACTACAGCAGTCTTGATGAGTTGAAGGAGCATTATTCCCGCGGCGGGCTCGGCGATGTCAAGGTGAAGAAGTTCCTGAACAACGTAATGCAGACGGAGCTGGCACCGATCCGTGAGCGTCGTCAGATGTGGGAGAAACGTCTGCCGGATGTTTATGATATCCTTAGGGAGGGCAGCAGAAAGGCAGAGGCTGTAGCTGCACAGACACTGGCTGATGTGCGTCATGCAATGCGTATTGACTACTTTGTTGATGATAACCTGTTAAAGTAATACAAGGGTTATAACAGATAGCCGTTCGCAGCATCCCCTGGTGAGTTGCCGACATTAATGAGATAAAATTACAAACTCCTGTTGATAAGCATGAAACTTTATCAATAGGAGTTTTTTTGTTGCAATCCCGCAAAAGTAACATTATACTAACCATAGTTAGAAACATCTAACGACTGTGAATAATCCATGTGGCTCCAGACCGACAGGCTGCTGAACTGCCGGTTTGCGGTCATGTGAAACTTTTGAAGGGAGGCTTCTTTTGATGGAGTATTTAGAGATCGAAAAAGTAATTGGCAGGGAGATATTGGATTCCAGAGGAAATCCAACCGTAGAGGCAGAGGTACATCTTGTAGATGGTACTGTTGCACGGGGATGCGCCCCAAGCGGAGCATCAACCGGTGAGTTTGAGGCATTGGAGCTGAGAGATGGTGACAAGTCCCGTTATCTTGGAAAGGGTGTTACTAAGGCAGTTGAGAATATAAATACCGTGATCAATGAGGCAATCACCGGACTGGATGCCTCTGATATTTATGCCGTAGATAAGGCAATGATCGATGCCGATGGCACACCGGACAAGTCAAAGCTCGGCGCAAATGCGATCCTTGCAGTATCAATTGCATGTGCAAGAGCGGCTGCAACAGCAATGGATATTTCTCTGTTCCGTTTCCTGGGCGGTATCTCTGGAAACCGTCTGCCAGTACCGATGATGAACATTGTCAATGGCGGATGCCATGCACTTTCTTCCGGACTGGACGTACAGGAATTTATGATCATGCCGGTTGGCGCACCTTCCTTCAAGGAATGCCTGAGATGGTGTGCAGAGGTATTCCATGCACTGGCAGCTATCTTAAAGGAGAGAGGTCTTGCAACCTCCGTTGGTGACGAGGGTGGCTTTGCTCCTGCATTAAAGTCTGATGAGGAAGCAATTGAGACGATCCTTGAGGCGGTAAAGAAAGCCGGATATGAGCCGGGAAGAGACTTCAGAATCGCTATGGATGCCGCATCCTCCGAGTGGAAGACCGGTAAGGTCGGAGAGTACAAGCTTCCTAAGGCAGGTACGGTTTATACATCAGACCAGCTGATCGAGCATTGGAAGAAGCTGGTTGAGAAATATCCGATCATCTCTATCGAGGATGCTCTCGATGAGGAAGACTGGGAAGGCTGGAAGAAGCTTACTGCAGAGCTTGGAGATAAGGTACAGCTTGTCGGCGATGATCTGTTTGTAACCAATACAAAGAGACTTGCAAAGGGTATTGAGCTTGGCTGCGGTAACTCCATTCTGATCAAGCTGAATCAGATTGGTTCTGTATCTGAGACGCTCGAAGCAATTAAGATGGCTCATAATGCAGGCTATACGGCAATTTCTTCACACCGCTCCGGTGAGACGGCGGACACGACAATCGCAGATCTTGCAGTGGCATTAAACACCTGCCAGATCAAGACCGGTGCACCGAGCCGTTCCGAGCGTGTTGCAAAGTACAATCAGCTTCTGCGTATTGAGGAGGAGCTGGGAGACAGCGCTGTTTACCCTGGAATGGATGCGTTCCATGTAAAATAAACGTGCTGCAGGGGAAAATATCGCTTGCCCCGGCATCATAAATATACAATTGACGGATAATCTCATGTTTTACCGGAAGACAGACTCCTGCGACAGCGGGGGTCTGTTTTTTCTTTGGGGACTATGATAAACTGGAAATGACGAAGGTACGATCATAATAATGAAAAAAACGGAAAGATTTTCGTTCCGCAAATGTTTTATAATCAATGAAGTATGACATTATAAAACATTACATAAGAACAAGAAGATAAAAGTTGGTGAAATATGAAAGTAAATGGAAGAGAACGGTGTGTTGGATGCATGAAGCCGCTGACAGCAGAGGGACGCTGTGCTTATTGCGGGCTGCAGCAGGATAAATACCGCCCGATACCGCGTTGTCTGCGCCCCGGTATGTGTCTGCGTGACCGGTATGTTCTCGGCAGGGTGCTCGGGGAGGGCAGCTTTGGAATCAGTTATATAGCATGGGACTGTCTTCTGGATACGGTGGTAGCGATCAAGGAATATTTTCCGGCAAGTCTTGTCAGCCGCCATATCAGCGAGGAGGACGAGGATACCAATGTATACATATATGAGAAAAGGGAAAGCCGGAAGTATCAGGAAAGCTTAAAGAAATATCTGGGAGAGGCGAAAAGTCTTTCTGCTTATTATGATCTGGACGGAATCGTATCGGTGCGGGACTTTTTCTATGCCAACAATACCGCTTATATCGTGATGGGGTATGTGGATGGCATCAGTGTGAAGGAATATGTGGAAAAGAACGGTCCGATCGAGGGAGAGAAGTTTCTGCGGATGCTGGAGCCGGTGATTCAGTCTCTGGCAAAGGTACATCAGACCGGAGTTTTACACAGGGATATCAGTCCGGATAATATGCTGCTGACCCGTGATGATAAGCTTGTGCTGATCGACTTTGGTGCCGCAAGAAAAGAAAATATCAATATGACGCGCAGTATGACGGTTGTGTTTAAGCGTGGCTTTTCGCCGGAGGAGCAGTATCGGACGAGAGGGCAGCAGGGGGCGTGGACCGATGTGTACGCACTTTGTGCCACGGCATATTATGCACTGACCGGCAAGGCTCCGGACGAATCGATCCAGCGTGTGCTGGAGGATGATATGCCATCGTTGACGGAGATGACGGACGTTGATCTGCCGATGCGGCAGAAGAGAGCGTTTATGAAGGGAATGACGGTGGATTTTCATCACCGTTACCAGACGATGGATGAGCTGTATCAGGGACTTTATCAGCAAGGCAGAGATAAGAAGCGTCTCGGGGTGTGGTTTGCGGGAACGGCTGCTGTGCTTGCCTGTGTGGCATTGCTTGGAACGGGGGCGGCATACGGACTTCATAAGCACAGTCAGGCGAAGAAGGATGCGATACAGACAGAAGCGCCGCAGCAGACAGCATTTGCAGTGGCAACGGTGACACCGTATGCGGCAGATGTGCAGGAATACCAGATGATCAGCTTCAAGAGCATGACGAAAAAGGAAGCATTAAAAGCACTAGCCGGGCAGGATACGGAGCTTTCCGTGCAGTGGAAGTACAGGTACAGCAGCCGGATCAAAAAGGGCAGGATCGTATCGCAGAGTATTCCGGCAAAGACAAGATACCGCGGGGAAACCTATTCCAAAATTGTGCTGACGATCAGCAAAGGCAAAAGAAAAACAGAAGTTCCAAAGCTGACCGGCGTGAGCAAAGAGCGTGCGCGCACCCTTCTGAAGGAAAGAAAGCTTCACTGGACATGGAAAGAGGTCGAACAGGAAGGAACGGAAGGAATTGTTGCTTCGCAGAGCAGGACGGCAGGAAGTAAGGTTCCGGTAGGGACAACGATCGTTGTGACCATTACCAGAAAGCCGAAGCAGCAGATCGTGGCAACAGCGCAGCCGAAGGCTACGGCAGCACCAAAGACAGGGACAAAGGCACAGAAGAAATCCGATTCGGGGCAGTTTGTAGGCGTGATTCCGTGATCATTATAAAACAGGGAGAGAGACAATGGGAACACATAGAAAAACATTTACCATGGCATTGATGAATATCAAGCAGGAGGCACATTTCCGTGATTTTTCCGAATTTATCATGGAAAAGCTGGATATGCTTCCGGAGGATGAGATCACGGAGGAGATGCGAAGAGAGGCATACAAAAGATTTCGGGAACAGACAGGCAGGGAGAATTTTGCAACGCTTCCGACGATCCGCAAGTGGTTTGGGATCGGCGGCAGTGCTGTTCCGGACAGGGAACAGGTTTACCGGATCTGTCTGGCGATGGGACTGAGCGTGGCGGACTGTCAGGAATATCTGATCTATGGGATTCATGAGCCGGCATTTCAGGTCAATGATTACCGGGAGGTGATCCTGGTATACGGTCTGGAGAATCACAAAAACTACGAGCAGTGCCAGCAGATGATCCTTGACTTTGAACAGCGGCTGACCCATGTGATGAGCTTTGCACAGACCTGTGGAACACAGACGCTGATGGGCGAGTTTCAGGTGCGAAAGACTTTGGAATGGGAGGAGTTTCTTGGCTGGATGTTGGAAAATGCCTCCAGCTTCAAGGGTTACAGCAAGACAACGTTAGATTATTTCCACAAATACAAAAAGCTGATCCTGCAGTATGCCAAGAAGGATGCGCAGGAGGAACTGGAACGTCTTTTGTCAGAGACGGATTACTCCGTGTGGTGCCAGCATCGTCTGTATGATCCGCGCAATTACCGCAGAAACATCCGTAAGTATGTAAATGCGCAGTCCAAGGGCAGAAAGAAAACGATTTCGGATGGATTAAAGGCAAGCATTACGGAGCTTTGTTCGTTGGCATATACTGAGAAGGAATCAAATGCAAGACTGTTATCGGAGGTGTTTCAGCCAAAGAAGGATGACAAGGAAAGCGCACCGGATTTTCAGTCGGTCAACAGTATGACGGAGAAGCATCTTTCGGATCTGCTCAACGTTCCGCTTCATAAGGAAAGATTCTTTCAGACAAGACAGGCGGAGCTTGAGCTGGAGAACATGGATGAGGAGAGCGAATGTCCGGTATGGATCTTAAAGCTTTCGCAGGAGTATGGGCGCGGAATGAACAGGAATGCAACGGTGGGAGAGGCAAAGGAATGGATCGCATCCTACCGGAAGGAGAATAAACGCCGTTGTCTGCAGATTCAGAGACAGGATATTCTTCCTCTGATCCTTTATGTGGCGCAGCACCGTTATCTGGAGGAGATCGGGCAGGATATGTCCTCATATCGTCAGAAGGATGCCTTGGAATTGTTTCGGACACTGGCGGACTCCACACTGGCAGCCTGCAACATGAGCCGGCTGAACGAAGCATACGAGCTTGATGCTGTTCTCTGTGCCTGCTATCAGGCGGAGGAAATGTTTGGCTATGCGGAGCTTCTGGAGCTGAAACTGACAAAATAGGAATTACGTGTATAATAAATCTGCCGGTGTGTGGCTTTGAACATACCTGTTTTCGAAGAATTTACGGCATACAAAAACGCATATGAATACATTCAATAAGAACTGGACCGGGAGTGATAGCTGCTCCCGGTTCAAGTCTTATTTTTCTCTGAATTGTGTGAAGAAGGAGTTGAAATCGGGCAGGCTACATGTTATGATGAAACATGGTTAAAGTCTCTGAAGTACGCAATTATGATGGGAAATGGGGATTCATATGGTAAATGAGGAAAAGCTTCGCATTATGGTAAATTTGGCAAGATATGAGCAGGAACCGCTGCACACGGAGCTGAAGGAAGCCGGTTATTACCGGATCGACTATATTCGTTCTCATCTGCTGGTGACACTTTGGAGTTATTCGGTAGCTTATGTGCTGGTGCTTCTTCTGGTGGCACTGTACCATTTTGAATATCTTTTCTCAAAGGTCAGACTTCCTGATATTGGCAGTCTTGCTATTGGAGCGCTTGCGGTCTATTTACTTATTTTGCTGGGATGTACTTTTTTTACGGTACTTATTTCTTCGGCAAAGTATCACCGGATCCAGAGCAAGCGCAGAGCTTATCTGACAGAGCTTAAGAAAATGGAATTATTTTATGAACAGAGCAGGGAGGTAGGAAACGAATGACGCATTTATTGGAGATCAGGGAACGATTGATCCGGTTTTACCAGAATCATGCCCGTATTGTAAATGCAGTTTTTCGTTTTCTACTTTCTTTTCTGACATTTTTTTCGATCAATCAGCTGATCGGTTATAATCCGGCACTGAACTCATGGTATGTGGTACTGGCATTTTCGGTTGTCAATACGGTTCTTCCGATTTCGGTGCTTTTATTTCTGGCGGCGGCATATATTGTATTTCATGTGTATTATGTATCTGTTTCGCTGGCGTTAGTGACACTTCTTGTGCTTTTGACGGCATATCTGGTGTATCTGCGTTTTCTGCCGGAGCATGGCTATGTGATCCTGGCAGTTCCGATCATGTATGGTCTGCGTCTTCCTTATCTGATGCCGATCCTTCTGGGACTGATCGGTGCACCGGTGGCAGTGATCCCGATGAGCTGCGGGGTTATATGCTACTATGCACTGAAGTGTATTACCACGGTGATCGGAACTGCAACGGAGGACAGCATGGTGCTGTTTAACCAGACCTTTCAGATGATCTTTACGAATCAGGAGATGTATCTGACCATTGCGGTGTTTGCAATCGTGATGGTAGTTGTCAATATGATCTGCAGTCAGGAGTTTCATTATGTTTATGAGACGGCGATCGTTGTCGGTGTGATCGTCAATATTCTTCTGTTCCTCGCAGTCAGTTTTCCGTTTAATATTGAAGTTCATGTTCTGCCCCTGATGATCGAAACAGTGATCTGCGGTGTGTTGGCATGGATTGTTCAGTTTTTCCGGCTTGTGCTGAATTATACGGCAGTAGAGTATCTTCAGTTTGAGGATGACGAATACTACTATTATGTCAAGGCGGTGCCGAAAATGAATATCGCCGTAGGAGAGAAGCGGGTTAAGAGGTTTAATGCACATCTGCTGGGAGGCGGGCGCTTTGGCGGATCGGCAGGTAAGGATGAGCCGGAGCCGCCGGCAAAGGAAATGAGCCGGCCGAAGGATAGTGCAGAACAGGAAATATAGCAGGATAGACGAGATTAGGAGGAAGTATGAACTCTATTGTTACATCCTTAAAAAAATATATACATGTGTTTGATCTGCCGAAGGTATCAGTCATCGATGTGTTGGAGATCGTGATACTGGCATTTGTAATTTATCATGTGGCATTGTGGATCAAGAATACCCGGGCATGGACATTGCTCAAGGGAATCATTGTTCTGCTGGCATGCTATGTGATCGCTTATATTCTTGGTATGAACGTGATCGTATGGATCTTTGAAAGAACGATCTCTATCGGTATCACGGCATTGATGATTGTGTTCCAGCCGGAGCTTCGCCGGGCACTGGAGGAGCTTGGACAGAAAAATATCGTTTCCACCTTGATTCCGTTTGACGACACGCGCAATCAGAACGAGCGGTTCTCGGAGCGCAGTATTAACGAGATCGTTAAGGCGACTGTTGAGATGGCAAAGGTGAAGACCGGTGCGCTGATCATTATTGAGAAGGACATTGATCTTTCCGAGTATGAGAGAACCGGCATTGAACTGGATTCTACGATCAGCAGTCAGCTTCTGATCAATATATTTGAGCATAATACACCGCTTCACGACGGTGCGGTGATCATTCGTGGTGACCGGATCGTATCAGCAACCTGTTATCTGCCGTTATCAGATAATATGGGGCTTTCCAAGGAGCTTGGAACAAGACACCGTGCCGGTGTTGGTATCAGTGAGGTGACAGACAGTCTGACGATCATTGTCTCTGAGGAGACGGGGCGCATCTCGGTTGCTGTCGGAGGAAAGCTTCTTCGAAATATTGACGGTGATCTTCTGAAAAAGAAACTGACAGAGATGCAGGGCAAGTCTGGTGATGAGGTGGAGAAGAAACGCTGGAAAGGGCTGAGAAGAAACTAAAAGACTCGGGGCACACAGATGATTGGAAAGGCATGGTAATGAATATGCAGCAAGGCAATTCTGGTGGGGAAACCAAAAAGGACTTTATTCAGAAATATGTTTTCAATAATATAGGGATTAAGCTGCTGGCACTTTTTTCTGCAATTGTAGTGTGGGTGGCAATTGTCAACATTGAGGATCCGTATAAAGAGAGAACCTTTAATGTTGAGGTTGAGACGATCAACGAGGATGCACTTTCCTCAGTGAATAAGGTATATGAGATCATTGAGGGAAGTACGGCACAGGTACGGGTCAGGGGCAAGAAGAGTGTGGTAGACCGTCTGAAAGCAGATGATATCCGTGCAACAGCGGATCTGTCGGATCTTTCGGCAGTCAATGCGGTCGCGATCGTGCCTGAGCTTAAGAAGAATGTTTCCGATGAGCCGACGCTGGAGTGCAGCACGGTTTTGAAGGTGTCACTGGAGGATAAGGCAAGCAAGCAGATCAAAGTCACGGTAGTAACGCAGGGAACACCGCAGAATGGCTATAGTGTCGGTGAATGCATGGCAAGTCCGAATATGCTGGAGGTGACCGGCGGCAAGACAGTCATTGACAAGATTGATTCCGTGCGTGTCACGGTCAATGTCAGCGGCGTCGGAGAGGATTTCCGTAAGAGGGTAACACCGGTGGCATATGATGTAGATGGTAAGGCAATCGAATCAAGCACCCTGGATTACGGCGTAAAGAGAGTCAGCGTCAGTGTTCATGTACTCCGGACGAAGACGATCCCGGTCAACATTAAGATTACCGGAAAGCCGGCGGCAGGCTATGAGTTTGTCGATGCGGAATGTCAGCCTGAGGCGATTCGGGTGGCCGGTGACAGAAAAGAGCTTGCCAATATCAGTGAGGTGAATGTACCGGTAGATATTACCGGCATGAGAAGTACAAGTGGTTCGGTAGAACAAAATATCAGTATTCAGGATTATCTTCCGGAGGGAGTTTTTGTGCTGACAGATTATGCACAGGTTTCTCTGCGGATCGGTATTGAGAAGCAGATGAGCAGAAAGGTTTCCATTCCGGTGGAGGATATCAAGTTTGCCTCTCTGGCGGATCATTTGTCGGCGAAGATACTTGGAGATAAGAGTGTGGTCAACATCACGCTTCAGGGAATTTCTTCTGTGTTAGATGAGATCAATGCGGACGATTACAGTGCATATGTGGACTGCGAGGGACTCCACAAGGGAAAATATCGTCTGAAGGTTCATCTGGATCTGGGAGACAGCAGTGCAATTGTCAAGACAGAATTTGTGACGGTTAAGATCGACAGGGACGATGGAGGCAGTGACTGTCTCTTATACACATCTCCGAGCCCACGAGACGGAGCTACATCTCGT
>ENA-OYXJ01000514-OYXJ01000514.1-human-gut-metagenome-genome-assembly--contig:-NODE-514-length-15191-cov-7.328422_pt1 | contig 15191 bp, 8 predicted proteins | sample MGYA00244843_ERZ653418 | MGnify/ENA primary metagenome ERZ653418 (study PRJEB26926, sample SAMN06164921) | human gut metagenome | biome: ENVO:00009003; feature: ENVO:2100002; material: ENVO:00002003... | reverse complement strand
TGTAAAGTAAGCGGTAATGGCAGTCACACCCTGCGTGGGTGTGTGGATTGAAACTCATAACTATAATATTGATGTTACATCGTCTATGTCACACCCTGCGTGGGTGTGTGGATTGAAACCAAATCATAGGCATTGCTTAATGTCCAAAGTATAGTCACACCCTGCGTGGGTGTGTGGATTGAAACAGATTTTGTCAGTGTAAAGTAAGCGGTAATGGCAGTCACACCCTGCGTGGGTGTGTGGATTGAAACTTGTATCAATTGGTCCCCTACATATTTCCGCAAAGTCACACCCTGCGTGGGTGTGTGGATTGAAACTTGGTTTGTAGGCATGGGAAATAATTTGTTTTTTAAGTCACACCCTGCGTGGGTGTGTGGATTGAAACATCGAATAGCGTCCAAACGGGGTGGCCGATTTCGTCACACCCTGCGTGGGTGTATATGGATTGAAGCATTGTTCACTCGTTGGTCAAGTTTATGGAAGAATTGTAAGCATTCGGCCTCTTGTGTATTTCTCTTCAAGCTGTTATAAAGTCAAAAGCCAAACGAAGTACGTTAGGCTTTTGACTTTGTTATGACTGGAAAAAACACGCACAATCCCGGATGCTTATCTTTTGTCTGTCTTCTTTTGTGGTTTCACCTAGGTGACAATACATTGGCATCTAAGTGGAGAGGCGTAGTCACCCAAGTGATACGCTTGCTTCACCTTGGTGAAACTATAAATTCAACTAAGTGTTCCAAAGCAAATATATTATATTTTTACTATACTATCCCTTGTTGTTTATTTGTTATATTGTTGGTTATTAATGTGCTATTATCTGCTTGTATCGATTGTTTTTTCTTGTCTTTATAAGATATATTAAAACATAAACTAACATGAAAATTGGTATAATTGACCTTTGTAAACAAATAGAAGATCCTAGGATGAACCGCAAAAAAGTCCATAAAATGGAAACTATTATCTATATATCCATTGCTGCTGTAATCTGTGGCGCTCAATCCTGGAATGAGATTGAGGAATTTGGCAATTCGAAAATTGCTTTTTTTAAGAGTCGCATACCCGGCCTAGAGTTCATCCCCAGTCATGATACTTTTAACAGATTCTTCAGTATGATAAAGCCCGATTATTTTGAGTTGATCTTCCGTAATTGGGTAAAACAAGTCTGTCAGGAGGTGAAAGGCGTTGTAGCTATAGATGGCAAGCTCATGCGTGGTCCAAGCCAATGTGATGGAGAACATACTAGGGGAAAAGAAGGATTCAAATTATGGATGGTTTCCGCCTGGTCTGCCGCTAATGGAATTTCTTTAGGTCAGGTGAAAGTAGATGACAAAAGCAATGAGATTACAGCTATTCCATTGTTAATTAACTCTTTGGAACTAAGTGGTTGTATTGTTACAATTGACGCGATGGGGTGCCAGAAAGATATAACCCAGACCATTATTGGGCATGATGCAAATTATATTATCGCTATAAAGGAGAATAAGAAAAAAATTATCAACCGGCTAAACAAATCATTGACTATTATCAGGATAGAGATGAAATAATCAATAGAGTCACTAGGTATGTGTCGGAAAAATGCCGGACATGGAAGGATTGAGAAAAGAAACTGTACTGTAGTCAGTTATGGATCTATAATGGAGAAAATGTTCAAGAAGAAACTTGTGGGGTTGAAGTCTGTTGTAAGGATAAAGTCGGAAAGAACAATAGTCGCAATAGGGGAATATACTCAAGAGGTCAGATACTATGTAACTTCACTTGATAATACCCAACCTGAGAAGATTGCATCTGCCATCAGGCAGCATTGGTCTATTGGGAATAATCTTCATTGGCAACTGGATGTTACCTTTCGAGAAGACTACAGTAAAAAGGTGAAAAATGCTGCCGGAAACTTTTCGGTGGCAACAAAGATGGCGCTTACCATACTTAAGAATGAGAAAACAACAAAAGGAAGTATGAATCTGAAAAGACTAAAAGCGGGATGGGATGAAAACTATTTGTCACAACTTTTGCAGGACAATAATTTTTAATGCGTCGGCCCTGTAGTTTGGTTGAGCAATCATGAAGGAATTTTGATGTAAACCTGTTCCTATCCTTGCGTAACTACATCCCTATGTTTGTATCGTATAATCGGGAGATATGCTTTGTGCTATCGGTATAAATCCGTAAAGGCTGCATTGGGCATGACATGGAAGAGAAAAAGCCTGAAAAACGGCTGTCTCTTGAATTTCGGGAAATAGATAAATATTAATGTATCTATCTGATAGTAAGTAATATACGTCTGTGTGAGAAAGTAAACACTGTGAGGGCATGAGGGCATTTATGAGAGCATAAAGATGATACACTCATAATATAGTGCATTGTTAATGAGATGATTATCATCGTTAATGAGGGCATGAGAGCATATTGTCTTCCAACTTGTTCTGCAAATCTGTATAAGAAATATGCCTCTTTGAAATCTATAGAGTTAGAAAAATTACTGTATTCTTAGGTTATAGATGTCTTTAGACGGATAGGGTAATATTTTATCGCACCTATTTTGTATTTTTGTAAAAAGGAGCGTTTTGTATGGAGAACATAATCAGAAAGATAAGAACTTACCATCCTGTTTCGGGGTAAAGCGTTGGGAACATTGACACAACTTTTGGAGAGGCATATATTCCCGGCAGAAACACTTCTTATCATCATATCAGTTATGAAGTGATAGGGTATAAGGATATAATAGGATGTACGGGTTCCTATTAAGGGGCAAAAAAGAATAGAAGTAAGGGTAAGTAGTCTTTTAATTCTTTCCGTAATTGTTTTAGTGCCTGTTGAATTCTGTAATCTACCGTTTTGGAAGATATATTCTGTGATTTCATTGAATGAAAATAGTAATTTAAAACAGAATCCCGGATACGAAAATTGATACTTAATGTGGGGAAGAGAAAATTCCTATATGCTCTTCCCTATATTTTTATAAATTTATTGTAAGTGTAAAAAGCACCGTAAATACGATAAATAATACAGGCTTTATGGACGAATTTCCATATTATTGTATCTTATTCTATGGAATCCAATCCTATTTCGTCTTATTTTTGCAATATTGAAAATAAAAACTATGAAATACAAAAAACTCATTTCTTTTCTAGCTTTCTTTTTAGCTGTTTTGTCAGTATATGGACAGAACCCTTTTATCTTGAAATCAGGTGAACCGGTGACTATTGCCTGTGGTAATTCAGAGGAAGAAGTTGTACATACAGCTTTGAATTTGCTCAATCGTGATGTAGAGTCTGTTTTTTCTACCCGCATAATCGTTACTCCGGAAAGTAAAAAAGGAATGATTATAGTCGGAACCATCGGACAAAGTGATTTGATCGATAAGGCAGGTGTTGATTTATCTCCTATAAAAAATAAAAAAGAAGCTTTTCTGCTGGCTGTTTCTTCCACTGGTAAATTAGTTATAGCCGGCAGTGACAAGCGTGGTACTGCATACGGCGTCATGGAACTTTCACGGTTGATAGGCGTTTCTCCATGGGAGTGGTGGGCAGATGCGACCCCTGCAAAGAAAGAGATTTTTCAACTACCGGCTTCTTATCGGAATATGCAGTCTCCTTCCGTAGAATATCGGGGGATTTTTATCAACGATGAGGACTGGGGGCTTACCCCTTGGAGCTGGCAGACATACGAGCCAAGTGATGTGAAAGGACAAATCGGTCCGAAAACACATGAGCGGATTTTTGAGTTATTGCTTCGTCTGCGTGCCAATACCTTCTGGCCGGCTATGCATGGCTGTTCTGTACCTTTTTATTTTACACCGGGCAACAAAGAAGTGGCTGATAAGTTTGGTATTTTCATTGGAACTTCTCATTGTGAACCGATGATGCGGAATACCAATGGTGAGTGGAAACGGGATGGAGTGGGAGAGTATGACTATGTTCACAACAGTGCTCATGTCTTGTCCTTTTGGGAACAACGTGTAAAGGAGGTTGCAGGGTTGGATAATCTGTATACTTTAGGTATGCGTGGCGTGCACGACGGTGCGATGAATGGTGCTAAGACCATAGAAGAACAAAAAGCTGTTTTGACCAAGGTCTTGAAGGATCAGCGCGATTTGTTGACTAAATATGTAAATAAGGATGTGACCCAAGTGCCTCAAGTCTTTATTCCTTATAAGGAAGTGTTGGATGTGTACCATGCCGGGCTGCAAGTGCCCGATGAAGTGACGCTAATGTGGTGTGATGACAATTATGGTTATATCCGTCATTTCCCTACAGCAGAAGAACGTGCCCGTAAGGGAGGAAACGGGGTATATTATCATATATCTTATTGGGGGCGTCCGCATGATTATCTTTGGTTGGGGACTGTCCATCCTTCCTTGGTATACCAGCAAATGTCTTTGGCATATGAGCGGGGTATACAGAAAATGTGGATATTGAATGTCGGAGATATTAAACCGGCTGAATATCAGGTAGAACTTTTCCTGGATATGGCATGGAACTTGGAAGCGGTGAAGCAGCAGGGAGTTGCTGCTCATCAACGTCATTTCCTGGAGCGTGAGTTTGGAAAAAATAGGGCTGACCGGTTACAGCCCGTCATGCAGGAAGCTTATCGTTTGGCTTATATCCGTAAGCCGGAATTTATGGGGAATACCCGCACGGAAGAGAAGGATCCTAAGTTTAAAGTGATCAGTGATTTGCCTTGGAGTGAGCAGGAAATCAATGAACGTCTGGCAGCATACAGACAATTGTCAGATAAGGTGGAGCAGGAATGGCATGCACTTCCTGCACAGAAAAAAGAAACTTATTTTCAGTTGGTGAAGTATCCTGTCCAGGCGGCTGCTCAGATGAATAACAAACTGCTGACAGCCCAGTTGGCGCGTCATGGAAAGGCTGATTGGGCGGATAGTGACAGGGCGTATGACAGTATAGTTTCATTGACAAAACGCTATAACACAACAAAATGGAACCGTATGATGGATTTCCAACCACGCAGACTTCCGGTTTTCAACCGGGTGGAAAGAAAGGCACTATCGTCCGGGTTGCCTGAAAAACGTCAGGCTGTCTATACATGGAATGGCGCTGATTGCGCTGAAGGGGTATCGGCAATTTGTGAAGGGCTAGGCTATGAAGGGAAGGCGGTGGCGGTGTCAAAGAATAAAGAACTGACTTTTGAATTTACTGCATGGGAAACGGATTCTGTCGAGGTGGAAGTACGGTTGTTGCCTAATCATCCGGTAGAAGGAGAACGGTTGCGTTTTACCATTTCTTTGGATGGAAGTGCCACGGAGGCTGTTTCGTATGAAACTAAAGGACGCAGTGAAGAATGGAAGGAGAATGTTTTGTGTAATCAGGCTGTCCGACGGATGGTTCTTCCTGTTGCACGGAAAGCTTCCCATCGTTTAATTTTTACCGCATTGGATGAAGGTGTGGTATTGGATCAGATATACCTTTATATGCCTCGGATAAAATAGGGTGAACAAAGATATTCAGGATATTTGTGCATACAGAAATTACAATGAAAAACAACTGATAAAATGAAGAAGACTTTTTTAAAATCCTTGGCTGGTATTGCGGCCGTAGCTTTTGCCGTATCATGTACGGCACCGGCTCCAAAGTATAAAACGGTAGTTGTCGATGCTCCTTTTGCTATGGAACCCATCAAAGAATGTGTTTTTCCCGAACAAGATTTTTCCATTGTGGATTATGGTGCGGTGAAAGGTGGGGAAACAGTGAATACGGAAGCTATCGCCAAAGCCATAGCAGCTTGTAATAAGGCCGGAGGAGGTCGTGTGGTTGTTCCTGAAGGGGAATGGCTGACAGGACCTGTTCATTTTAAAAGTAATGTAAATCTTCATTTGGAAGAAAATGCCATATTACGCTTTACAGATAATCCCTCTGATTATCTGCCTGCTGTGATGACTTCATGGGAAGGTATGGAATGTTATAACTATTCTCCGTTGCTGTATGCTATGGATTGTGAGAATATTGCTATTACCGGAAAAGGGACACTGGCTCCTATCATGGATACTTGGAAAATCTGGTTCAAACGTCCTAAACCTCACATGGATGCTTTGAAAGAGTTATATACGATGGCTTCTACCGATGTACCTGTAGAACAGCGTCAGATGGCAAAAGGAGAAAACCATCTTCGTCCTCATCTGATTCATTTCAACCGGTGTAAAAATGTGTTGCTGGATGAATTCAAGATTCGCCAGAGTCCTTTTTGGACGATACATCTTTATATGTGTGATGGTGGTATCGTACGTAATTTGGATGTAAAGGCTCATGGTCATAATAATGATGGAATTGACTTGGAAATGAGCCGTAACTTCCTGATAGAGAACTGTGTGTTCGATCAGGGAGATGATGCTGTGGTTATAAAGGCAGGGCGTAACCAGGATGCATGGCGTCTGAATACTCCTTGTGAGAATATTGTGATACGCCATTGTGATATCTTGAAAGGACATACGTTACTGGGAATCGGTAGTGAAATGTCTGGTGGTGTACGGAATGTGTACATACACAATTGTACGGCTCCCGATTCTGTATTCCGTCTTTTCTTTGCCAAAACCAATCATCGTCGTGGTGGATTTATTGAAAATATCTGGATGAAAAATGTGAAGGCGGGAAAGATGCAACGTGTACTCGAAGTGGATACGGATGTGCTTTACCAGTGGCGTGATTTGGTACCTACCTATCAGGATAGCATTACATTCATCAACGGACTTTATATGGATAGTGTGACTTGCGACCGTACCGAGGCTGTTTATGATTTGAAAGGCGATGCCCGCCTTCCTATCAAAAACGTGGAAATAAGGAATGTGACTGTGGGGGAAGTGACAAAGTTTGTGAAGAATGTGGTAAATGCGGAGAATGTGGTGGAGGAAAATATAATTTACAAGGAGAAACAAGATAAACAATGAAAACACAAAAAAAACTATGGAGTGCTTTAGCAGCTCTGTGTGTGGCAACCGGTACGGTTGCCCAACCGGCCTACAATTATTCCAAACTGCAAAAAGAGCAGTTGGGGCGTGGCGTTGTGGCCATTCGTGAAAATCCATCGGACGTAGTGGTGTCGTGGCGTTACCTGTCTTCCGATCCGATCAATACTTCTTTCAATGTATATAGAAATGGAGAGAAAATAGCGGAAGTCCCCCATTCTACAGGTACTTTTTACCGGGATACTTACTCAGGTAATGAAAAAGCGGTATATACTGTAAAACCGGTGATAAATGGGGTTGAAACAGGTAAGTTGAATGGAAATTATACTTTGCCGGCTAATGCTCCGTCAGGTTATATCGATATTCCTCTGGACAGACCGGCGGAAGGTGTGACTCCTTCGGGACAAAAATACACCTATAGTCCTAATGACGCATCTATAGGTGATGTGGACGGCGACGGTGAATATGAAATTATCTTGAAGTGGGACCCCTCCAATGCACATGATAATGCACATGACGGTTATACAGGAAATGTTTATTTTGACTGTTATCGCCTGACCGGAGAAAAACTATGGCGTATTGACTTGGGGCATAATGTCCGCGCCGGAGCACACTATACCCAGTTTATGGTGTTTGATTTGGATGGAGATGGTAAAGCAGAAGTAGTCATGAAGACTTCTGATGGAACAAAGGATGGAAAAGGAAAGATAATAGGTGATGCCAAGGCTGATTACCGTGAACCGGGTATCACAGACGGAAATTCCCACGGAAATACACCTCGTAACCAGGGACGTATTCTGACCGGTAACGAATACTTGACCGTATTCAACGGACTGACAGGAGAAGCGATGAAAACAATAGATTATGTTCCGGCTCGTGGTAAGCTGACCGACTGGGGAGACAACCGTGCCAACCGCAGTGACCGTTTCCTGGCTTGTGTGGCTTATCTGGATGGAGTACATCCCAGTGTGGTGATGTGCCGCGGATATTATACCCGCACTGTGCTGGCGGCATTCGACTGGGATGGTAAGAACTTGAAACAACATTGGGTGTTCGACAGCAATAATCCGGGGTGTGGAGACTATGCCGGGCAGGGGAACCATAATCTTCGCGTAGGCGATGTGGACGGTGACGGATGTGATGAAATAATGTATGGTTCTTGTGCCATTGATCATGATGGAAAAGGATTGTATTCTACCCGTATGGGGCATGGAGACGCTATGCATCTGACACAATTTGCTCCCAGATTAAAAGGCTTGCAGGTTTGGGATTGTCATGAAAATAAGAAAGATGGTTCCACTTTCCGTAATGCGGCTACGGGTGAAGTGCTGTTTCAGGTGAAAAGTAGTATAGATGTAGGCCGGTGTATGGCTGCTGATGTTGATCCGCGCAATCCGGGAGTGGAGATGTGGTCATCCGATTCAAAAGGAGTACGTAATATAAAAGGTGAAGTGATTCGTCCTGACCTCAAGAGCTTTTCAGTCAATATGGCTGTATGGTGGGATGGAGATTTGCTTCGTGAGTTGCTGGATAAAAACAGGATAACCAAGTATGATTGGGAAGACGATGTATGTCGTCCGTTAATGATATTTGATGGAACGGATTCAAATAATGGTACGAAGTCCCATCCTTGTTTGCTGGGAGATATAATAGGTGATTGGCGTGAGGAGGTGCTGCTCCGTACGGAAGATAATTCGGCACTTCGTCTGTATGTGTCGCGGATACCGACTGAATACCGTTTTCATACTTTCTTGGAAGATCCGGTGTATCGTATCAGTATCGCTACTCAAAATGTGGCATACAACCAGCCTACCCAGCCTGGTTTTTATTTCGGACCGGATTTGAAAGAGGGGATATTTAGAGGTTATGAATTTAAAAATAAATAAAGACTATATACCATGAATCTGAAAACATTAAGCATGATGGGCGCTCTGTTGCTGCTGGCTGGAACGGGTGCGAATGCGCAAAAGAAGAAAGAAGTACTGAATGATTCGAATACGCCGTTACATTTGTTGCAACCTGCATACAAAGTGCCTTACGGTATGCTCACTACAGAGGAGATAAAGGCCGATATGGATCGTGTCCTTCGTTATTTGGAAAAGAATACTCCGACTCGTGTCGTTGATAAGAATACAGGTAAGGTTATTACGGATTATGCCAATATGACGGCTGATGCACAGCTGGAACGAGGTGCTTTCCGTTTGGCAAGTTATGAATGGGGGGTGACTTATTCAGCTATGTTGGCTGCTGCTGAGGCTACGGGGGATCAGGCTTATTATAAATATGTAACAGATCGTTTTCAGTTTCTGGCCGAGGTTGCTCCGCACTTCCGTAAGGTATTGGAAAAGTATGGAACTGTAGATCCGCAGATGAAACAAATTCTGACTCCTCATGCATTGGATGATGCCGGGGCGGTGTGTGCGGCTATGGTCAAGGTGCAGATGAAGGAAAATTCACCGGAACTTAAGCCGTTGATTGATAATTATATGGATTTTATTGTGAATAAGGAGTATCGTCTTGCTGATGGAACATTTGCCCGTACCCGTCCACAACATAATACGCTGTGGTTGGACGATATGTTTATGGGTATTCCGCCGGTAGCTTGGTATTCATGTATTGCCGGTGATAAAAAGCAAATGTATTTGAGCGAAGCTGTACGTCAGATATTTCAATTTGCGGACCGTATGTGGGTACCCGGGAAAAACCTTTTCCGTCATGGATGGGTGGAAGGTATGCAGGATCATCCTGCTTTCCATTGGGGACGTGCCAATGGTTGGGCGTTGTTGACTATGTGTGAGGTCTTGGATGTGTTGCCGGAGGATTATCCTCAGCGCGATAAAATACTGGAGCTGTTCCGTGCTCATGTACGTGGTCTTGCTGCCTGCCAGAGTGGTGAAGGTTTCTGGCATCAGTTGCTGGATCGTAACGATTCTTATCTGGAAACCTCGGCCACGGCTATTTATGTATATTGCTTTGCCCATGCTATCAATAAAGGATGGATTGACGCTATGGCATACGGTCCGGTGGCACAGTTGGGATGGCATGCCGTTACCACCCAAATCAATGCGGAAGGTCAGGTGGACGGAACTTGTGTAGGTACAGGTATGGCTTTTGATCCGGCTTTTTATTATTATCGTCCGGTCAATGTGTATGCTGCCCACGGCTATGGACCGGTACTTTGGGCGGGTGCTGAGATGATTAATTTGCTGAACAAGCAGCATCCTAAAATGAATGATAGTGCCGTGCAATATTACCGTACGGAACAAAAGACTTCCGAACCAATTTTCCATGTAATGGATGGAGAAACTAAATAAGTAAAAACAAGGACTTTATAAAAAGGAGGAAAATACCATGAAACGTGAAGCTTTTAAAATGTTCTTGAAGCCGGGCTTCGAGAAAGAGTATGAGAAGAGACATGCAGCCATTTGGCCGGAATTAAAAAAAATGTTGTCCGATGGAGGAGTATATGATTACTCCATTTATTGGGACAAGGATACAAATATTCTGTTTGCTTGTCAGAAAACTAAAGGAGAGGAGTCTTCGCAAGATATGGGAGCCAATCCTATCGTGCAGAAATGGTGGGACTATATGGCGGATATCATGGAAGTGAATCCGGATAACTCTCCGGTTACTATTCCGCTGCCCGAGGTCTTCCATATGGATTAAAATAAAAAAGAGTGTATCGATTCATTCTGATACACTCTTTTTTTATACCTTTGCAAGACAAAAACACTGTGATAAATGATATGAAAAAACACATCTATGCTCTATGGGCATTCTTTATTCTTTTCAGTCAGAGTATTGCCGCATCAGTCGAGGTGCGTTCTACTCATATGACTACGGGAGATGGGGTCGCCAATAACTCAATTCGGTATATATATCAGGATAGCAAAGGTTTTATTTGGATGGGAACGCTGAATGGACTTAGTCGTTATGACGGGAATTCGTTTGTGACTTATCGTCCTGAGGGTGGAAATAAAATTTCGTTGATAGACCATCGGATTCGCGATTTGGAAGAAGATAAAAATGGTTTCTTATGGATTGCGACTTCTGCCGAGTTGTTTAGTTGTTATGATCTGAAGAAAGATTGTTTTGTTGATTTTACCGGTTGTGGGGAATATGAGCAACTGTATAGTTACAAGATGACTGACCGTGAAGGTAATGTCTGGTTGTGGCAGGATGGAAACGGGTGTCGTAAAGTGACTTATATGAATGGTGAATTTACATCTGTGGTTTTCAAGAAAGAAAATAACAATCTCCCTTCTAATAATATTACTTATATATCTGAGGATGAGCAAGGAAGAATATGGATTGGTAGCCATGACGGTATAGCTCAAGTGGTAGGGAACAAGGCAGTATTGGTGGAAGAAAATCATGATGCCTTCAAGATGATGTCTTTTGGTAAAGATGTTTTTTTTCTTTCGGGAACAGGAACAATTTCGTTGAAGAGAGAAGGAGAGGATAGCCGTATTGTTACCCGTTTAGGTGAAGGTAGTAAAGTATATAGTACCATGCGCTTGCAAAACGATTGGATCGTTTTTACGGAAGATGGCAGTTATGTCTTTAATTTGAGAACTCATCAGGTGAGCCGGGATACGGAACTGAATATAGCAAGAGGACAAGTTCAGATTGACAACCGGGGGAATTTCTGGATTTATAATCATACAGGTAAGGTATGGTATGTCAACGCCAAGACCAGATTTGTTAAGTCTTTCCAACTGATTCCGGCTGATAAAGTAAATTATATAGATGAGGAACGTTACCACATCGTTCATGATTCTCGTGATATTGTTTGGATTTCCACTTATGGTAACGGTTTGTTTGCTTATGATTTGGCAACTGATGAATTGCAGCATTTCGAATCCAATATTAATGGATTCAGTCATATCACTTCAAATTTCTTGCAATATATTATGGAGGATCGAGCCGGTGGTATTTGGGTCAGTTCGGAATATACGGGTATTTCTCGTCTTTCGGTCTTGAATGAAGGAGCTGAGCGTGTTTTTCCTGAAGATGAAACTTTATCAGACCGTTCAAATACCGTGCGTATGATCAACCGTATGCCTGATGATAAGATTTGGCTGGGTACCCGTCGTGGAGGATTGTATATTTATGACCCTCATTTGAAAACGATAGAGAGCAGTCGTTATTTTGATTCTAACATTTATGCTGTTGAGGAAGGGGCTGATGGTAGTATTTGGTTGGGTAGCCGTGGAAACGGATTGAGTATTGACGGGAAATGGTACACTTATCACTCGGATGATCCTCTGTCTATTGGGAATAATAATATTTTTACTCTTTACCGGGATCGGAAGAATAGAATGTGGATAGGTACTTTTGGCGGTGGATTGAATTTGGCGGTGAAGGAAAAGGATAAGTATGTATTCAAGCGGTTTTTGAACAATTTTTATAGCCAGCGCCAGATTCGTGTGATACAGGAAGACAATAATGGATGGATATGGGTGGGCACCAGTGCCGGAGTTTACATATTTAATCCTGATTCGTTAATGAATGACCCGGATAACTATATTACTTATAATTATAATAACGGTAAGTTACGTAGTAATGAAATAAAATGTATCCATCAAGATAGTAAAGGCCGGATATGGGTCGGTACTTCAGGAAAAGGCTTCAGTATGTGTATGCCAGAAGGTGATTACAGAAACTTGACTTTTGAGCATTATGATGGAAGTAACGGACTGGTAAACAGTATGGTGCAATCTATTGTTGAAGACAGGGAAGGCAAACTTTGGGTTGCGACGGAATATGGTATTTCTCGTTTTGATCCGGATACACATGCCTTTGAAAATTTCTTTTTCTCGGCATATGCGTTGGGGAATGTCTATAGTGAGAACAGTGGTTGTGTGAGTAAGGATGGCAAACTGATGTTTGGTTCTAATTATGGATTGGTTGTTATCACTCCCGGCAAAATTGTGAATAATTCCACTGTAACTCCTATGGCAGCTTTTACCAATCTTCGAATTAATGGTATTGCCATGCGCCCGGGCGATGTGGATTCTCCGTTAGACCGTTCGTTGATTTATACAGATGAAATCGAGTTGAAATATTTTCAAAATTCTTTTGTCATAGATTTCTCTACATTTGATTATTCCGGAACGAATAGTACTAAATATACGTATCGGTTGGATAATTATGATAAAGAGTGGAGTATACCGTCTTCGTTGAATTTTGCAGCTTATAAGAACCTGGCACCCGGTACTTATAAATTGCGGGTGAAAGCTTGCAATGGGGTCGGTGTGTGGGGAGATAAAGAAACGGTTTTGAAGATTATTGTTGTTCCTCCTTTTTGGAAAACTACTTGGGCTTTCTTTATTTATGCTATTTTGATAGGGGTGGCGCTATATATCACTTTCAGACTGATGCGTGACTTTAATACTTTGCGTAATCGTATACAGGTGGAGAAACAGCTGACAGAGTATAAATTAGTTTTTTTCACGAATATCTCTCATGAGTTCCGTACTCCCTTGACTTTGATACAAGGAGCATTGGAAAAGATGCAGCGTGGTGGTAAAATCCCTAAAGAAATGGCTTATTCATTGAAGGTCATGGATAAAAGCACTCAGCGTATGTTGCGTCTTATCAATCAGTTGCTGGAATTCCGTAAGATGCAGAATAATAAACTGGCCCTTTCTTTGGAGGAAACGGATGTCATGGCTTTCTTGTATGAAATCTTCTTGAGTTTCAATGATGCTGCTGAGTCTAAGAATATGGATTTCAAGTTCTTGCCATCTGTAGCTTCTTATAAGATGTTTATCGATAAGGGTTATTTGGACAAAGTGACTTATAATTTGTTGTCTAATGCTTTCAAATATACACCCAGCGGTGGAAAAGTGACTTTTTCCGTGACGGTGGATGAAACAAAGAAACAGTTGGTCATATCGGTAGCCGATTCCGGTGTAGGCATTCCTAAAGAGAAACGTAATGAGTTATTTAAGCGTTTTATGCAAAGTAGCTTTTCGGGTAGTAGTGTCGGAGTCGGCCTGCATTTGACACATGAACTGGTGTGTGTACATAAAGGTACGATAGTATATACTGAAAATGAAGGTGGTGGGTCTATATTTACGGTCAGTTTGCCTACTGATATTTCTGTTTATGAGGAAAAAGATTTTCTGATTCCCCATAATGTGTTGTTGGAAGAGGAGGAAGTACATCATGCAGCTGTTCTTGCAGAAGAAATATCGGCGCAAGAAGGGGGCGTGGAACTTCCATCTGCACCACTTAATAAGCGTAAAGTACTTATTATAGAAGATGATAACGATGTACGTGAGTTTTTGAAAGAAGAAGTGGGACAATATTTTGAAGTTGTGGCCGAGGCGGATGGTCCGTCTGGATTGGAACGTGCACGTACGTATGATGCTGATTTGATAATCTGTGATGTGCTGATGCCGGGGATGACAGGATTTGAGGTAACCCGAAAATTGAAGAATGATTTTGATACAAGTCATATACCTATTATTTTATTGACAGCTATGAGTTCTGCCGAAAGTCATTTGGAAGGCGTGGAAAGTGGTGCGGATGCATATATTACTAAGCCTTTTAGCCCGAAACTACTGTTGGCACGCGCTTTCAAACTAATAGAGCAACGTGAGAAATTACGTGAGAAATTTTCGAATGATCCGAATATGGTACGACCGGCTATTTGTACCTCTGATAAGGATAAAGAATTTGCTGACAGATTACAGATGGTTATGGATCAACAGATTGGTAATGCTCAGTTTACGATTGATGAGTTTGCTTCGATGATGGGATTGGGACGAACCGTTTTTTATCGTAAGGTACGTGGGGTGACGGGATATTCACCCAATGAATATATCCGGATTATTCGTATGAAGAAAGCGGCGGAACTGTTGTTGGAAAATCGTTATACGGTAGCCGAAGTTTCTTATAAAGTAGGTATTAATGATCCGTTCTATTTTAGTAAATGTTTTAAGCAACAATTCGGTGTGGCACCTTCTGTTTATTTACGTGGAAAGGAAGAGTCCGGGATACAGGAAACAGAAAATAAGGAATGATGAAAACAAGATTTTAAATAAGAAGGTCAATCGAGAATGATATAGAATCGGTTGACCTTTTTGTTTTAATAGACTATATATTTAGTATGGTTTGAGACTGATTTTTGTCAGTACTTTGCGACTTACAATATAGAGTATCCATGTACAAGCAGAAGCGGTGAGTAATGCTGCTATTTGTCGAGTGGTATCAGATCTGTCTCTTATACACATCTCCGAGCCCACGAGACGGAGCTACATCT
>ENA-OYXJ01000497-OYXJ01000497.1-human-gut-metagenome-genome-assembly--contig:-NODE-497-length-15602-cov-6.799640_pt1 | contig 15602 bp, 15 predicted proteins | sample MGYA00244843_ERZ653418 | MGnify/ENA primary metagenome ERZ653418 (study PRJEB26926, sample SAMN06164921) | human gut metagenome | biome: ENVO:00009003; feature: ENVO:2100002; material: ENVO:00002003... | reverse complement strand
CCGTCTCGTGGGCTCGGAGATGTGTATAAGAGACAGATTGCAGCCATTATCTGTAGTCCATTTGTATCCATGACCCATTACAGACAGGCGTTGTTCAGTATGACTTATTTTTCCTCCCTGGTGTTTTTTATGGAGTATGCATTGTGCATTTTGCGGCACCGGCCAAATATCCGGATAGAGGCATAAACCGTGCACGATGGAAATATATTTTTTCATTCTACGGTTTGTGGACTCCGTGACCATTTTCCCTTATATGTTAACCTATATGTATTGGGATACGAATATTGTCCATGTCATTATCCTCCTTTACATTTTTATTATTGTCAAATAGATAAGATACTTACGGAAGAGTGGGTTATGACCTATATACCTGCGGTATCATGGTCTGTTTTTCTGCTATTCTGCTATACTATATAGAGCTTAATGTACAGCTTGAGGATTTCAAAACATTCGTGACGGGCTTTGGTGGGCAGTAATTCTAAGACTTTAAATAAAGAAAAATTAAGCTACCCCTTAAAAAAAAGAGATATTTCCTTTCAAAGAATTCATTTCTTTTATTACATTTGTATTAGTCTTTTGAAAATAGAAGATTTATAGTAAAGCGTTAAGGCATTATCCAAGTTCAGGAAATCCCCAATTTCGAAACAACAATTGGATAATACATTGGACGCTCCACGTTCTATCTATATAGATTTTTGTTATATATAGGCGTGGGGCTTTGTGTATTATATGTTGTTGAGTATGGGGATACTTCTGAACGGTAATACCAAAGTTCCCACGCTTAACTTTATATAAACACAACTCCAGGGAACAGGGTTGGCTTATAATAAACATTATGAAAGCAACTTGTTTTAAAAGCGAGACAACTGTCTCCAACGACTTTCCCCCTTTGTTTGTTACTATCTTTTGTGGAATATTCTATCCTTTCATTTCCATTCCTGTCTCTTTCGGAACATACCGTTCATTATCATACAAATTACATGCCAAAGCACTTTTCTGCCTTCTCCTGCTATGGTACTAGATAATAGTAACTCCCCCTATCACATAGAGGAAGAACTTTGGTTACAGATACTTTCTCTGTCAAGAGAGTTGCAGGAGTGTAAAGCTAGTCTGCACCATAATACTTTGGACTGTATTTCCGATAAGATTGAAGGAATAGAAAGAGAACTGGATGTCTTATTGGATATTCTGCAAGGGAGGCAAGACAAAAAGACATCATAGTGCTATTTTTTATGACAATTTGTCTACGCCGATAAGTTATCCTATTATTTAAGCCTCGTTTAAGAATTCCGTTTTATGGGTTACCCACAATCGAATGGAATTTTTATATACTGAGAATAACACATGATATTAGTAATGGATTTTCAATATTCAGAGTGATAATGGATAAACGAATAGAAAACGCCATGAATGAGTTGATCAATACAGAAATATGGTCAACCGGTTTATACCTGTCATTGCAGGTTTATTTTGAAGATGAACGGCTTCCAATACTTAGCTCCTGGCTGAACTCCCAAGCACAGGACAATATGAACAAGGTTTATCAGATGATGAATCGGATATGCCATGATGGAGGATGTGTTGTAATCAATGAAATGAAACGGGATACACATTAATGGACAACGCCATTGAATGCCTTGAATGAATTGCTTGAACATGAGCAGTACATATCACGTCAGGTAAACACATTTCTCATATTATGCTGGAATGTAAGCATGTCCTTCCATTCTTTCATCAGCGGGCTGTATGCAGACCGTATATATGTAAGTATGGCATTTATGGAATTGTTACGTATCCTCGCCAAGGAAAACGAACGGAAACTACCTTATTTTTGACGGTATGGATTTAAGATTGATGTTATGCAAAATTTAATATTGCAGAATGCTATCTGGTATGTTTTTTGCGATATAATAATCGATAATAAACTATATGTCATCATGGATATATTTGTATATTTAACATTGTGTTTCACTTCGCTATTCACCTTGATGGACCCTCTTGGAGTGATGCCGGTATTCCTGCAAATGACTGATGGAATGGATACGAAAGAACGCAGATATATCGCCTTGAAAGCATGTACCATTGCATTTATCATATTAGTCCTTTTTACATTATCGGGCAGGTTTCTGTTTCATTTTTTCGGTATCTCAACAAACGGATTCCGGATTGTGGGAGGTATCATCATCTTTAAAATCGGATATGATATGTTGCAGGCACATTTTACCCATGTGAAACTGAATGAAACTGAACGAAAAGAATATTCCAAAGATATAACCATCACACCTCTTGCCATTCCGATGTTATGCGGTCCGGGAGCGATTTCCAGTGGAATAACATTGATGGAAGATGCTTCGGAATATACTTTCAAAATAGTATTGCTTGGCGTAATCGCTTTGGTCTGCATTCTTTCCTTCTTTATTCTGTACGCGTCCACCCAGCTTTTAAAAATCTTGGGAGAGACGGGAAACAATGTGATGATGAGACTGATGGGACTTATTCTAATGGTGATCGCCGTGGAATGTTTTATCAGCGGGATACGTCCGGTATTAATTGAAATCTTGAAACAAGCCCATGCTTGTTCTTAAAGAAGAGAGATAATTTGGATTTATTATTAACATTAAAAGTTTGATTCATCATGACTGAAAAATTGCAAAATGCCCTGAATGAGCAAATCACAGCAGAATTATGGTCTGCCAACCTGTATTTATCAATGTCTTTTTATCTGGAAAGAGAGGGCTTTTCCGGAATGGCTCGCTGGATGCAGAAACAGTCTGCAGAAGAGACCGGGCATGCATATGCCATTGCCGGGTACATGATTAAGCGTGAGGCAACCCCGAAAGTAGACAAGGTCGATGTGGTTCCACAAGGTTGGGGTAACCCTGTTGAAGTATTCGAGCATGCTTTGGAGCATGAAAAACATGTTTCCAGACTGATTGATGAGTTGGTACAGGTAGCATCCGAAGAGAAAGACAATGCCACTCAGGACTTCTTGTGGCAATTTGTTCGTGAGCAAGTAGAAGATGAAGCGAATGTACTCAATATTGTTAGTCATCTGAGGAAAGCCGGAGACTGTGCTATCCTTTTTATGGATGCAAAACTGGGTGAACGGGAGTCATAAACCAGAATAATCAATAAAAATAAATAAAATGAAAATAGTAGATTTATTGGGAGGAGAGGCTGAGTACTACCTGAACCATACATGTAAGACGATAGACAAACAACTTATCCATATTCCGGGACCGGATATGATAGATAAGGTATGGATGAATTCCGACAGGAATATCCGTACATTGGAAAGTTTGCAGGCTTTATACGGACATGGACGTCTGGCCAATACGGGCTATGTATCCATTCTGCCTGTAGACCAGGGCATAGAACATTCTGCAGGAGCGTCTTTCGCCCCCAATCCGCTTTATTTCGATCCCGAAAACATCATAAAGCTGGCCATTGAAGGAGGGTGTAATGCCGTGGCATCCACATTCGGTGTGTTGGGCGCCGTGGCACGCAAATATGCACACAAGATACCTTTTATCGTCAAGCTGAACCATAATGAGTTGCTGACTTATCCGAACAGCTACGACCAGGTAATGTTCGGTACGGTGAAAGAGGCATGGAACATGGGAGCCGTAGCTGTCGGTGCTACCATTTATTTCGGTTCGGAACAAAGCCGCCGCCAGATAGTGGAAGTGTCACAGGCTTTTGAATATGCCCACGAACTGGGAATGGCTACTATTCTGTGGTGCTATTTGAGAAACAGCAGCTTCAAAAAGGATGGTACCGACTATCATGCCGCTGCCGACTTGACAGGACAAGCCAACCATATCGGGGTTACCATTAAAGCCGATATCGTGAAGCAGAAGCTCCCATCCAATAACGGCGGTTTCAAGGCTATCGGATTCGGAAAGACAAACGAGTGTATGTATTCGGAACTGACCACTGACCATCCGATAGACCTTTGCCGTTATCAGGTGGCGAATGGCTATATGGGACGTGTCGGATTGATTAACTCGGGCGGTGAATCCCATGGGGAATCCGACCTGCATGATGCTGTCGTAACGGCAGTAGTAAATAAGCGTGCAGGTGGTATGGGGCTGATCAGCGGTCGTAAGGCTTTCCAGAAACCGATGAAAGACGGAGTTCAACTTCTGAACACCATTCAGGACGTATATCTGGATTCTTCAATAACCATTGCATAAAGAAGAAGTATCCATGAAAAGAATAGTGTTATTACGTCATGGCGAAAGCCTATGGAACAAAGAAAACCGTTTTACTGGATGGACGGACGTGGATTTAAGCGAGAAAGGAGTTGAAGAAGCCTGCAAGGCAGGCGATGCATTACGGGAGGCTGGATTTTCTTTTGAGGCAGCTTACACTTCTTACTTGAAACGTGCCGTAAAAACGTTGAACTGTGTCTTGGACCGGCTGGATGAAGACTGGATTCCGGTTGAAAAGACCTGGCGGCTGAACGAGAAGCATTACGGCATGCTTCAGGGACTGAATAAGAGTGAAACAGCGGTCCAATATGGTGAAGAACAAGTACACATCTGGCGAAGAAGCTATGACGTGGCTCCCGCTCCGGTAGGCAAAGATGATCCCCGTAATCCGGGCATGGATATCCGCTATGCCGGTGTACCAGATAGGGAACTTCCCCGTACGGAATCCCTGAAAGATACTATTGGGCGTGTCATGCCTTACTGGAAATGCATCATCTTTCCCGCATTGATGTATAAGGACAGCCTGCTGGTAGTCGCCCATGGTAACAGCCTGCGCGGAATCATCAAGCATCTCAAAGGAATTTCCGATACGGATATTTCCAACCTGAACCTGCCTACGGCAGTTCCTTATGTCTTTGAATTTGACGACAGGCTGGTTCTTGTCAAGGACTACTACCTTGGAAACCCGGAAGAGATACGGAAACGGGCAGAAGCTGTGGCCAAACAAGGGATGGCTAAAAAATAAAAATCTGTCTATCAAGCAGATGCTTTTTTTTAAGTTTTAATTATTAACTTTTAAAGAGGAGGTAAAAATGGTACCTGTAAAAACAAACCAGAATTGGTTACCGAGTATTTTTAACGATTCCTTTGACAATGAATGGATGGCAAGAGCAAACGCTACGGCTCCAGCCATCAATGTGATTGAGAATGAAAAGGACTACAAGGTAGAACTGGCAGCTCCGGGAATGACCAAGAATGATTTTAAGGTAAGTGTGGATGAAAGCAACAATCTGGTAATCTGCATGGAAAAAAAGGACGAGAAAAAGGAGGAGAAGAAAGACGGAAAATACTTGCGCCGTGAATTCTCCTATTCCCGATTCCAGCAGAGTATCCTGCTGCCGGATAATGTGGAAAAAGATAAAATTTCGGCCAAAGTGGAACACGGGGTCCTGTTTATCGATATTCCCAAAGTCGTAGATAAGAAGGTTCAGGAAACCACCAAAACTATTGATGTCAAATAAGATATCTTGATGAGACTCTACAGAAGGCATTTCTTATTATCAGGGAATGCCTTCACCCGGATATTTGAATTCCAAAATAAATATAATGAGAGGATTTGATTTCGATAAAGCGCTGGTAGCCCTTCAGAATGAACTGCATTGTTTTGCATATAAACTGACTGCTGACAAGGATGAAGCAGAAGACTTGTTGCAGGAAACAATGTTGAGGACGTTGGATAATAAGGATAAGTTTGATTCCGGTACGAATTTTAAAGGCTGGATGTATACCATCATGCGCAATGCATTTATCAATAATTGCCGGACAAAGAAAATACGAGGGAATTTATATGTATTATCAGAACCTAAATATCATTTCCTGTTAAGGGACGACTCTTTCATTTTCGTGGATAACGGGCATGATGCAAAAGAGATAAGGGAAGCCCTTAAAACATTGCCTAAAGCACATTATGTCGTTTTTATGTTGTACCGGAGTCAAATATCGGGAAATAGCCGCAAAGATAAGAGTGTCACTGGGTACGATAAAAAGCCGTATCTTTTATAGCAGAAAAAGGCTAAAACAGTTGCTTTCTGATTTTGCCTGATTAATTAAAATATAAAAAACAAATTATGGATAACAAGTATATTGGAATTCTGACTTCCGGAGGGGATGCTTCAGGAATGAACGCGGCTATCCGTGCCGTGACCCGCGCCGCCATTTTTAACGGATTTAAAGTGAAAGGAATTTATAGAGGTTACGAGGGGCTGATTGCCGGTGAAGTGAAAGAACTCACGACGGAAGATGTAAGTAGCATTATCCAGAGGGGAGGCACCATACTGAAAACAGCTCGCTCCGAGACTTTCACCACTCCCGAAGGACGCAAGAAAGCTTATAAGGTCATACAGAAAGAGAACATCAATGCTTTGATAATTATCGGTGGAGACGGTTCCCTGACGGGAGCCCGTATCTTTGCGGAGGAGTATGATGTGACGTGCATAGGATTGCCCGGCACCATTGACAATGACCTATATGGTACCGATTTTACCATAGGATATGATACGGCATTGAACACCATTGTGGAATGCGTGGATAAAATCAGGGACACGGCAACCTCCCATGACCGTATCTTCTTTGTCGAAGTAATGGGGCGTGATGCGGGCTTCCTGGCACAAAACAGCGCAATAGCTTCCGGTGCTGAAGCGGCCATCATCCCGGAGGACAGGACGGACGTGGACCAGTTGGAAACATTCATCGGGCGCGGATTCAGAAAGACGAAAAACAGCAGCATCGTAATTGTGACCGAAAGTCCTGAAAACAAGAATGGAGGTGCCATATATTACGCCGACCGGGTAAAGAAGGAATATCCCGGGTATGATGTCAGGGTTTCTATCTTGGGCCATCTGCAACGGGGTGGTACTCCGAGTGCCAATGACCGTATACTGGCAAGCCGGCTGGGTGAAGCCGCAATCCAGGCCTTAATGGAAGACCAGCGGAATGTTATGATAGGCATACGGAACAACGAGATTGTTTATGTTCCTTTTGTCCAGGCAATCAAAAAGGACAAGACTATTGACAAAAGCCTGATCCGGGTCCTTAACGAATTATCGATATAAAATAGCCGTCAACATGTCAGAAGTTGCTCCCTTAATATCGGATCTTGCCATAATTCTGATTATTGCCGGTATTGTAACCGTCATTTTCAAGTGGCTGAAGCAACCGGTCATATTGGGCTACATTGTAGCCGGTATTATGGCGGGTCCTTCCGTTTCCCTGGTCCCGACTGTTTCCGATCCTGCCAATATCAAAATATGGGCGGACATCGGTGTCATTTTTCTGCTGTTCGCGATGGGACTGGACTTTTCGTTCAAGAAATTGATAAATGTGGGCATTACGGCTATCGTTGCCACTGTCACTATTGTATGTGGCATGATGTTCATAGGTTATACAGCGGGGAATGCAATGGGGTTCTCCCACATGAGCAGTATTTTTCTGGGTGGAATGTTGTCCATGTCGTCCACGGCCATCGTATTCAAGGCTTTCAATGATATGGGACTTCTCCAACAGAAATTCACTGGCATTGTCTTGGGGATTCTTGTTATCGAAGATCTGGTGGCTGTAGTGATGATGGTTGTTCTTTCCACGTTGGCGGTAGGCAAACATTTTGAAGGGAAGGAGATGCTGGAAAGTATATTGAAGCTGGCCGCTTTCCTTATTTTCTGGTCGACATTGGGTATCTATCTGATACCTACCCTGCTGAAGAAGATACGCCGTTTCACCAGCAACGAGATTTTATTGATAACCTCTCTGGGACTTTGCCTGGGAATGGTGATGATTGCGACAAAAGCGGGATTTTCTGCCGCATTGGGAGCCTTTGTCATGGGGTCCCTGCTGGCAGAGACCGTTGAAGCGGAAAAAATCGTACATATCGTACAGCCGGTAAAAGACCTGTTCGCTTCCATATTTTTCGTGTCGGTAGGAATGATGATCGATCCTGCCATGATGTGGGAATATGCCGTCCCTATTCTCATCCTGACATTGCTGGTACTGTCCGGTCAGGTCCTGTTCGGGAGCTTTGGTGTCTTGCTTTCCGGCCAGCCGTTGAAAATTGCCATACAGTCCGGCTTTTCACTGACACAGGTCGGTGAATTCGCATTCATCATCGCATCTTTAGGCGTCAGTCTGAATGTTACGGACAAGTATCTCTATCCGGTCATAGTGGCAGTATCTGTCATAACGACTTTTCTTACCCCCTATATGATACGGCTTTCGGAACCAGCATACCGGTTTATAGACATCCACATGCCTGAATCCCTGAAAGATTATCTCGTACACTATACGTCCGGGGCAATGACTGTAAAACACCAGGGGACTTGGCATAAACTGATCCGGTCTATGCTGGTGTCTGTCACACTCTATCTGGTCGTATGCGTTTTTTTCATCACTTTATATTTTTCCTATGTGCATCCTTTGATTAGGAAAAGTCTGCCGGGAATGGAAGGGAACTTGTTGGGCTTCATCATCATCTTTCTTGTCATATCCCCGTTTCTATGGGCCATCATCATGAAAAGGAACAATTCAACCGAGTTCCGTAAACTCTGGACGGACAACAAGTTCAACAGAGGGCCTTTGGTATCAATAGTACTTGTCAAAATACTGATCTGCACGATTATCATGATGAGTATCATTACCCATCTTTTCAATGTTGCCTTGGGAGCCGGGTTGGTAGTCTCTTCCATTATCATTGCCGTCATTTATTTTTCCAAGCGGATCAAGAAACGGTCGCTGACTATAGAGAGACAATTTATGGCAAACTTTCAGGGGACGGACGGGAATGTACTTTCTACAGAAAGTGATACAGGCTCCACCCTTGGCAGCAATATCCCGTTCAAGGAATTACATTTGGCGGATTTCACAGTATCCCCTGATTCCATATATGTGGGCAGAACATTAAAAGAAAGCAGCTTGCGCACCTTGTTTCAGATAAATGTGATTTCAATCACCCGTGGAGAAAAACGCCTGGATATACCACAAGGGGAAGAACATCTCTATCCATATGACAAGGTTACGGTCGTAGGTACGGACCGGCAGTTGGAAAGCTTCCGGACATCCATGGAGCAAAAGAAGGTAGAAAGGAACGGGAACGGAACATCCTCGCAGGATGAGATGGAAATAGGGCAATTTCCTGTCGAAGGAGGTTCACCATTGATCGGAAAGACGATCCGGGAGGCAGACATATCGGATAGCATCATTATCGGAATAGAGAGGAGTACCGTGAATATTATGAATCCAGACCCTGATACAATTTTCAAGGAGAATGATACGGTATGGATTGTCGGTAAACGAAAAATAATAAAAGGACTGAATAAAGATTAGGACTTATTTAATTAAAATGTCATGGAATATTCAAGTTATAATGTAAATACCCCTCAGTGGAGGGAGATTACAGTAGGTTCACATCTTCCTGCAGAACTGCGGAAACTTGCAGAAATCGCACATAATCTCTGGTGGACATGGAATGATGACGCAAAGAAACTGTATTGTGATTTGGATTCGGAACTTTGGAAAGAGGTGGAACAGAATCCGGTATTGTTTCTGGAGCGGATAAATTATGAGAAGCTTGTAGCGCTGGCACATGATGAGAACTTTGTCTATAAAATGGATGCCGTCTATTCCGCCTTCAAAAAATACGTCGATGTGGAACCGGATCACCAGCGCCCGTCAATAGCTTATTTCAGCATGGAATACGGCTTGGATGAAGTCCTTAAGATATATTCCGGCGGTTTGGGTATGTTGGCGGGGGATTACCTGAAAGAGGCGTCGGACAGCAATGTGGACCTTTGTGCCATAGGACTTTTGTACCGTTACGGTTATTTTGACCAGTCGCTTTCCATGGACGGCCAGCAGACAGTCAATTATAAAGCGCAGAATTTCGGGCAGCTCCCGATTGAAAAGGTAATGCAACCGGATGGGAAACAACTGGTAATCCACGTCCCCTATGCCGACAGTTTTGTGGTACATGCCAATGTCTGGAAAGCCAGTGTGGGGCGTATTCCCCTTTATCTGCTGGATACGGACAATGAACTCAACAGCGAGTTTGACCGCCCTATCACTCACCATCTGTATGGAGGCGACTGGGAGAATCGGCTAAAACAGGAAATACTGCTTGGCATAGGCGGGATGATAACGCTGAGAGCTTTAGGTATAACGAAAGATGTATATCACTGTAATGAGGGGCATGCCGCACTGATCAATATCCAGCGGCTTTGTGATTACATAAATGGCGGCTTGAATTTCGGGCAGGCCATGGAGCTGGTACGTGCTTCCTCACTTTATACCGTACATACTCCCGTACCCGCTGGTCATGATTATTTTGACGAAGGGCTTTTCAATAAATATATGAAGGGATATCCTGGCAAGTTGGGTATAACCTGGGATAACCTGATGGATCTCGGGCGTCACAATCCGGGAGACAAGGAGGAACGTTTCTGCATGTCTGTCTTCGCCTGCAAGACCTGCCAGGAGGTAAACGGTGTCAGCAAGTTGCATAAATCGGTATCCCAGCAAATGTTTGCGCCGATCTGGAAGGGATACTTCCCGGAAGAGAACCATGTGGGTTATGTAACCAACGGGGTACATCTGCCTACCTGGTGTGCGGCAGAATGGAAAAAGCTTTTCAAGGACAATTTTGATGAGAATTTTTTCTGCGACCAGTCCAATCAGAAAATCTGGGAGGCCGTCTATGGCATCCCAGATGAAGAGATATGGAATACCCGGTTAAAACAGAAAGCAAAATTGCTGGACTATATCAAAAGCAAATGCAGCAAGGACTGGCTCAGGAGTCAGGTTGATCCGGCATTGAGCGTTTCCATTTTTGAGAGATTCAATCCCGATGCTCTTCTAATAGGCTTCGGACGCCGTTTTGCTACATATAAGAGGGCTCATCTTCTGTTCACGGATATAGACCGACTTGCCAGGATTGTGAATAATCCGAAATATCCGGTACAGTTCATCTTTGCAGGAAAAGCCCATCCCAATGACGGTGCCGGGCAGGGGCTGATCAAGCAAATCGTGGAAATATCCCGGCGTCCGGAATTTTTAGGTAAAATCATATTCTTGGAGAATTACGACATGGACCTGGCACGCCATCTTATCTCGGGGGTGGATATCTGGATGAACACCCCTACGCGGTTGGCAGAAGCTTCGGGTACGTCGGGCGAGAAGGCATTGATGAACGGTGTGCTTAATTTCTCCGTGCTGGACGGTTGGTGGTATGAAGGATACCGTAAGGATGCTGGATGGGCACTGACTGATAAAAGGACTTATCAGAATGAACAGTACCAAAACCAGCTGGATGCCGAAGCCATCTATTATTTGTTGGAGCATGACATCCTGCCACTGTATTACGAGTATGGGGGGAAGAACTATTCGGAAGACTGGGTCAAGTATATCAAGAACTCAATCGCACAAATCGCTCCCCATTTTACCATGAAAAGACAGTTGGACGACTACTATGACAGGTTCTATAACAAGCTGTCAGAGCATTTCCACATTCTGGCAGCCGACAACTTTGCGAAGGCGAAAATGATGGCTGACTGGAAAGCAAACGTCCGAAGCAGATGGGATGCCATAGAAATCAAATCCATAGAGGCTGGGAATGGGCTGAATGCCACGGTTGAAGCCGGAAAGGAATATGAGGTGACGGTTGTCGTTGATGAGAAAGGCCTGGATGACGCAATCGGAATAGAATCGGTCATTATCAGGCGTGAAGACGGTCAGGATCACATATATGAGGTTATTCCCCTTTTGCCGGTTTCCAAGAATGGGAATTTATATACCTTTAAGGCGACATCCGGTATTTTCAACGCTGGAAGCTTCAAGCAGGCCTTCCGTATGTATCCCAAGAATGCTTTGTTACCTCACCGACAAGATTTCTGTTATGTACGATGGTTTTAATGAACAGTAAAAGGATATGCAAAAACAACGTATGAGCGGGCAAAATCAAAAAACAGATAAACGGATAGCATGGCCGATCATCATCATGAACTTCACGGGAGTGTATGACTACGAGGCGTTTGCCCGGAACAATAAATTTATATGGCTGGATTGTCGTCATCTTTATGGTACAGATGGCTACTGTGATAGGGAGGGGGCTTTGGCTTTGAAGGGGATGATTGCTGATTATCCGGCGGAGGGAGTCCATTTCATCGATTCAGGCAATTATCATTATTTGACTAAATTCTGGACAGACAAACTTGAAACTCCGTTTTCGCTGATTGTGTTCGACCACCATCCCGATATGCAGCCACCGTTGTTTGACAACATACTTTCTTGCGGAAGTTGGGTAAAGGATATATTGGACCATAACAACAACTGCAAGAAAGTAATTATCGTAGGTGCTTCAGACAAACTGATACAGGCTGTGCCGAAAGGATATGAAAGACAAGTCCGGTTTTACAGTGAAACTACGCTCATGCACGAAGAGGGTTGGCAGAACTTTTCTTCCGGACATATCAACGGACCGGTTTACATTTCCATAGACAAGGATGTCTTGAAGCCGGCTTCGGCAGCAACAAACTGGGATCAAGGTTCTCTCAGCTTATGGGAATTGGAGAAACTGCTGGCTGTTATTCTTCAGAAAGAACAGGTAGTGGGCATTGACATCTGTGGGGAATGCTCCACAACACTCAATCTTTTTGAAGAAAAACGGGAAACCGTCATGGATAGCCAGGCAAACAAAGAATTGCTCAGATTTATCCGGTCATCCTCCGGCCTTCAATAGAATTAGTTTTTTTGTTATTATAATTATCATATAAAAATAAAATAATTTAGCTTTATGGAAACAATTGTTCGTAGAATTGGACTTGTTGCACACGATGCAATGAAAAAAGACATGATAGAGTGGGTTCTCTGGAACTCGGAACGTCTGATAGGACATAAATTCTATTGTACGGGTACAACCGGTACACTAATTAAAAAAGCCCTTGAAGAAAAACATCCTGAAATCAAATGGGATATCACAATCCTGAAATCTGGTCCTTTAGGAGGTGACCAGCAAATTGGTTCGCGGATCGTAGAAGGAGAAATAGACTATCTGTTCTTTTTTACAGATCCGATGACACTACAGCCGCATGATACGGATGTGAAAGCATTGACCAGACTGGCTGGAGTTGAAAATATTGTTTTCTGCTGTAACCGTTCGACTGCGGACCACATTATTACGAGTCCCTTATTCACTGACCCAACTTACGAACGTATTCACCCGGATTACACCAATTACACGCAGCGTTTTGAAAACAAGGGAATCATATCTGAAGCAGTGGAGCAAGTGAAAAAGCGGAGGAATAAAAGTGAGAATAACATTTCTAAATGAACTGTAATAAGTAGTAGAATATTTATAAGGCTATCTAAGAAACAAGTTGTTTACATCTTTCAGAATAGGTATCAGCTGAATAGTAATCTGCTAAGGTTGTGTCAAAACGTTGGCACAACCTCTTTTATATTTTACAGTTCTGCTATATTTTCTTTTGGCTATGCTGCTTTTTCCTCATGCATTTGGCAGCAAGTTGCTATATTCCAATTATATCGGGTTATAAATAGTCCCATAAACATATATTTGCCAACTGTAATGAGCCCTTTTCTTTCTTTTATCAGTTTAGCACACATTTTTTTGATATTAAAGGCTATAGCAAAGAAAGCAAAGTCCATTGTAACCTTGTCTTCTCCCACATGCCGGAATCTTCTGTATGCCATGTTGTATTTTATTTGTCCAAACACAGCCTCTGGTTCTATACACCTCCTGCCTCTATGCTTGATACCTTCTTCTGAGAGCAACCTTTCCCGTGCCTGCCGTTTGTATTGATTTAACCGGTGGTTGACTTCTATAATACGGTTCCCCCGAGCTTTAAAACAACTGCCACGCAAAGGGCAACCTTCGCATCTTTTTGCTTTATACCGGGCACTTTCGGTGATGTATCCGCTCGCTGTCTTGTCACGTTTGGTTCCTATACGGTTCATGTGCTGTCCCATAGGACAAACGTAATAATCCTCCCCCTCATTGTAATGGAGACTTTCGGCATGGAACGGGTTGGGAGTATAACGGGGACGCTGTTCTTTATGGAAGTAATTGTACTTGATGAAGGCTTCTATCCCATTCTCCTGCATGAACCGGTAATTTTCTTCCGAACCGTAACCGGAGTCTGCCACGCAGATATTCGGTAAACGGTTATAGCGGTACTGGAAAGAGTGGAAAAAAGGTATGAGGGTCAGTGTATCGGTAGGGTTGGGAAACAGACGGAAGTCTGTGATAAATTGGTTTTCAGTACCTATTTGCAGATTATATCCGGGTTTGGTCTGCCCGTTCTTCATGGCATCTTCTTTCATGCGCATGAATGTGGCACCAGGATCGGTCTTGGAATAGGAGTTACGTTCTCCAAGGGTATCAAGGTGATTGTCATATTCTATCAGCTTGTCACGATACCCTTCAAGTTCCCTGACCTGCTTCTTCTTTTTGCGCAGGGCTTTCTTTTCTTCCTTATCCTTTGTTGCAGGCTGGCGTTCCAGGGCTTCTTTAAGTTCATCCACTATGTCAGAGAGCCTGCAGGAAGTAAACTCCACGGATGTGTCTTTTATAGAGTTCTCCTGTGCAATGGCTTCATCCACCTGCTCCAAGAGAATACGGATTTTATCCATTAGTCTCGTACGGTTCCGTTCGACTGTCTTGCGCCAGACAAAAGTATATTTGTTGGCTTTGGATTCAATCTTGGTGCCGTCGATATACTCCACATCAAGGCTGATGAAACCTTTATCGGCAAGGACAAGAACCAACTGGGTAAATACATTATTTATTTCCTCCTTTACACGGTTACGAAAACGGTTGATCGTGATAAAATCCGGATGCTCATTACCGGCAAGCCAAATATAATGAATGTCACGAAGGAGGTGCTTCTCTATTTTACGGCAAGAATAGATATTATTCATGTAGGCGTAGATTATCACCTTAAGCATCATTTTAGGATGATAAGGACAACGGCCCGTTTCCTTATAAAGCTTCTTGAAACTCTCAAGATTGAGATTGTCAATAACAGCATTCACGATGCGGACCGGGTCGGTCGCAGCTATGTTTTCATCAATTCTTTGTGGAAAAAGAACGGTTTGGTTGGGAATGTAAGGACGAAAATGTAACTTTGCCATAACGAAAAACTTTATGCCTAAAGATACGAAAACTTTGGGTAATAACAAAGCCCGGGCTTGAGAAAGTCTGGGCTTTGCGCATAAAAAAAGGCTGTGTCAGCGTTTTGACACAACCTCGCTTTCCATAGTAACTTCCTTAACTTCATGAGTAAGGAGAAGTTGATGCAGCTCTTCCAGTTCAGGTGTCAAAACACCGTACTTGGCTTCAAATTTCTCACCTTTTTCGTTGAGAATACAAACAAATACACTATCTTTGTGTACGTCAAGACCACATACTATCCGCATAGGCTATTACATTTTGAGACTAAGAGCTCGTGAAACATTTATTTTGAGGCTCACACACTGAGACATCCACGCCATAAAGATAGGGGTGGTCTTGATTTTTTCATATCCCACTGGCATATAAATCGTGATTTATATCTAAATTTGTCTCCAAATTCATAGCTTATGGAGTTAAACGGTTATCGCCTTCTTCTTCCT
>ENA-OYXJ01000481-OYXJ01000481.1-human-gut-metagenome-genome-assembly--contig:-NODE-481-length-15797-cov-6.025410_pt1 | contig 15797 bp, 10 predicted proteins | sample MGYA00244843_ERZ653418 | MGnify/ENA primary metagenome ERZ653418 (study PRJEB26926, sample SAMN06164921) | human gut metagenome | biome: ENVO:00009003; feature: ENVO:2100002; material: ENVO:00002003... | reverse complement strand
ATGCAGTGCTGGCTGATAAAATACGGAATGGAGAGTTTGATATCAGCTATATCGATCAGGCCGTGAGACGAGTGCTTCGTGCTAAATTTGAATTGGGGTTATTTGAAGATCCCTATCAGGAACAAGCAGTCTATCGGCTTCCTCTCCGTTCGAAACCTCGAACAGCGACAAGCCGTCCCGTTGTTCGTACCCGACCGTAAGGGTTTGCCCGTAACGGCATTCGTGCATGAAATGAATATCAAGACGCACCGGCCGGATCGCGGTCAACTGTTCGATGGGCAGCATATCGAACATCATGTTGATATAACGCATCGTATTGACGTGACGGTTGAAGTCGATGTCGCTGTAAACCACCCGGTGCTCCATCACATGCTGCGGTGTGATCCCCATCACCTTGCGGGGTTTCTCCGTCGGCGAAGGGGCATCGACGAGCGTATCGGTACAAGGCCCGATAACCGTGTTCAGGTCGATCGCTTTACGGACCGCCAAGTCGATGATGCACCACTGCGTCACGGCCCGCCCGAACTCCCGGCCAGCGGCATCGTGCAGCGTGAAATTACGGGTCGAGAGCATCCGGTTGTACTCGTTCACCCACGTTACGATTTCATAAGAAGTGTATTGTTCGGGGCGGTCGTCGATCTCGATCGCCATGCGCGAAAGGACCCACGAGCGGTTTTCCTTATTCAACTTATCGATCCCGAACCCTTTGCGCTGGGCATCGACACCCGCCGTATTGAGGACCTCGTTCGCCAAAGCCGGAACGGTCATCCGAAGTGTGAAATCGACCTGCTGAGGGTCTGCATAATAAGTGTAACCTGTTTTCTCTGCCATATTTCAGTGCGTTTTTCAATTTCAAATGCAACGAAACGACAATCCGCCGGTTATCCGCCGGGCCGGGAGAAAGCCGTAGATACCGAATGGTTTCATTCCTACAAAAACGCCCCGGCCCGGCTTCCTGCGGACAGTAGCGGCGTATGCCGGAAACAGAGCGAAGCCTTCCGGCCGCGCCGACTGCATTTCGTGCAAAGATACGAATAAGCCGGGTGCAAAAGCAAATTTTATTTGCGTTTTGCCGGCATGGAGTGTCTAAGAAGAAGTCAAAGATAATAACAAGAAGAGCGGAGAACCAAACTCAACTTTTGTTTTCGGCTCCCCCGCGTAACGAAGCTCGTAGAGGGGCTTTCTCGTTTCGATCGTCCGTACTTGCAGGGGCCTCGCCTCCAAGACGGGGATGATCCCTGCCGGTCCGACCTTCGGTAGGTTTCAGCCGGGTTGCCCGTCCGATCTCCGGTTCGGGAAAAGTCCGGAAAATTCCGCTCCGTATTCAGACGAGAAACATCATTCGTTATATTTTATTGCGTTTTTATCGAAAAACGATAAAAATTATTTGTTTTGCAGAAGTTCTTTACTATCTTTGCCTCACCGGAGGTTAAAAACAGGTCGAACACCTCCATTACGTATTCAGCAAACCGAAAATGGACAAAAAACAGAAAAAATCTCTGCGGCGCCATCTGCTGGTCATTTACATCTTTTATTTCCTGGCTCTGGCCGCAGGATTCATCCACAGCTTCGTGCCCCACGTGTCGTCGAGTCTGGCGACAGGTTGGCAGGCTGCGTCCGAAGACATTCGGATGCAGGAAAAACACGGTATCGCGCAACACACCTACTTTTTGGCGGCCCGGTTGCAAAACGCCCAGAGCGACGAAACTCTTTTCCCGATAGAAACCGGACACGCATCGATCTCCACCGAAGCCGAATATACGGGGGTTAATATCTACGTCAAAACGGACGGAAACAGTGACCCGACAGTAGTCCGGACACTGAACAGAATCAATTACATACTGCTGCTGTCCATCCCGGCCCTGCTGGCCAAGCTCTCTATCCTGATCCTGGTAGCGCTGATTATCAATATCCTGCGCAAATCGGTACGGGACGAACAACCCCTGCCGGGGCGTATCATCATCTACACGCGTGCCGTAGGGTTCCTGCTGATTCTGGCCGAAGTCTGCACCGGAGTCGGCTCTTATATTTACCAGAGTACGACCCGGACGTTTCTCGAAGATTCGCCCCTGCAAGTCGCCGCCTCGTTCCCGCTCAACTACTGGAACATCGTCATGGCGATTCTGGTACTCTTCTCGGCCGAGGTCTTCTCGATCGGATCCCGGTTGAGCGAAGAGCAAAAACTCACGATCTAAAGAAAAAATAAATGTCGATATACAATATACACACGGGGGGGGGACGCAAGACATGGCGATAATCATCAACATAGATGTCATGATGGCGAAACGAAAGATGTCACTCGGCGAGCTCGCCGAGCGGGTCGATATCACCCCGGCCAACCTTTCCATTCTCAAGAACGGCAAGGCCAAGGCGATCCGCTTTTCAACGCTGGAAGCCATTTGCCGCGAACTGAACTGCCAGCCGGGCGACATCATCGAATACCGACCGGAAGAAACAACCGAATGACAACGCAATACAAATAATTTCACCCAAAATCAATTAACAATCATTTTATGAAAAGGTTCATTCTTTTACTTGTCACGCTGTTCGCAATGACGAATGTCATGGCGCAACTACAGCCTGACATGCCGATTCCCGCCGATAAGGAGGTGCGCGTCGGACGACTCGAAAACGGCATGACGTACTACATCCGTCACAACGAAAAACCCAAGGGACAGGCATCTTTCTACATTTTCCACCACGTAGGAGCTGTCCAGGAGGAAGATTCCCAACAGGGCCTCGCCCACTTCCTCGAACACATGGCCTTCAACGGCACCAAGAACCTGCCGGGCAAAAAGATGATAGAATATCTGGAGCGTAACGGCGTCAAATTCGGTGCGGACCTGAATGCCTACACCTCTTACGATGAAACATGCTACAACCTGGACAATGTGCCCACAGCAAACCCTGCGACGATCGACACCGCACTGCTGATCCTGCACGACTGGTCGCAGTTCATCAGTCTGGAGCCTCAGGAGATCAACAACGAACGCGGCGTAATCATGGAGGAGCTGCGCACCCGCGACGGAGCTGGATGGCGCGCCATGGTACGACGCAACGCCGCCGTCAACAGAGGCTCGAAATACGAGCACCGCAACGTAATCGGCTATCTGGACGGTCTGAAGAGTTTCGACCATAAAGCCTTGTACGACTTCTACAAAACGTGGTATCGCCCGGAATACCAGGCGATCGTCATAGTCGGCGATATCGACGTCGATCGGATCGAAAACAAGATCAAAACCCTGATGGCGGATATTCCGGTTTCCCCTGCAGATGCCCCGCAGAAAGAGGCTTACCTAGTTCCTGAAAACGAAGAACCCATCGTCAGCATCTTTTCCGATCCCGAAATGACGGCTTCGGTCATGCGGCTCTTCATCAAACGACCCGCTCTCCCCAAGCAATACAACAACCTGATAATTAGCCAAATGTACGACGTACTCAACTCCTACACAAGTGCCATGGCGAACGATCGCATGAATGAAATCGCCATGCAGCCCGATGCTCCGTTCCTGAGTGCCGGGATGGATTCAGGCAACATACTGGGAGTGAATCCGACCCAAGATCTCACGATGGTCGCCGTACAAACTCGAGACGGAGAGTTGCTCCGCGGTTACAAAGCTATCCTCGAAGAGATGGAGAAGATGAAGCGTTACGGCTTTACACAGAGCGAATTCGATCGTACGAAAGCTGAATTCCTGCGTCAGGCCGAGGCTACCTATGCCAATCGGAACGACCTTACAAACGGACAATATGTTCAAACCTACCTGGCGAATTACAAGAAAAATACCGCTATGGCAGATGCCGAAACGCAGTACAACCTCGACAAACAATACCTCGAAGCATTGACCCTCGACGATGTGAATGCTTGGGTAAAACAGCTTCTGACACCTGAAAACCAGGTTATCACCGTCGAAGTACCGAAGAAAGAAGGACTGACCGAGCCGACCGAAGCCGAACTTCTGGCCATCCGCAGCGAGGTCATGGCATCCAACGTCGAGGCTTACCAGGACAATACCGTCAGCGAGCCTCTGATCCCCGCAGATATCAAGCTGAAAGGCTCGCCCGTGAAGAAGACCGCATACAACGAGGATCTCGGAACGACCGAATGGATTCTCAAGAACGGTGTGAAGATCATCGTCAAACCGACCCAACTCAAGGCGGACGAAGTCCTGCTGCAGGTACAGGCTGACGGCGGGATGTCGCAGCTTGCCGATACGGAGGTGAAGGAAGGTGAATTCCTTCCGGTCATCGCAGCCCAGTCGGGAGTGGGCAAATTCTCTGCAATCGAACTGAACAAGCAGCTCGCAGGCAAGAAAGCCGGAATCAACCTGTACGTCAATAACTACAGCAACGGTATGAGCGGTTACTGCTCGCCCAAAGACATCGAAACGATGCTCCAACTGCTCTACCAGAACTTCACAAGTCCCCGCTTCTCGGAGGAGGATTTCAACACGACGATGGACAGCTACAAGGCATACGTCCAGAACCTGACCTCGAATCCCGACTACATCATGCAGATAGAAACGATCAAAACGCTTTACAGCGACAATCCGCGTCAGCAGCCGCTGACGATCGAGGCCCTGGAAAGCATCTCGTTCGAAAATCTGCCGAAAACCTTCAAAACGCTCTACCCGGGTGCGAACAGCTTTACGTTCACCTTCGTAGGCAACGTGGATTTGGAAACGTTGAAGCCGTTGGTCGAGAAATATATCGGTTCGATTCCCACCTCGAAACACGTGCTTAAGTTCACGGACGACAAACTCCGCACAGCCAAAGGCAAGGTCGTGAACGACTTCCGCACCCCGATGCTGCAGCCGAAAGTTTCGGAGTTCCTGCTCTTCTCGAGCGATGCGGACTACACGCTGCGCAACAAGCAAACCATGTTGCTGCTCAACATGGCCCTAAACAACCGTTACCTGAAATCCATCCGCGAGGAGAAAGGCGGCACGTACGGAGTACAGGTAAGCTATACTCTCTCGTATCGTCCCGAAAAACAGGCCCTCCTGCAAATACAGTTCGACACCAACGAGGAGATGGCCGACGAACTCGTGCCGATCGTTTTCGATGAAATCGAGAAAATCGCGACTGAAGGACCGGAAGCCAAAGACATCAACGACTCCCGCGAATACTTGGTCAAGCAATTCAAGAATACGCTCGAAAATAACGGCACCTGGTTCGGGTTGATCGACGACTACAACCGTCACAAGCAGAATCTGCTCGCCGACTACGAAAAGACCCTGAACAGCATCACTTACGACGAGATCCGCGACCTGGCGAAGAAGCTCCTCGACAGCGGCAACGTAATACAGGTCACCATGCGTCCCGAAGCTCAACCCGAAACAGATGAATAATCATCAATAACAGGTTTTATTCACTACTACCCCCGAACTCTCACCGGTTCGGGGGTTTTCTTTGGTTTCGGACTCCTGTTCACGGATGTTTCCTTTTCCGCTCCTATCTGCAATGCAGGAAGATCGTCCACGCACAGGAATCGTATCCGTTTCCGGAAAACAGACGCGGAACCAAACTCCACGAACGACGTTATGTCATACCCCGCCATGCTTTCCGATTCCGCACTTCGCATCGAATTCTCCGTTTCGGCGACGCTCTTCCGTTTGCGGACAGCTCTCTGCCGATCACGTTGCCCCTTCCCGGCAGTCGGAATCGCATTATGCGGACAGCAGGTCCCCCGGTGCGACAGCCTGCCAACTTGCAGCAAAAGAACGATCCGAACAATGTCTTGCTTTTTTCGGACATACGGCAACCGGCTCCCCGGCAGGCAGGAAAAACAGTAACGGGACAAGATCATGCGCTCCGACTTCCGCGCACTGCTCTTCCCTGAAATTTACGCCTCATAAGACCGGAGGCAGCTCCTTCGCGGACAATACGAGCGGAATCGCAACCGCATAAAGAATAAAAAACGGGCCTCATCAAAAAGATGAGGCCCGGCGATTTCAACTGCAAACTGCGGCTATTTCGAAGTCACGACCACGTCGGACGCCTTGTTCAGCAACAACTGATAGGCCGCCGTCGCATCGCTGCCCTGCGAAAACTTGGTATAGATCGCGGTAATGTTCACCACGGAACCGTCCGCAGGTATTTTCTCGTCACGGAAACGGCAATAACCGCTCGAACGTACGACATAATTGCCTGCGAGGGTGTTGATGTCGCCATAGGTGAACCAGGCAGAGCCATAATAGAACGTACTCTCGTGCGTAAGCTCATCGACCCGCTTCGTCGCCCAGGTAGCCCAATCGTTGATATCGGTCCAACCCGGAGAATTCACATCGTAGGAGGTACTGTTGGCGAAGTAGTTGGGGAATGTATTTTTATACCCCCAGCCGGCCTTGCCGAACTTGCTTTCCAACCCTTCGAAACGGATCAAACGCCCCAGCGACTCATCCGTCAGCGTCGAATAGGAAGCGGGAGTAACCACCAAAGTATCGGCCGCCGTCAAGCCGATCAATTCGCCGAGCTTGACATGCTCTTCCAAGGTATTGCGATCCTCCATGTTACCGTTCGCATAATCGGAATTGGTCGATGCGACACCCACGCTGAGCATCGTGCGGTAATTTCCCAGCACCAGACCCTGCAAACGGATATAAACCAGGCGACCGGGAGCATAGGTAATGTAATATCCCGAAGTCACTTTGATTTCAATGGCCGACTGGCAGCTTTCATCGTACAGGTACATCGACTTATAGACGTTACCGGCCTGGTCGCTGGAAATGACTTTGCCCCGAATCACCAGGTCGTCGGTAATGGTCAGCGACTGGCCGATACCGCTGGTCCCGGGATAAGCCTCCTCGAAAATATCCTTCAGCTCCTTGATCGAAATGATTTTACTGTCGCTGAAGTCCGCATCCGTCCATACCTTCGCAGGAGCCGGCGTATCGAAATCGTTATAACAGCCGACGAAGAACAAACTTGCTGTCACCGCCAGAAATATGGTTGCTATTCTATTCATATTCTTCACAATATTAATTCGTTAAGCCGTTAGAAACGGAAATAGACATTCAGGTAGTAAGTCGTGCCGAACAGGTAGAAATACTTGGGAGCGAACTTCTGGTAGGAAGTGATCTCCTTGCCGGTCTTAATGCCCTGCACACGCATCTGCTCATAACCGCCGGTCTTGATATTTTGGTTGTTCAGGATGTTATTCACCTGCAAACTGAAGCCGAGCGTATAACGACGCTGAATGTAGAAATTCTTACCGATGCTCGCACTCAAGGTGTAGGCCGAATCGAACTTCTCCTGACTGCGCAGCTCCCGGATCTGTTCGTCCGTCATCGTAGGCAACAACACCTCGTCCGTACGGTAAAGCGGGTTCATCGACAGATACATATTGTTGTAATAGTTCAGATCGATCGATGCGTAGATGTTATGAGGACCGCGGTACGACAAACCGATATTCATAGCCGTCTGCGGAGTGCTCTCCACGCGCATATCCTTCCAATAGACCGTACCGGAGTTCAGCGGCTCGGCGCTGTTGTCGGCAATCTGCACGTAATTGGGATTCGACGTGTAAGTGTACTGACCCCAACTGATCGCACCGTTCAAAGACAAACCGTTGTAGATCGGAATCGAAGCGGCGACTTCCAGACCGAAATACTGCTCGTCGATACCGCTCAAGGCGAAATTGGTATAGGTCTTCAGCACGTCATCGTAGAAGGAGATCACCTTCGAACGGTCGTTCACCTTCGTATAATAACCGGAAACACGGAGTTTATAATCGCCGTAACGCAGGTTGTACGAAGCGTCGATGCCGTAAACCTTCTCCGTCGTAAGCCCCGGAGTTACCGAATTACGCGTACGGGGCGAAACGAAGGCCGACTGGAACGCAGGAGCATTCTGCATCGCCACGGCGTTGAGTTCGAAAGTATGGTTGGCATTGATGACATAGTCGAAATTACCTTTGGCCTTATATACGAAATATTCGAGTTTCTCCGATTTGCCCTTCGAATTATCCGGGAAGAGACCCTTGCGCCAAAGACCTTCGCGCCACATCGAAAGTCCGCCGAGCTCGGCGCCCAACTTCATGCCGAAACCGCCGAAACGGGTGGCATAAGTAGCCCATACACCGCCGGAACGCAGATGCGCCTTGTAGTTGTAGCTGAACTTGTCGCCCTCTCTGACGGCTCTTGCATGACCGTACTGGTTATAATAATCCATATCGTTCTGCGCCATGATCGGATCGCCGAAGTCGCGCTGTGCGAATTTATCGACGTCCACGTAATAGTCGCCGCCGAGCAGATCCTTCACCTCGTCGTAGTACCACGTGCGGTTGATGCGGACGTTGGCTCCGGCCGTCAGACGGGAGTTATCCTTATAGATTCGGCTGATCTGCGCGGCGAGGTTCCAGTCCAACTGGTCGGTATGGCGCTCCTCGATGATATAGTTCGAACGGGCGCCGGGACCGTATATCGCTTCATCCTCGGCATTGCGGAAATTCATGTTGGTCTGGTACATTTCGTCCCAGTCGAAGTGGCGGATATTACCCACGTTGCGCATCCACTGATCCGCCAGACTGGCCGCAGCCATCGAAGCGGCCTCCAGGTCGGTAGCGTTCAGCAACTTGTAGCTCGGCATATAGCGGTAATAATCGGGACGGGGGTCTGCACCGTCGTACCACGTCAGCGCCGAATAACCGTTCTTACCGAAACGGAACGAAGTGGCCAGGTTGAACTGGGTATGCTCATTGGGATCGAACGTATAGTTGATCATAGCGATCGGCTCGTGGCTGTTACGCACGCGCGCATTACGCATCTTGCCGTCCTGGTAGCCCCAGTTGGGGTTGTAATAGTTGTTGCCGACCAGATCGTAAGCCTCCTGCGTGGAAGCCTGCTGCGCACCGCGCTCGGTGGGAGCACCCATAATCGTGAAGCCCAACCGGTGACGCGAATTGAAAATCTTCTCGGCCGAAGCGAAATATCCGTAGGAGTTGTAATAGACGCCGTCCACGTAGGAGTTGCCGCCCTGACGGGTAGATACCGACAACGCATAGGACCAGCCGTTGTCCAGCAGACCCGAACCATAGGTCACCATGGCACGGAAGCGATACATCGAATTGGCGTTCACCAGACTCACGCGAAGTCCCTGGCGCACCTGCGAAGCACGGGCGTTGATGTTGGTCGTACCGCCGATGCTACCCACGCCGTAATCCGACATGACCGAACCGTTGGTGATCTCCTGGTTGCGCGTAGCGTCGTTCAGACCGCTCCACAACGACCAGGGCGTATAGCCCGTCATAGCGTCGTTGAAGCGAATACCGTTCAGGTAAACGTCCGAATACTGCGAATCGTAACCACGCACGTTGAAACGCATCTCGCTGAACCGGAAGGAAGCGATGTTGTTAAAAACGTCCTTCGAAGCCGAAAGGGACGAAGGCAGCGACTGCGCATCGTTGCCGCTCTCGGTGTCGAACTCTGCGAAGATCGAATCGTCCATTACGGTCGAAAGCACTTCGGGGACCAGAATCACCGTATTGATGTCGCGCACCATCTTGTCCACGCGCACCACGAGCGTCAAAGGCTCGAATTCGGGAGCCTCGAACTGCAACGTATATTCGCCGGGCTCGACATTCTCGATCACGAAACCACCTCGGCCGTCGGTCGTGGCAGTCATTTCACCGGGAGTGACCGAAACCTTCACCCCGTCCACCGCGACACGTCCCTCGCGGGAAACGACCTTACCCTTGATACCGCCGCTCTGAGCGAACGCGGTCAGCGACATCAGGGTAAATACAAAAATTAGTAAACTTTTTATTTTCATATCCTTTCAAGTTAAGGTATTTATTTACCGATGTAGATATAAACGGGGAAGTGGTCGCTGTAACCGCCCTGGAAATTGTTTCCGACGTACGTGCGCAAAGGATAGCCTTTGAACTGCCCCTCTCGCTGGATCATATAGTTACGCTTGAAGACATTCCCGTAGTACTTCGATCCCGGAGCCCGTACCAGACGCAACTCGCCGGGCTTCGCATTGACCAGGTTTTCCGACACTACGATATTGTCGAAGAGATTCCAGGCGTCGCCGTAAGCCAGCGTTCCCATACCGGCACGAAGCACGGCGTGGAACGGACTGAAGAAATCGCCCGGCTGAAGATCCTTGACCTTGGGTTTGGCATTCAGCCCCTCCAACATGCTCGGATCGGTCGGATCGTCGTTGAAGTCGCCCATCGCCACGATCTTGGTCGCAGGATTGACCTTCAGGACAGAGTCGGCGATTCGACGCATCTGCTCGCCGACGGCGATACGCTTGAACTCCGAAGCGTCCTTGCCGCCCAGACGCGAAGGCCAGTGAGCCACCATGAAGAAGAACGGTTCGCCGTCGATCGTACCCCACATGGTCGAAATATCGCGGGTTTTGAAATTCGGAAGCGAAGGAATCTGCGTGCGGATCGGTGCGCTGCCCTCCAGCTTGAAGACATCGGGACGGTACATAAAAGCGACGTCTACACCGCGAGCTTCGGGAGAGTCGTAGTGCGAAATCCGGTAATTGCCCGGAGCCATCTTCGGCGTAGCGATGATATCTTCGAGCACCGAGCGGTTCTCCACCTCCGATACGCCGATCACGATCGGATAATCCTTATCGATACCGGCAATATCGAAAAGCACCTTTTCGGTATTGCCCAACTTCTTCGCATACTTGACAGAATTCCATTTTTTAGGTCCTTCCGGCGTGAATTCGTCGTCATTGACCTCGGGATCGTTGATCGTATCGAAAAAGTTCTCCAAGTTGTAAAAGACCACCTTGTACGGTTTCTGCGCGAAACAGCAGGCTGCGAACAGTAAGGCCAGTAGTCCTGTAAAAATCAGTCGTTTTTTCATAAGTCAAATTAGTTTTGGATTCCCCATTGGCTCGGAGAGTTTTGTGCCTTTACGGATTCCGCAGCCGACTCGGGAATATTGGGAAAGAACGTAAAGCCGGTCTTCTTTTCAATCTCCGCCACGCTCATGCAAATGGACGCAGGCGGCTGAATATCGCCGTAGCTCTTCTGATCCACCCAAAATCCGATCGCCTTCAATTCATCGGCCGAACAATCCGCGATGCGTTTGCCGGTCGTACCGGTGCGCGTGCGAAGCAATACCTTGAAATAATTCGTCGGGACCGGACAAACTTTCCCGTCACGATCGGTCGTCGTCGTATTGGTATTGGCATAATAGCAACCGGTCACCACATAAAGCGTGTCGTTACATATCTGCGCACGCACCTTGGCTTCGAGATTGGCCCACATATCCTGGTTGAGCCGGTTGAGCTGCGGCGTCATATTGGTCGCATAGAACGTCTGGAGATTCAACTCCCGCGTAGCCGTACGGTCCGCCGAAGGGAGCTGATGTCCCCGGTCGTAACTGCCCCGATAGGAACCGGCCGCGAGGTTGGGCTGCCAGGAATAATCGACCTTCGGATCGTACTGAAAATCGTCGGTACGGTCTATCGACCCCCTATATACCGAATGCAGCGGATAAGCCACCCAATGCGCCACATGGAGCGTTTTGTCGTAGCAGAACGAATAGTTGCGCACGGTGCGGTTATTGAGCGAAGCGAAGTGGCTGACGTAAACGAAATTCTCATCGACTCGCTTTTCCGGCAATTCGGCCCAGGCCTTCGCATGACCTTCATCGTAGGGATCGTTGGTCGAAGAGGCCGAAAACTGCGTCAGCACGAGCACCTGCGGCTCACCGCCGAAAAATTCGAATTCGATGGTCGCCGAACGTTCCCCGCTCCCGGTATTCCGCGTATAATAAACGTCCAGGATATTGCTGATGTTCGAACTCTGTACGGTGCCCTCCTTCACGAGGACCGTCGGATCGTTGAGCCTGAACGAGCACCAAGCACCTCCGTCCTTGATTTCGGCACGCCATCCGGCGCCGACAGGTCCCTCAATCTGTATGGCGGCCGAACCCTCCGCAGCTCCGACCGTCGAAGAGGTCCGCCATACGGCAGAACCCCAAAAATCGTCCGTATCGTCGCCGCAAGCTACGACAGAGAGCGCAATCATCGTCAGGAACAGCCATTTCCATCCCTTCTCACAATATCTGAACATCGACATCATCGGTAAACTATAAAAAACTATCCGAGAAACCAAACTCTTGGAGGGGATGATCCCTCCAAGAGTTTGAATTTTCAAAATTAGAAACTAATTCTTTTTGAAGAAATAAATTCCATGCTTACCCTGCGTAGCGCTTGCATAGCCACGAATCATAGTTTTAAAAGAACTATCTACCGTCTGCAACGAACAACCGCCGTTTGCTGCAACCAACCGGGACTCGCCGTCTTTATCAACCATCGAGAATACCCATTCCGCAGGATCGGCTCCCAATGACAATGAACGGCTCTTGGAACCGGAAGCCAAATACTGTCCGTTACACTTGATATAATATGTATTAGACTTACCATCAACTGCGACAAGTTCCATTTCAGCAGGAGAATTAGTTACATTAGCATCTATCTTGGTTAATTCCCCGTTTGCAAAAGTCATTTGAAGCGTTTCACAATCTGTTTTACCATTTCCGGTTATCATTTCACCGGTCCAAACTCCATAATAATCTTCTGCCGCAGGATTCGGTTCTGTAGCAGAACCGGACTGAGCCTCACCTTTGGCACGGAATCCGGCCATAAGGTACGTTCCGGCCGAAAGATTCGACAAGTTGTCAATGAGCGTGTAAGTACCGCCTTCGCCGCCGCCGACACCGAGCAGCGTAACAGGCACCTCCTTGCTGTTACCGTTGGCCAGCGTGATGGTCAGCATCTGATTAACGGGCTGCGTACCGGTATTCGGATCGGCCTTGACCGTCACGGTCAGGCCGCTGACCGTAGCGCTCAGGGGAGCGGTGAGGCCGCTTACGGAGAGTTGGTTGTTACCCTGGTTGATAACAGAAACCGTGAGCGTCTTCTCGCCGCCCGCAGCCTCGAAGGAGAGGCTGGCCGGAGTTACCCCCGTAATCATCGGGGTCGAACTGTCGCTAAAAGCGGCCACATCGTCCAGATTGCGCGGAACGAGCTGGGAATTATTCTTATATACGGCAGCCAGACCGGAGATATTACCCGAGCCAGCCTTAAAAGGTACGTCGAGGAACACGCTCGGGTTCTTTTCATCGCTCTGCTTGCAGAATACGGTGAAATTGGCTCCATCGGCAGTGAAAGTATGCGAAGAGAGTGCGCTGGCGCTCGCCCAAACACCTGCCTGGGCAACCGACGCATTGGCGATCGTCACGGCCATACCCTGATATTTCGCCAGATCCGCAGCAGCGATCGTCGCCGTGGGAATCGAAGTCACCGTACCGGTCTTCTCGACCTTGCACCAAGTCGCTTCCTTAGCGCCCGTCACTTCGTACATACCACTGTAATTTACCACCTTGGCAAGTCCTTTATAAAGGGTTACGCGCACCTTGTCACCCTTGTTCAGACCGAGCGTCGAAGGTTCTACCTGACTACCGTAGAGCGTGATGCCGTTACCGGCCTCCGTCGCATTCTCGGTAGCGAGGATCAGGTTGTTGAAGGTATAATTGGCACCGGCCACATCGTTCATCACCACAGCGTCCAGATAGCGATCTGCATTGGCATCCACCGGAGCCTCCGTATCAGTCATCTGTGCGATCAGCTCGGGAATGGTAATGGCCGTAGCCTCACCCGGATCGGGCGGCACCACACCGCCTTCGAGATCGACCTCCTGACCGCCGTTGCCCTCGACGAGTTGTACGTCATCGATTGCGAATACCGACGCCAGATCAGCCGTGAAACGGATCGAAAGCTGGCCGACAGCCTCCTTGAGCGTGAAATCTACGGCGAACTGGACCCAGTAAGGATCGGTCGTATCGCTGCCGCCGATCTTCTCGTAAGTCAGATTGCCCGACCAGTCGGTTCCGTTACCTACGGCAACGTGGAACGATTCGGGTTTGAAAATGTTGTCGTAAGTACCGCCGTTACTCTGCGAATAAGCACCGCCGAAGATGATCCGGTAGTTGGTCTTGCCCGCAGGCATCGTAATAGTGTTGATGTCGAAAGTCGCAGGTGCCGAACCGAAGAAAATCTTGTTCGAACCCGAAGCACCGTCGTAACCGCCGCTGAGCTTACCGGAAGTACGCACCGATACGTTCGCAGAGGTATAGGTCACCGTCGAATTACCCGTACCGGAAGCATTCTGCCATGCATCGGTCTGATCGAGGAACGGCCATTTATTATCAACCTTCTCGGCAGGCGTCTTGTCGAAATTGTTCTCGTAAATCGCATCGCCGCTCGGATCGGGAGGCACGACACCGCCGCCCGCCAGGTCGATCTCCTCGCCGCCGTTACCGGTCATCAGCGTGATATCGTCCAGACGGAACTTCGAAGATGCTTTCGCCTCGAACTTGATGTAAAGCGTCGAAGTCGCATTCTTGAGCGTAAAGTTCTTGGTTGCAAATACCCAGTAAGGATCGACCTGATCACCGTCGTTTACCTCGTAAGACAGCGGAGTATAGTCCGTTCCGTTCGCACTGAGATAAACCACGAAGTTGTCCTTGTTGAAATTATTGTCATTGTTATCACCGTCGTAATACTGTCCGCCGAAAGTCAGCTTCAGATTGGTCTGGCCGGAGGCGAGCGTTATGTTTTTAACCGTAAAGGTCGCCGGAGCCGAGCCGAAGAAGATCACGTTCGGGCCCGAAGCACCGTCATAAGCACCCGCGCTGCTCTTACCGGAAGCGCGGATCGAAGTATTCACGCCCTCGTAGGAAACCTTCGAAGCCCCCTCGCCGGTGGTGTTCCAACCCGTATAGTCGGCAACCAACGGATACGGGTTCGCAACGGACTCGCTACCTGCGGTTTCGTTGAAGATGAGCGTCGGCGGCACCACTTCGCCCTGAAGCACATTGACATCCTTCTGAATCAATGCGCCGTAGGAGTTGTAAACCTCGAAAGTCACTTTAGCAGACTGACCGATGTTCGAAGCGGGCACCGTAACGGTCACGGCAGCATCGCCCTCGCCTTCGGTAGCCGAAAGGCGCACCCAAGTCTGTTCGTCCTCGACGATAGCACGCCAGGGACGGTTCGTTTCAACGATAAAAGTACCGTTGTACTCATCTGCGGGCTGTCCCTCCGCATCGAACGTCAGGTTCTCCGGCGTGACGTTCAGATAGGGAGCGCCCATGTCGTCATTGTCGTCGGTACATCCCGCGAACACCGCCACGGCGAACACGGTCAATGCACTGAAGAGCAATTTCCAAATGCTACTCTTTTTCATAAACAATTAAATTTTAGAGTGATATAAAAATAGGTTAAAAATAACTTCATCGTCTTGCATATTTACTCAGGCCACTTATTCTTAAACTTTTTGTAAAAATACTATTTTTTCCTGTTTCGACAATAATTCGAACACTATTTTCGTATTACAATCCCGTTAAATCAAATATAACGACACACCGGATTTTTATTTCGTATCAAAAACCCCACCAAACCGTATTCTTTCCCGGCAAAATAAACACAAAAGGCGTGCAGTTTTGACCGCACGCCTTTTTTCCGAGAAATACGTCCGGTCAGCGAATCCGGTCGAGCGACCGCACCAGCTTTTCGTCCCGGAAGATCGCCCGCAAAGCCAGCAAGTCGAAAACCAGGCAGACCAACGGGAAAACGAGCGAAATTTTAAGGGTATGGGAGTAAAATTCACTGTCCGCGAAGTAACGGTTGCAAAGGTAGAAATAGATTCCCATCATCGCCCCGGCACCGATGAGGAGCACCAACTCGACGGCACATAACCGGATCTGCACCAGACCTGTCTCTTATACACATCTCCGAGCCCACGAGACGGAGCTACATCT
>ENA-OYXJ01000448-OYXJ01000448.1-human-gut-metagenome-genome-assembly--contig:-NODE-448-length-16445-cov-5.959610_pt1 | contig 16445 bp, 13 predicted proteins | sample MGYA00244843_ERZ653418 | MGnify/ENA primary metagenome ERZ653418 (study PRJEB26926, sample SAMN06164921) | human gut metagenome | biome: ENVO:00009003; feature: ENVO:2100002; material: ENVO:00002003... | reverse complement strand
GCAGGCTGGTCAGTCTATGCTTGCACAGGCTAATCAGGCAAACCAGGGTGTTCTGTCACTCCTTCAGTAATTAACCACATTATTGTTGCTTATTCTTTTATAAACAGAAACTATTTTTATGGTGCAAGGGTCAAAAGCAGATAGCAATGTATGTTTACATACAAATTGCTATCTGGTAATCCCCAACATCTTTTTATTACATTATTACAGAGACTGCCGCTTTCGTGGATCCCACGAGGCGGCAGTTTTTGTAATATTCTCCATTTCGCCCAAATTCCTCTATTCTTTTTAGCAATTTTGACGAAGCGTGCCGTGTACAAAACGGCACCGATTTATCGAAATTTTATCAATTCTGGCAACTTGTCCAAAAATAAATACAATTTTCAGCAATACGGAGAAAAGTCATTTTCCCTCTCGACACGTTGGTATCACCGTGCTACAATCCGTACAAAGCATATTTTGATGCTCGGGCATATCGGATAGCAGTATATATTTATCTACAGCTTGCTTTCCGGTAGCATCAGATTTTCTATCATCTGTTTTTCAAAACATCTTGGAATTTTCAATGCTTTTACCATTTTAATTACGACAAAAGCAGGAGAATTTCTGGGAGAAAATTTTAATAAAGGAAAGTTCTTCCTGCTATACCGAAGGGAGGACGCCTATGGGTGAAAAGGATACTTTATCAATGGAATATCTGTCGGATAATACACGATTCGCAGATATTTGCAACTATTGTCTGTTTGACGGACAGGAAGTGATCCGTGCAGAGGATCTGAAGGAGCTGGATACGAAGGAGTTTCTAAAGCTTGCCGGACTGAATCAGAAGGGACAACAGATCTCGCGTATCCGCGATATTTTGAAACATGCTGTGATCCGCAGCACCGGAGACTGTACTTATCTGATCATCGGTGTAGAGAACCAGACACAGATTCACTATGCCATGCCGGTTCGAGGGATGATCTATGATGCGCTGAATTATGGCAGGCAGGTGAACACGATCAGCAAAAACCACCGCGACAAATCGGATCTCAAGGAGCCTGCGGAGTTTCTATCCGGATTTACGGCAGACGATTATCTGACGCCGGTTGTGACGATCACTGTTTACTGGGGTTCAGACCCGTGGGATGCTCCGCGCAGCCTGCATGAGATGTTCCACTCAAACAGTGCATTATTAAAGTATGTTGCCGACTATAAGTTAAACCTCATCTCGCCAGCCGAGATCACGGACTTTGAGAAGTTCCGTACCTCTGTCGGATTGGTGCTGGAGGTTATGAAGAATCAGGATAGCAGACAATCGTTAAATGCAATTTTTGCCCGTCAGACATTCATTGATAATCTGGAACTGGACGCAGCCAAAGTCATTGAAGGATTTACGGGCATTAAAATGGATCATAATGAGGAAAAGGAGGGACTCAATATGTGTAAAGCATGGATAGATCAATATAAATTTGGTGTTCGCGAGGGAAAATTATTGGTACTGATTGAGTTATCAGTCAAAAAAATCCATATGAACATTCCTGTCGCAGAAGCAGCAGAGATGTTAGGGGCAGACCCAAGATTGATTCAACGTATTTATGATGTGGCAAAATTGTATGCTCCAGATTACGATGTGGACAAGATTTATGCAGAACTGCAAAAAGAAGAGACTTCCTCTACCATTAATTCGCTATAATGAAGACACTTTTAATATAACATCCAGATATTTTTCATCTCTCAATCCACCTTAAAGGACTGTAGTTTAACAGGTACACCCCCAGCAAACTACAGTCCTTTAAATAATTCAAAGCATTTCTGATTTCTTATATTTTTTAATCCTTCCAATCCGCTCCCAGTTCTCCGGAAATCCCATTTTTCCAAATACTGCTTTATGAAGTGGATACTTTTTGAAACACATTTTTAAATCACGAAAAAATGTACGGAAGTCTTCATCTGACAAGAGCAACTTTAAAATAATCACTTGTGCATAGAGATCATTCTTACCATATTGGAAACGACCTTTTTCCTTTGGAATCTGTAAACGTCTGTGAATATCTTCATCTAACAACGCATCTTTTGTACGGAAATCAAACAGACGATCATTATGTGCACAAACATTCCTGAACTTTGTCATAACTGCCAACATTTTGCCCATCTCATTTACCCTAAGAGGTCCAAAATCCTGACAGACTTTAATCTGTATACGCCCCTTCTGACAGGCATACACTTTTGATAATTGTCCGATTGTAAGAACATTCATTAACACCCACAAAGGAACATTTCGATATATAGTCATATAATGACGAATGTAAACATAGTCGCTGTCGCAACGCAATTGCCCCGACATAATCTTCATCATTTTATTTATGACATTTTTCTTCTTGCCGGTATAGTCATAATTGTTTACATTCAGATAATCAGATTGCAAATCTCCATATTCTTTACAAAAATGATAAGATAACGATGATTTTATATTTCTTTCCACCACCAATATACTTTTAAGAAAAACATTTCTCAAATCACTATCTAACTTATATAATTCACAGATATCCTCAAAGTTTGTTCCCCATTGAAACCGATCGCTGCCTGCCTTTTTAAAGACTTCTTTATAACCGTTAATCAACGGAAAATACCCGATTTTAAGCAATGCTTTTCTAGCATATTCTTTATCAGAAATTATCAAATCTTTCTTTTCCTCTAAAAAAATAATCTGTTCATCATATGTTAAAAATCGCTTTTTCTTCAGGTCTCCCACCACCTTTCACAAATTGTACAAATGTGATTTATCTGCATAAATAACGAAAGGCTCCCATAGGAGCCTTCCGGACTATGGGCTTCTCAAGTTTCCATAGTGCGATCACTGGATACATCATAGCCTTTCCAAACAAATTTGTCAAGGAGAATATACCCTTTTTAGTTTATGCATATCCATTTTAAATAATACAATCAACAGCCATGAGCTATCCTTAAAACTATACAAAGAAAAAGCACCTGCATTGAGAGACATTTTAAAGAATTTTGTACTTTTAAAAAAGAGCCCTGTGTGACTCCTTCACGCAGGGCTCCTAAATCCTACACTATTCCATCATCCGGGACAAACTACGTCCCCCCGGCATCATTGTAGCAACCAGATTTGCAATTACATTGCAGCAACCATCTCAGATACTGCCTTTGCCATAGCCTCAGACTTCGCATCGGCGTCCTCAAGAGAGGTGCCTACAACGCCGTAGTAAAACTTCACCTTCGGCTCTGTACCGGATGGGCGTACGCACATCCATACATCGTCTGTCATGTCGAAGTAAAGCACGTTGGACTTTGGCAGTCCGGTCGGCTTTGTCTCGCCGGTAGCGATATCTGTGATGATATCCTTCTGATAGTCACGGAAGGATGTTACCTTGTGACCGCAGAACTCCTTCGGCGGATTCTCGCGGAGTGTTGTCATGATCTCCTGAATCTTGGCAAGTCCCTCGATACCCTTCATGGTTACGGACTGTACGCCGTCTTTATAATAACCAACTCTCTCATACAGAGCAAGCATTGCATCCCAGAGAGTCATGTTCTTTGTCTTGTAATATGCTGCCGCCTCGCAGAGTGCCATCGTAGCCACGATCGCATCCTTGTCGCGGGCATGTGTTCCGATCAGGCAACCGTAGCTCTCCTCGAAACCAAACAGGTAAGTTCCCTTGCCGGTTGTCTCGAAGTTGAGAATCTGCTGTCCGATGTATTTAAATCCGGTCAGAACCTCAATGAGACCAACGCCGTAATCCTTGGCGATCGCATCTGCCAGATTAGAGGTAACGATGGTCTTGATCAGCTTGCCATCCTCAGGCAGTCCCTTTGTTGCCTTTCTCTGGGAGATCTCATAATCTGCCAGCAGACAGCCGGACATGTTACCGGTCAGGGTGATATACTCGCCGCTCTTGGTATCCTTAACATATACGCCGAGACGATCTGCATCCGGATCTGTTGCAAGAACAAGGTCTGCATCCTTCTCCTTGGCAAGCTTGAGAGCCAGTTCAAATGCCTCTGCTGCCTCTGGGTTCGGATAGCTGACGGTAGGGAAATCTCCATCCGGAAGCTCCTGCTCGGGTACTACATATACATTCTCAAAGCCGATCTCCTTGAGGACTCTTCTCGCCGGGATATTACCTGTTCCGTGAAGCGGTGTGTAAACGATCTTAAGATCCTTGCCAACTTCCTTGATGCTGTCCCAATGAATAACCTGCTTCTTTAATTCTTCGATATATTTATCATCAATGGCTGCGCCAATGTTCTCATAGAGACCCTTCTCGACTGCCTCAGCCTTGTCCATGGTCTTAACCGTGTTCCAGTCCGTAACAGCCTTAACCTCGTCCATGATACCGGTATCATGTGGCGGCGTGATCTGTGCGCCGTCCTCCCAGTATACCTTGTATCCGTTGTACTCCGGTGGGTTGTGGCTTGCAGTTACGTTAATTCCTGCTACGCAGCCAAGCTCGCGTACAGCAAAGGAAAGCTCCGGTGTCGGACGCAGTGATTCAAACACGTATGCCTTAATACCATTGGCTGCAAGACAGAGTGCTGCTTCATCTGCAAACTCCGGTGACATATGACGGGAATCAAATGCAATGGCTACACCCTGAGAAGCCTTTCCCGCTTTGTTGATATAATTTGCCAGACCCTGAGTTGCCTTTCGTACCGTGTAAATGTTCATGCGGTTCGTCCCTGCCCCAATGATCCCTCGCAAACCAGCGGTTCCAAATTCGAGGTCCATATAAAAACGCTCTTTTTTCTCATTCTCGTTATCTGCAATGTCCTGAAGCTCTTTCTTCGTATCCTCATCGAAATAAGGATTGCTCAGCCACTCCTTGTAGATGTCTTTGTAGTCCATGTCTTTTCCTCCTATCAGTGATGGCATATGCCTTGATTTTGCAAATCCACCTATTATTTTGTATGTTGAAACGCATATTGTCAACAACAAATTATAATCTATTTTGTAAAAGTTTTTTGAACAAAATCACTTAGCCGCCGGCGATGCCGTTGCTGCCGCCTCCTTTGCGGTCAGATCCGCAAAGCTCAGCTTCACATCCTGATCATCATCAAGAATGTCGACGGAATAGCTCTTTGTTGCATATCCATCCCGGCACAGCGTAACGGTCTGTGATCCGATCACCTTTGTAAAGGTACACGGTGCAAGTCCTTTATAAACATTGTCCAGATAAACCTCCGCTCCCTGCGGTGCCGATACCGTGATCGTGTGATCGCTGTCAATCTGCTTTGTCTGTGTATCGTCCGTGTTCTCCGAGCTTGTCTTCGTGCTCTTTCCGTTGGCTGACGGTGCCGCCGTGGTGTCGGATGCCTCCGCTTCCTCCTCCACAAGATCGATACGGACGGTCGTCCCCTTCGGCTCCTCCACATCCAGCGTGCCGGTGTATGTGGTATACCCTGTCATGGACACCTGTATCTGATAAACGCCGTATGCCAGTGCGATCGGCTTGCTGTAGCCTACCGCCGTACCGTTGATCGTCAGATCCGCCCCCGCCGGCGCAATATCAAACGTGATCACGCCAACATGACTGTCCGCCGGCTTGTACTCCGAAAAGTCCAACGTAACCTCCCTGCCGCTGTGAACCGTCACATTCTTGACTGCGGTTGAATGATTCTTACTTAAGATCACCTTGTAGGTTCCCTCACGGATCGTGATCAGCATGTTCTTCGTCAAAGGCAGGATCATGTCACTTCCGACTTCGATCATACCGCCGATAAAGTCCTTATAATGTGCCAGCCGTATGTAACCGTGCCCCTGTGTCTTTACGACTGAGTACACATGATAACCGCTTCCGCGCACCGTCAGCACATCCTGCGGATTGATCTCCATCATGTCGATCGCCTTACCGTCCGACGAAAACAGCGTATATTGTGAATACTGGTATTTGCGGTCTGCAAATGAAAGACTGCTCTCCTCACTGTCAAACTGATAATCGCCAACCTCCTGATATTCCCAGATATCCTCCGGAATACTGGTAGAAAGCAGCTTTCCGCTGTCCTGCTCATAATCCGCCTCGAGGATCTCGCCCACCTCAATATCGGTGCCGTCGCGCTCCTCTCCGTACTTGTCGGTCATCTTCGCCGTGGCATCATAGCTGATCACCGTCTCGAGATCACCTCCAAGCTCACGCAGGGTAAGCCGGCGCATCGCTGTATCATTGGCTGTCACAACCCCCTCGACAACCACAGGTGCCGCCGCAGCTCCACCGCCCGCCATGCTGTCCGTCTCCTGCTTCGTTTCGGACGCACATCCGGAGAGCATTACCGCGCACATAAAAAACGCGCCCAGACCGATCCGAACGCGTTGCATGATTTTGCATTTCTTCATATATAAACAACCTTTTCTCCCGGCTGCTTCTTATAACACTGCGCCGGGTCGCATAACGTCTCATTGTCCCAGCCAATATTTTAACACAGCTCGCCCAAAATAGGAAGAGGGCAACCGGTCAATCTGACAGCATTCCCTGATTCCCTGTATCAGCACGCCCCACAGAGCAGTGGGCGAAGCTCTCTTAAAAAGTACGCACGCTTCTCCTCCTGCGCGCGGATCCGGAGCAGCTTTTCCAGATTCTTTGACGACATCCATGATTTTCTACTGTTGTAGTAGAAATTGACAAGTTTCCAATATTTCTCCGGATACAGCAGCATCGCGTACAATACGCGCCGCTCCGTCTCCTCCAGCTTACGCTCACGGTCATATGCATCGATCAGGCTTTTGCCAAACTCCGCCTGCCAGCCGTTTTTCTCCATGGCTTTTCGCAGAAAATCATACAGATCACGCACCTGTATCCCGATCTCCGCACGGTCGAAGTTGGTGACTGCCAGATCTTTCCCGACGAAAAGCACATTGTGGTAGCTGTAGCTGCCATGCCGCACTTTTCCCTTCTCTAACGTTTCCTGCCATAGTGCTTCGTAACCGCTTTCCTGCAGGAGCGTCTGTGCGAGACATGCCTGATCATAGAACAGATCATACGAACCAAGCAGGCAGATCTCCATCTCATTTTTCTGCTTCTTGCTGCGGATATAGCTGCGGACACGCTTTAACTCCTTATTATGCCGTTCCATCTCCTGCTGCACGCTCTCCTTCCGGATGTAGCTTTCGCCTTCCTCGTTTCCAAGCTGCATCAATGCATGCAGTCTGCCAAGATAAGACGCACAACGCAGCACACAGCGCTGATCCCTGATATCGCACTCATTTCCGGCATACCACCGCCGCATGACCCAGTTGTTCCGGTAATTATCCTTTGTAAAATATTCTTCCCGGTTATTTTTATATGTATGATCCACCAGCAGACCGCCCTGCTGCCCCAGAAGCTGCTTGATCCTCTCCTCAAATTCAATCCTCGCCTGACTGACGGAGTATTCCTTCAAAAGCCGCAGTCCCTGATCGGTCTCCAGCAAAAATGCCCCTCTTGTGCGCCGTCTCGTGTGAACCTCACAAGGATACTGTTTTAACACTTCTTCCAGCTTATCTTCCATCGATCTATCCCCCATTCGTAGTTGTCTCTTCTATCATATGAAAGATAAATGAAAGTTATACCACCGGATCGGCAATCCTCCCGCAAAGATATGACTCCGGCTCACCCGCCGATCCGGTTGATCAGCTCAAGCTTCGCACACCGGTAATTCAACTACGCCCATACTATTTCTTATGTCCGTAGTGTAAATATGATTTTTGCCGCAGTTTTTTGAATAACCGCGAAGCCTGAGTGATCAGATCATTGGAAGCGTCAGCCGGATCTGAAAAATATTTCCCTCTAAGGAGGCGGTGATCGTTCCGTTCATGTACCCGGTCAGTTCCTTTGCGATCGCCATTCCAAGCCCGGTTGAATTTCTGCTCCGGGCAGGATCCGCCTTATAAAAGCGTTCAAAGATCCGGTCCACGTCGATCTCCTCCGGCCGCTCCACCTCATTGGCAATCACCGCAGACGCATTCCCCTCCTGCGCAGACAGCGTGACCGACACGCGGTTGCCGCCATGATCCAGAACATTTTTGATGATATTTTGCAGAATGCGGCGGATCGCCTGCTCGTTTCCCTTCACCACCATCTGTCCCTCCGGCAGATCGACCGCCGGACAGATGCCATTTCGTTCCCATTCGTCATAATAGGAAAACATCGTTTCTGCCATAATGGCATTAAAATCACATTTCTCCAGCTTCAGATCATACGTCCGGCTTTCGAGACGTGTAAATGTGAAAAGCTCCTCCAAAATATCACGGAGCGCATGGATCCTTTCCTGAATGATGCGCAGATATCGAGCCTGCATTTCCGGCTCCTGTGTCTGTGTCAGAAGCTGGAAATAGCCATCCAGAGAGGTAAGAGGCGTGCGGATATCATGGGACAGATTCGTATAGGTCTGGGCGATGCGGTTTTCGTTGCGGATCCACTGCTGCCGCTTTGTTTTCTGCTGCGCAAACACCTGATTTAAAGTGTCCGTCAGCTTCCCGATCCCTCCAAAGCGGACATCGCAGACGAGATCCCCGTTGCTTTGCTTCTCTTCCAGAAAACGGATCTGCCTCTCCAGCTCGCGAATCTGCCGGATCAACTTAAAAAGCAGCAGCCCCAGAATAACCGCCAAAATTCCAAATCCACATGCCAGACCTGTCACCATCCTGTTCTCACCTTCCTCTCAGGCACCGCAGAGTCTTTCCCCCGTAGGCACTGCGGTCAAAATTTCATATTCTCCATATGGTTATAACTGCTTTGTGCCGTATAAACACTGTTTCTGCAGTATTATCATACGACCGATCATTTACTATGCAAGATCTCTTTTCTCGACATTTATAATGCTAAGCACTGTCATCACAGCCAGATAGCATACCGCCAGGATCACCGCATTCCGGATCTGTGTGCCGGCAACACCCGGTACAATCAGATTTATCTTTGTTGTGATCAGATAATTCTCCAGCTGCAGATTCTCAATATGCAGAAAACGCCTGCCTGCCACATCGATCAGCATGCACAGAAGAGACGCCATTCCCATGCTTAAGCAGACACCTGCCGTCATACCGAGTGCGCGGCTGCGGATCACCATCGTAAGCGTCATGCACGCAACCAGAAAAGCATACTGCAGAAGCATCTGAATACCAATGCACGGCAGATATGTCTGTGCGGATCCCCAATGGAGATATCTCTGCGTCGCCACAAGTGCCACTACCTGTGTCGCAAGCATGATCGCATCAAATACCAGCACATAAACCGCCGCAGCCACCCATTTCGCTACAATAAGACGATATCTTCTTTTTATCTGACCACCGATATTTTTAATATATCCATTTTTCTGATCCGCCGTCACGAAAATAATCAGGAAAATAACATTAAACAACGCAAACATCCCGGAGGACAAATGTGCCATAAAAACCTGCAGGACCTGAAGATTATTCGCATCCATGCCCTCGCTGCTTTCATTAATACCAAACTGAAGCGTTGTTGCATCATCACTTTCCTCATCAGCCTGCGATGAGGATGGACCATCAACAAGAGTTACCTCTGATGTTGTATTTTCCTCAATATCCGACACCAGAAAGGATGCCGACACTGCAACCATCACAACCGTGATCAGAGTGATCACCCAGAATGCCTGCATCCGAAACATTTTATATAATTCCATTCGTATTGTATTACACATAAGCTTTCCATTCCTTTCCCAGCCCACTGACACCGGGCTGCAGCACAAATTTCGCGGATCAGTCCGAAGTCAGATTTAAGAAATAGCTCTCTAACTCTTCCTGATTCACCTTCATCTCGCGTGGCAGCACGCCTGCGTTTACAAGCTCCCGGTTGATAAGCATGCTGTCCTCCAGCCGCTCATACACATGCAAATGTGTCGGATCCACTGCCTCGTAATCATGGATATTCATGCTGTCCAGTACCGTCATAGCCTTCTGCGGCTCATCCACAACGAGCTCCAGCCGCTTCTCACACTGCTGCATAAGCTGCTCCTGCGAAAGCTCCTTGATCAGACTTCCCTTGTGAATGATCCCGAAATCGGTACAGAGCTTGGAAAGCTCCTCTAAAATATGACTGGAGATCAGGATCGTAATATCTCTCTCCTGCGCCAGCGCCCGCAGCATATCGCGCACCTCCGCAATTCCCTGCGGATCCAGTCCGTTGATCGGCTCATCCAGCACCAAAAGATCCGGACTGCCGACAAGTGCCAGTGCAATGCCAAGCCTCTGCTTCATTCCCAGCGAAAAATGACCCGCCTTTTTCCTGCCGACATCCCCAAGACCAACCATGTCTAAAAGCTCATCCGCATATTTGCGGTCATGAATGCCAAACAGCTGCGCCTTGATCATCAGATTATCTTTCGCCGTCATGTTTGGATAAATGCCCGGTGCCTCGATCAGACAGCCGACACGCGAGCGAACCTGTACAAGCTCCTTTCCGCTGTATCCAAAAATAGAATATTCTCCTGCCGTTGGGTTGGACAGACCACAGATCATTTTCAAAAAGGTCGTTTTGCCGGCTCCGTTCCTGCCGATAAATCCATACACCGCTCCCCTTCGTATATGCATGTCCAGCCGGTTCACTGCCTTATAACGCCCAAACTGCTTTGTTAAACCATGGGTTTCCAATAAGATCTCACTCATATTATGTTACATCCTTTCCTTATGATGAGTACCAGTATAAAGAGCATTCTCTAAAATAACGCTAAGAAAAGGTAAAGAAAAAGTAAATGATGCAATATAGCAATCCGTCGGAGCAAAAAAGCTTTACCTCCAACATCATTAAAATTATTGATTCAGCCGGTATCCGATCCCCCAGACTGTCTGAATATATTCCTTGTCCGTCACTGCCTTGAGCTTCTTGCGGATGTTGCTGATATGCACATCTAGTGTTTTTGTCTCGCCCATGTATTCCTCCTCCCAGGCATAGGTAAAGATTGCCTCCTTACGGAAAACCTGCTTCGGATGGCGGATCAGAAGCTCTAAGATCGCATACTCCTGTCTGGTCAGATGCAAAATTTCCTGTCCTTCCACCCAGATCTGGTGTGTCTTATCATCCAACGTGATCCCGCCGCACTCGATCCGGTCCGGCTCCGCCTCCTGCCCGGCATGGCGAAGCTGTATCTGCACGCGTGCGATCACCTCATTAATGTCAAATGGCTTCGTAATATAATCATCGGCTCCGCTTGTCAGCAGATCAAGCTTTTCCTCCATGGCATCCTTTGCCGTCAGAACGATCACCGGCGTGTCCCCCTGTCTGCGGATCAGCTGCAAAACCTCCTCCCCGGTCATCCCCGGAAGCATCAGATCAAGCAGCACAAGCATCCATGACTCCTTCTCCAGCCACAGTGCCGCTTCCGTACCGGAAAATGCCTGTCCACATGTGTACCCTTTTTGGGACAGTGCTTCCTTCAGTAGATTGCTGATATTCACATCATCCTCCACGATCAGTATCTTTTTCATTCCATTCTGCCTTTCTCTTAGTATATCTCTTAATTTCTTCTTATCTCATTACTTTCTCACAATATCTCATAATTATCATCTACGATATTACTTTCTCACAATATCCTGTACCATACTCAACGCATTTTCATTCCATCTTAAAATTCTTCTTAATCTCTTTACTCCTGCTCCGGCAGCCGCTTTACCACGCCCGCACCGATCATTCCGACTACCGCTCCGGCGATCATTCCGCTGAACCACAGCACGCCAAGATAATACGCCACGCCCGTTGACTCCAGCACGACCATCGCAACGAGGATCTGTCCGATATTATGGACAATACCTCCCGCCACGCTGACAACCGGAAGACGGAACCGCCCGCTTCGTTTCAGCAAAAGCATCACAATGGTGCTCAGCATTCCTCCGGCAAAGCTATACAGCAGCGAAAACATATTTCCAAAGGTAAACGCCACCAGAAGGATGCGGATGCCGTTGATCACAAGCGCATCCATTGTGCTTAACCGGTAGATTGCCACCAGCACTACCAGATTTGTAAGTCCCAGCTTTACGCCCGGAACCATTGCAAGCGGTGGAAGCTGTGCCTCCAGCCAGGGCAGCACAAATGCCACCGCGATCAACATTCCCCTTAATGCTGTCTTTTGTGTCCGATTCATTTCTTCTGCTCCTCAATCCATTGATCCAGGCGGTCCTCCAGCACCGCAAACGGCACTGCCCCCGTTCCCAGATAATATTTATGAAACTCCTTCAGAGAAAACTTCTCCCCCAGAGCATTCTCCGCTTTCGTACGCAGCTCATTGATCTCCAGATATCCCAATGTATACTGCATATAGCTCACCGGCTCCGCCACAACGGAATCATAGACAACGGATGCCTGTGAAGCGTCAAAGCCGTAATCCTTCAGAAATGCGGTCAACTTCTTTCTGCTCCAGTCATAATAATTCACATTGATGTCCGCTTTTGCGTACAGACAGAGCGTGGCGATCAGATTCTCTCCGTTTAGCTGCGCCGTCTCGTCGCTCATTCCGGCAAGCTGATAACTGTACTTCTCCGCATAGGTTCCCCAGCCCTCCGCATAACCACCGACGCTGACCACTCTCCGAAACAGTGCCGGATCCTGCGACAGAAAATATGCATTCTGATACAGATGTCCCGGATACGCTTCGTGTGCGATCGTCGAAAAGCATTCGGTGAGATCATAATCATCACTCTGATTAAGATATACTACATTTTGCTTGTAATCGTCAATAGGCGAGGTCATATAAAGAGCCGGACTTAAGCTGTCCTCCAGCGATTCATCGACATATTTCACCTGACAGGTCACATCATCCGGCAGCGGTTCAAAATCATTGCTGATCTGTTCCCGCAGATAATCCACGGTTTCCGCCGGATCGGTACAGGGATATGTAAAATCCTCCGCATCGTAATAGGCATCCGGCGTCTTCGTCATGATGCGCGACATTTTCTTCTCTGCGGACCGAAGTGCCTTATCCACAAGACGATCGATCTCCGAAATACTCCGGTAGGAGCCTGTCATGGACTCCATCTGATACTCATAATACTGCTTTCCCTTGCTTAGCTTGCACAGTCCCCCCGCATTATTGCCGGTTCCCTTGAGCTGCTCCAAGGCACTGATCAGGCTCTGGTACGCCGGTATCACGCACTCCGACACTGCCGCTTCATTCTGTCTGATATATTCTGCACGTTCCTCCTCTGAAACACCTTTGACAGATGCGATCCCCTTCGAAAAGGAGTCCAGCAGATAATTCTCCTTTGGTTCCGCAATAAAATCCTTGCACTGCCTGATGATCGCCTGACAGGTCACATCGCTCATAAACAGCTTCTTCTCAGACTTCATCTTTTCAAAATCAATGATCTGCGCAAAATAATCCGGAATCTGACGGAGAATTGCAAGATAATCCTCGATATCCTGTCTGTCCCAAAAATGGTACTCTGCCAGAATCAGAGGAAGCTGTGCCTGAATTCCGGTTGTCGGTCCCAGACATTCGGAATATTCCAATACCTCCGAGCTTTTCAGCTCTGTCTTAAGCAGACTGCGCAGCGTATCATATTCTAACTTCTGTTCCTCCGTCAGTGCCTCATACGGAAACCTTTCCAGAGAGGACAGCCAGTTTTCATCCGTCATAATGCCGTCCCGGAAATCGGACAGTGTATATGCTCCAAGGGTCGGTTTTTCCATGCTCACACCATAGTTCTCCGGCTCCTTTAAGGTGTAATTTAAGGTCAGCGTATCCTCTGTGACCATCGCCTTAAACACCTGCAGCATAAATTCATCAAACCGTTTCTGCGTTGTCTCCTTACTCTCGGTCGTCTTTACCTTCGGCCGCTGCATCAGAGAAGTAAGGTTTGTCCGCGAACCCACCTCGTACCAGCAAAAAACGACCGCCCACAGCGCACAGGCGATAAACAGAAATTTAAGCTTTCTGTTCCTTCTCCTTTTCTCCTTCATTGCCACCCTCCAATTCTTTTCATCGACAAAGATGCAGGAGGATTTCCCCCTGCATCATTCTATGCCTGTCTATTTTAATTTATTCCTGCCGGTTTGTCTATCCCTGATACTGTGACATGTACAGATTATAGTACAGACCCTTCTGCTTCAAAAGCTCCTCATGACTACCGGACTCAATAATCTTTCCATCGTCCACATACATAATGCGGTCTGCCCCCTGAATCGTAGAAAGTCGGTGCGCAATGATGAAGGACGTTCTTCCCTTCAAAAGCTCATCCAGACCCTTCTGCAATGCAATTTCGGTCTCTGTGTCAATGCTTGAGGTTGCCTCGTCAAGGATCAGCACGGACGGATCGTTTAAGAGTGCTCTCGCAAAGGAGATCAGCTGTCTCTGTCCAACCGACAGACGGCTTCCTCTCTCGTTGACCTGTGTATTGTAGCCGTCCTCCATCTGCATGATAAAGTCATGCGCACAGACGGTTTTCGCCGCACGGATCACCTCTTCGTCCGTTGCCGTTTTGTTGCCGTAGCGGATATTGTCCATGATCGTTCCGGAGAAAATAAAGCTATCCTGCATCATCACACCCATCTGGCTGCGCAGCGAATGAAGCTTCACCTTCGAAATGTCCTGTCCGTCAATTCGGACACATCCGCTGTCGGTATTGTAGAATCGGCTCAACAGATTGACGATTGTTGTCTTACCGGCACCGGTCGGTCCCACGATCGCGATCGTCTGTCCCTGATCCACATGAAAGCTGACATCCTTCAGGATCGGAATACCATCCTCATAGCTGAAGGTTACATGCTCAAAGTCAACATCTCCCTTAATCTCCGGCATTTCGATGGCATCCGGCTCGTCTGTGACCTCCACCGGTTCATCGATTGTCTCGAAGATACGTTCCAGATAGGAAATTGCCGTCAGCACGCTGTTATAAAAGCCGGCAATCGTGTTGATCGGCTGCCAGAATCTGGAAATATAGGCGGTAAACATAACAAGCACACCAACCGTAACGCCGGAGGTTCCGCCGCCCATAATGCAGGAAACACCGACCACATACACAAAGGAGGTCGTGATCACGGAGATCAGATCTACCATCGGGCTCATCATAAAGTTATAATAAACAGCTTTGAGCCACGCCTTCTGATAACTCATGCTTAACGAGTTGAAGATCTCAATGTTCTCCTTTTCACGGACGAACGCCTGCGTCACACGAATGCCGTTAATACTCTCCGCAATATATGCATTGAGGTTGGACTGCTTATTGCTCTGAAGCTGCCAGCTCGCCCGCTGTTTTCTCTTCAGCACGACCACATAAATGATCAGCACCGGCAAACCGCACAGGCAGATCCAGGTCAGCTTCGGACTGGTCCAGAACATAAAGATCAGAATGAAGATCAGGTTGCACAGATCGGTGATCGTATTTAAGATACCGTTTGACAAAAGATCACTTAGGTTATTCACATAATTTACCACACGCACCTGAATCTTGCCGTGCGGTCTCTCATCATAGTAGGAAAACGGCAGCTCCTGCAGATGTGCAAACAGATCCTCACGGATCTCATGAATGATGTCCTGTCCGACCTTCGTCATTTGATCGATCTTGAGCCACATACAGACGATCGAATAGATCACGATCAGAAGTGTGTAGATCACAAGCCGGATGATCCCGTTCATATCCTTCTGTGGAATATAACGGTCCATCTCAAGCTGTACAAACTTAGGGATCAGCATTGTCAGTGCTGAAGAACTCAGCATCAGCAGCATGATAATAAACATTTTGCCAAAGTACGGCTTCACATATCCGCCCAGTCGTTTCAACTGTTTTATGTCAAAGTGGTCTTCTAAGGCTTCATCCACATCATAACGATTTCTAGCCATCTATTTTCACACTCCTTTCTGAATTATACCGCCATCTCCGGATACTGGTGATGGTAAACGGTCGCATAATATCCGTTCTTTGCCAGAAGCTCCTCATGCGTTCCCTGCTCGATGATCTGTCCGTTATCCAGGACAAGGATCTTGTCGGCATTGCGGATGGAGGAGATGCGATAAGCAATGATAAACGTCGTACAGCTGTGATTGATATTATCAAGCTGCTTCTGAATATAGCTCTCTGTCTCCATATCCACCGCCGAGGTGGTATCGTCAAGCACAAGGATCGCCGGATCCTTCAGAAGTGCTCTCGCCAGAGAAATACGCTGCTTCTGTCCACCGGACAGACCAACGCCGCGCTCACCGACGATGGTATCATAGCCGTCCGGAAGCTCCTTAATAAACAGATTAGCATCTGCCATCTTTGCCACTTCCTTGACGCGTTCAAAGCTGCAGTCCGGCTGACCATATGCGATATTGCCCTCGATGGTGTCCGAAAAAAGAAACACATCCTGCATCGCAATACCGATATTATCACGCAGCTCATACATGTCGTAATCCTTTACATTAATGCCATCGACAAGTACCTCGCCGTCAGTTGCATCAAAGAAACGGCACAGAAGATTGATCACTGTTGACTTTCCGGCACCTGTCTCTTATACACATCTGACGCTGCCGACGACTAG
>ENA-OYXJ01000442-OYXJ01000442.1-human-gut-metagenome-genome-assembly--contig:-NODE-442-length-16497-cov-4.477253_pt1 | contig 16497 bp, 14 predicted proteins | sample MGYA00244843_ERZ653418 | MGnify/ENA primary metagenome ERZ653418 (study PRJEB26926, sample SAMN06164921) | human gut metagenome | biome: ENVO:00009003; feature: ENVO:2100002; material: ENVO:00002003... | reverse complement strand
GATCTACACTCGACTAGTCGTCGGCAGCGTCAGATGTGTATAAGAGACAGTATTGATACAGTCCGTTCGGTGAATGGAAAGTCCTCTTCCACGTGTAACAAATCCGACGATCTCATCTCCCGGTACCGGGTTACAGCATCTGGAGAAACGGACTGCCATATCATCAATTCCCTTGACAACAATGCCACTCTTTGACTTGGCAATGTGTACTTTATTCTTCGCTGCTTCTGCCACTCTCTCCAGAACAACTTCATCGGTAATTGCCTGTCTGTGATCTTTTCCATATTCTTCAACAAGACGATTCACGACCTGGCCTTCTTTTAAGCCGCCATGTCCGATTGCCGCCAATACAGAATCCCAGTCTTTGAATCCATATTTTTTCTGAACAATCTCCTGATATTTCGGCTGGATGATATTTGCAACATTGATACTTTTCGCTCTGCAGTACGTCGCAATCATATCTTTACCGCGGATGATATTGCTTTCCTTGAACTCTTTCTTGAACCATTGGTTGATCTTATTCTTTGCCTGGGTACTCTTTACAATATTCAGCCAGTCACGGCTTGGTCCCTTGGAATTCTGGGATGTCAGGATCTCGATTCTGTCGCCATTCTGAATCTTATAATCAATGTTAACAAGTTTTCCGTTGACTCTGGCTCCTACCATCTTGTTACCGACCGCACTGTGGATTGCATAAGCAAAATCGATCGGAGTTGAACCATTCGGCAGGTTCTTTACATCTCCCTGCGGAGTAAAGCAATAGACATCCTCTGCAAACAGATCCAGATCTCCTTTGATCAGGTTCAGGAATTCTCTGTTATCCGACATGTCTCTCTGCCACTCCAGGATCTGACGCAGCCAGCTTAACTTCTCTTCCTCCTGTGCCTCCACACTCTTCTTACCGTCATTGGATTCTTTATACTTCCAGTGTGCAGCGATACCATATTCAGCTGTCTTATGCATCTCTTCTGTACGGATCTGGATCTCGAACGGCTGTCCGACCGAACTCATCAGTGTCGTATGCAGTGACTGGTACATATTCGGCTTCGGCATAGCAATATAGTCTTTAAAACGTCCCGGAATCGGCGTATACATCTCATGGATCACACCCAGCGCCGCATAACAGTCTTTTACAGATTCTACTATGATACGCACAGCAAACAGATCATAGATCTGGTCAACCGTCTTATCCTGATTCACCATCTTCTTATAGATACTGAAGAAATGTTTGACACGTCCGTTGACCTCTGCTTTGATATTCGCATTCTTCATATGTGTCGATACTTCTTCTACGATCTGCTCTACGAATTCTTCCCTCTCTGTCTTTCTTGCATTGATCTGGTTCACCAGGTCATAGAACACCTCCGGCTGGGAATACTTAAGTGCCAGGTCATCCAGTTCCGTCTTGATCTTAGATATACCAAGACGCTGTGCGATCGGCGCATAGATGTCCATCGTCTCTTTCGCTTTTTCTTTCTGCTTTGCCGGCGTCATGAACTGCAAGGTACGCATATTATGCAGACGGTCTGCCAGTTTGATAATGATCACACGGATATCCTTCGCCATGGCAAGGAACATCTTACGCAGGTTTTCTGCCTGTACCTCCAGTTTATCCGATGAATAAGAGAGTCTTCCCAGTTTGGTAACTCCATCTACCAGAAGTGCTACCTCATCTCCAAATTCCCTCCGGATATCTTCTTCCGTAAACTTTGTATCTTCTACCACATCATGCAGCATACCTGCCGCAATCGTCTCTTTATCCATCTCCAGATCAGCCAGAATGATCGCTACCCACAAAGGATGGATGATATATGGTTCTCCGGATTTTCTGCGCTGATCTCCATGCGCCTTTACCGCCAGCTTATAAGCCTTTTCAATCATGGAAACATCTGTGGACGGATGATACTTTCGGATACGGGCAATTAACATGTCATATAACCGGTTCGGGTCCTCATAATCTTCCTGAGATTTTACCGCATGCCCGTCTACAACTGCAAGCCCTTTCGTGTGATCTTCTGTCAGTGTTTCCGGTGCGATCCGGTTGTCCAGTGATTCGTAGGTTGTCTTATCAGACATATTAACGCCTCCTTCCCTTGATTTCTCTCTTTTTATTTTCCAGGATATGTGATCACAGCATCCACATCATATCCTTCTAATCTTTCTCTTCCTTTTAACCCGGCAAGTTCCATCAGAAATACTGCTTTTACCACTTCTCCGCCGAGGCTTTCGATCATCTTCACCATAGCCTCGTTGGTTCCGCCTGTAGCAATCAGGTCATCAATAATAACCACTTTCTGCCCCGGCTTGATTGCATCTTTATGCATCTCGATCGTGGCTGTGCCATACTCCAGTTCATATTCAACAGAAACCGTCTCGCATGGGAGTTTTCCTTTTTTTCTGATTGGGATAAATGGCTTGTGCAGATTATATGCGATCGGTACACCAAAGATAAATCCTCTTGATTCCGGTCCTACAACCACATCAAAATCCACGTCTTTTAATTTTTCCTGCATCAGGTCTATCGCCAGATGTAATCCATCTGCATCCTGAAGGATGCTTGTTACGTCTCTGAATATAATTCCCGGTTCCGGAAAATCCGAAATACTTCTTACATACTCTTCTATCGGTTTCATGATACTCTCTCCATTTCTGTCTAAAATACAACTTTAAGTATACCATTACTCGTTCTGATTTTCAATCTATGGTTTTCACCCTGCAACGAGAGAAACCAGCTTAACGGTAATGTGTGATCACAATCTGCGGTGTTCTCTTTCCCATATATTCATTGATATCAGGATAATAAGTCACCGCAATTTTTATATGACCGCCTCTGCCTTGTAAAAGAGCATCCACCTCCATGCGCCCGTAGGTCTCTTCCATATTCTTTAAGAATCCTTCCACATTCTGGAACAGCATGGCTTCTATGACACTTCCGTTTGCATCCTGTGCCTTTATCTTCAGTACATTTCTGTTCTTTCCAAGTATTCTCGCTCCCAGAAGCGTCACTCCGCGTGCGGCAAATATCGGCTTTGTATTCCCTTTTCCGAATGGTTCCAGAAGTTCCAGCTCTTTCACCAGTTCTTCCGTCACACAAAGAAACGGCATCTCCATATCAATCGTGACTTTTTCTTTCATTTCTTCTTCCGTCAGGGTGCAGTTCTCATTCAGTCTTCTCCGGAATTCTGCGATATTCTCTTTTTCCAGAGAAAGTCCTGCTGCCAGCCGGTGTCCGCCAAACTTCGTCAGGATATCTTTGCATTTATTCAGTTCCTCATACATATGATATCCGTCGATCGACCGTCCGGATCCTTTCGCACCATCCTCCGCATCCGTCAGTACGAATACCGGTTTGTAATAGCATTCCCTTATTCTTCCCGCAACAATCCCCGCAAGGCTTTCATGACAATCCGGCAGATAGATGACCAGTACCCTGTCGTCGGATAAATCTGTCGTCTCCACCTGTTCTTTCGCAAGCTTTACTGCTTCTTCGGTCATATCCTTTCTGCTGTCATTTAATGCTTTTAAATCACCCGCAAGAATATCCGCTTCTTTCTGTGTACGCACCCGCAGAAGTTTCAGTGCCCGCTTTGCTGTATCCAGCCTCCCGCTTGCGTTGATACATGGGCCCAGAACAAACCCTATATGATAAGAATTCAGACTTTCTTTATCAATTCCTGTACATTCTATCAGTGCTTTCAGTCCCGGATTCTTCGTTCGCTTAAGCATCTGCAGTCCTTCTTTGACAAAGATCCGGTTCTCATCCTCCAGATCCATCACGTCACCGACCGTTGCGATTGCAACATTTTCAATCAGATCATCCAGATCAGTGGAATCTTTCCCCATGCTTTCCCACAACGCCTCCATCAGTTTATATGCAACCGCCGCGCCACAGAGTCCCTTGAACGGATATACACAGTCCTTCTGCTTCGGATCGATCACTGCATCCGCTGGTGGAAGTCTGTATATCTTTTCTCCGTCTATTTCATCGAACGGGATCTCATGATGATCCGTTACGATGATCGTCATGCCCAGTTCTTTGCCATATGCAATCTCATTTGCTGCTGCGATTCCATTATCACAGGTAATGATCGTATCGATTCCGGCATCGTAAGCCCGGTCGATCAGATGCCGATTCAGACCATATCCGTCACCTATGCGGTCCGGAATATCACTGTCCACATATGCCCCGAGACGTTCCAGCCCCTCCAGCAAAATATACGTCGCATTCACACCATCAATATCATAATCTCCGATCACCCGGATTTTCTTCTCCTCTGCAATCTTTTCTTTCAAAATGTCAATCGCCTTATCCGCATCTTTCATCAGCATCCCATCATACAGATCACTGATCGTTCCATTCAGATAACGTTCGATTGCCTCTTCTCCGATCACATCCCTGTTGCGGATCAGGCATGCCAGTCTCGGACTAATCTGATATTTCTTTCCTATCGCTTCAAAATCTGCACCTTTGCGCAGCAGAACCCATCGTTCCATTTATCTTTATCCCCTTTGTATCTGTCCGTCAGAATATTATGTCTCTATTTTAAAAAAAGCAGTTATGCCCTGTCAATAGGCATAACTGCTTCCCGGTTCATTTTATGATCTATTTTTTCTTTTTCTTTGGCTGTGCTTTTTTGCCGACTTTCGTCTTCATTACATACCACAGTGCTCCTGTAACACATACAGAAGAATATCCACCGCAGACGATACCTACCATCAGAGGTGCTGCGAACTCACGAATAGAACTTACACCCATAATAAACAGTACCGCAACCATGATAAATGTTGTCAGTGAAGTATAAATACTTCTTGTCAGTGTCTGTGTAATACACTTATTTACAAGTTCTGACAGATCTGTATTTCTCTTCATAAGCGGAAGTTCCTCACGGATACGGTCAAAGATTACGATCGTCGCGTTGATCGAATAACCTACAATCGTCAGCATACAAGCAATAAATGTACCTCCGACTGAGATTCTGGATACTGCATAGAATGCCAGTACAACCAGTACATCATGTAATAATGCCAGCACCGCACTTGTAGCAAAACGTACATCTTTGAAACGGAACCAGATATAAAGCAACATAAAAATTGTTGCCACGATCACTGCGATCACTGCATCCTGACGCATCTCATTACTGATCGTTGAACTGATATTTTCCGCTGTGATATCAGATTCTTTTACACCAAAATTATCTTCCAGTGCCTTATTTACCTTCTCACGTTCAGACAGACTTAAAGTTACTGTCTTGATGACTACCTGTTTTGTTCCGGATACTTTCTGTGTCTGGATATTATAATCTCCTGTCACTTTTTCTACAACAGGAACGATCTCTTTATCAATCTCATCGATGGAATAATCTTTGTCAAACTTCACATTCATAGATGTTCCGCCCTTGAAATCCAGACTGTAAGCCAATGCCCCGTTACCCTGGGCAGAATGTACTCCCATAACCACGAATCCTGCAAGGATCATTGCAATAGAAATACTGAAGAACACTTTCTTCTTGCCAAGGAAGTTGATTGGCTTTCTTTCTTTCATCTTATGGTAATACAGACTCTCTTTTCGGATTCCGATTCCATAGAACGCAAACACGATCATACGTGTAATCACCAGTGCTGTAAACATTGATACCACAATACCGATTGCCAGAGTCTGCGCAAATCCTTTGACTGTTCCGGAACCTTTAAACCACAGAACCGCAGCCGCGATCAGTGTTGTCACATTACCGTCAACAATTGCTGACATAGCTTTCTGGAATCCTGATTTTAAGGATACTTTTACACTTCTTCCTCTTGCCATCTCTTCACGTACACGGGCAAAGATGATAACATTCGCATCTACTGCCATACCAATACTTAAAATGATACCGGCAATACCCGGAAGGGTCAGCGTTACATCAAACGCATTCAATATTACAAGTACGATCTCTGTATAGATGACCAGCGCAAGGCTTGATGCCAGTCCCGGAAGTCTGTATACAAAAATCATGAACAGGAATACAAGGATCAGACCAATAATACCGGCTTTTAAACTTGTATTCAATGCCTGTTCTCCAAGCTGTGCTCCTACTACATTGGAACGCAGCTCTTCAAGCTGAAGTTTCAGTCCACCGATACGGATCGTAGATGCCAGATTATCTGCTTCTTCATAAGTGAAGTCGCCTGTAATATAGGCCTGTCCACCTGTGATCTCAGACCGTACGACCGGACTTGAGATTGTCTCACCATCATAGATGATCGCAATCTGTTTTCCGATATTTTCTTTCGTTGCCGTTGCAAATTTGCTGGTACCTGATTTGGTCAGATTCAACTCTACAGAATATTCTTTATTCCCCATGTCATCCTGACCGGTTTTCGCAGACGCACTCTTAACATCTGTTCCCGTAAGAACTGTTTCTCCATCCGCTGTCTGGAATGAAAGGGAACCTGGTTTTCCAAGTTCATCCAGAATCTTATTGGCATCTGTAACACCAGGGATCTCAATGTTAATACGGTCATTTCCTTCCTGGTATACACTTGCTTCTGTACTGTACTGTTCTACACGCTTTTGCAGTTTGTAGATCGTATCGCTCATCTCTTCTTTGGTCGGATTCTTATCTTTTACCTGATAGGTAATACTTACACCACCGGCAAGATCCAGACCAAGTTTGATGTTTTTCATCGCACCGGACTTAGATTTGCCAATTCCTGTAATCACAGTAAATCCAAGTCCGACGATGAGAATTACAGCCAGAAGCAAACTCAGTATGCTTTTTGACTTCTTCATCGTTCTCCTACACATCCTCTCGAAATATTATTCTTCATCTGCAAGTGCTGCCTTCATCATGATCGCACACTCTACACGTTTCCTTTGCATCTCACAGCCGATCTCATAAGTATCATGGATCGTACCATGGAAATTATAAGAGTTTGCCATGCATCCGCCGCTGCAGTAGAATTTTGCAAAGCAGTTTCTGCATTTATCTTTGGAATACACATTGCAGCTTCTGAAATCGTCAGCAATCTCCGGCTTCACGATTCCATCATCCACATTACCCATCAGGAAATCATCCTGTCCGACAAACTGATGACATGGATAGAGGTCTCCCCATGGTGTAACAGCCAGATACTCTGTTCCGGATCCACAACCGGATAAACGTTTTGCCACACATGGTCCACCATTTAAATCTATCATAAAATGGAAGAAATTAAAGCCTTTTCCTTCTTTCTCGCGTTCGATCATCATCTTGGCGAGTTTATCATATTCCTCCATGATCTTAGGAATATCTTCCTCCCTGATCGCATACGGATCACTTTCATCTCCAACAACCGGTTCAATCGACATCTGTTTGAATCCGAGGTCTGCAAAATGCATGATATCATTGGAGAAATCCAGATTATTTCTTGTAAATGTACCACGAATGTAATATTTTTCCTGATTTCTGCTTTCTGCAAGTTTCTGGAACTTCGGAACGATCAGATCATAACTTCCTTTTCCATTTCTAAACGGACGCATCTGATCATTGATCTCTTTACGTCCATCCAGGCTCAACACTACATTGTCCATTTCTTTATTTACAAATTCCTGAATTTCATCATTTAACAGCACTCCGTTCGTTGTGATTGTAAAACGGAAATGCTTATTATGTATCTTCTCCTGCTCTCTTCCGTAAGCTACCAGATCTTTTACCACCTGCCAGTTCATCAGAGGCTCCCCGCCGAAGAAATCTACTTCCAGATTACGGCGGTTACCAGAATTCTTGATCAGGAAGTCCAGCGCTTTCTTACCGACTTCATAGCTCATAAGTGCTCGTCTTCCATGATATTCCCCTTCTTCTGCAAAACAGTATTTGCAAGCAAGGTTACAGTCGTGTGCAATATGCAGGCACAGTGCCTTTACAACTGTCTTTCTCTTCTTTACTTCTTCGATCATGCATTCATATGTATCTTTTACAAATAACTGACCGCCTTCTGTCAGTTCGATCACGTCTGATAATGCATCTTCAATGTCGGATGTTTCATATTTGTTTCCAAGTGTCTGTAAAAGCTTTTCTTTTACATCCGCTTCTTTTAACGATCCGGCAGTTGGTTCTGTTTCTGACTTGTTCACTTCCGCGATCACGTCATAACAGACATCATCTACTACATGTACAGATCCGCTGTACACGTCCATAACGATATTATATCCATTATTACGGTACTGATGAATCATATCCTTTGGTACCCCTTTCTCATTTTTCTTATTTCATATCGGGAATTTCCCGTTATCTTTCTACCCGTCAAAAACCATATGTTGTCAAATAATCAAAAAACAATTCCGCAGACAACTAAAAAAGGTCCACCGGACCTTTTCGTCACATGCATGGCAACAAGAAACAGCGGACCCTAAAGACCGCTGTCCCAAGTATCCCATATCTTTTTAAATTATTTGCTCTGTTCGCAAGTCTGGTTTCCTACTGTGCAGGATGTCTTACATGCTGACTGGCATGATGTCTGGCATTCGCCACATCCGCTTTTTTTCAGATTGCTGTTCATAGGTTTATTCAATGATTTTACATGTTTCATGTTCGTATCCCTCCTTACTATTGCTTAACTTACGTTATTATAACATTTTGACATAGGTTTCGCAATCTTTTTCTTAGGATATCATTCCGCCTGCCATACCACCTCCCGCACACAGCGCAAATGTTATCAGAATCTCTGTTCCACTTCCGTGAAATGTACGATAGATTCCCCATGTAATCAGTAACAGAAATGCGAAGTACAGAATTCCAAGTACAATTCCCCACAAGAAACGTCTGATCTTTGCAAGTTTACCCGCCACAAGTCCACCGGCAAATGTAGAGAGCAGATAGACCGCTGTGATCCCTGCTGTCACAGCTTCTTCCGTAAGTTCGAATTTATACAGCGCCATTGCCAGTATCATCAAAAGAATTCCGGTCACTACATATGCTGCCAGAAGAGATTTCAGTATCCACATGATCCACACTTCATTTTGTCCCTTTTTTCCCATGCTTTCCCTCCTCATCTATCACAGATTATGAAGGAAGCATCTGATTTATGCGCTTATTTTTGTTTACAATCGTCCTATTGTTCCATCTGTTTGCCCAGAACCTTTGCCGTATATTCCGCAAGACAAAGCTCTGTATCTTTGAATCTGTCCGTACGTTCCTGATTCAGCAGAAAAACCGCACCGATCACATCACCTGCACACAGAATCGGACTGATCACCTCCTGTTTATAAGGTTCTGATACACTCACGATCGGTACATATCTTTTTTCCCCGGCTTTGGCATTCCGTGTTTTTCGTTCTTTCAGAAATTCTCCAAGCTCTCCCGTAATATCTTCATCCTGAATCTCTTTCTTTCCATTTCCCGCTGCTGCCACTACCTGATCCATATCACAGATCCCCACCAGGCATTCCAAAACCTGCGACAGACTTTCCGCATACTGCTTTGCAAATGCAGACAGTTCCCCTATCGGTGAATATTTCTTCAGAATAATCTCACCTTCTCTGTCTGTAAATATCTCCAGCGGATCGCCTTCCCTGATCCTCAGTGTCCTTCTGATCTCTTTTGGCACGACCACACGCCCCAGATCATCGATTCTTCTTACGATTCCTGTTGCCTTCATAGCATTTATCTTCCTCCTGATTTTTCTGTTTTTTCCATATTTTCTAACATATGGCTAGTATGCTGAAAACAGCAAGGAATTATTCATGCAGATATTAGACTGGATATTTTTTCAATAGTTTTGTATAATAGTTGGAAGAAAATATTAGGAGGAATGAATCATGAGTAAAATTGATGAAGTACGTGCTGATATGGTCAAAGCCATGAAAGCCAAAGACAAAGACACAAAGGAAACTTTATCCATGCTGCTTGCAGCTCTTAAGAATAAAGCAATCGACAAACGCGAAGACCTGACACCGGAAGAAGAGACTCAGGTAATCTTAAAAGAGATCAAGCAGACAAAAGAGACCCTGGATATGACTCCTGCAGATCGTACAGAGATCATCGAAGAATGCAACAAGCGTCTGGCTGTTCTGGAACAGTATGCTCCTAAGATGATGGATGAAGCAGAGATCAAAGAAGTCGTTGCTTCTGTTCTTGCAGAGATGGGACTGGATGCTCCTACCGCAAAGGATAAAGGCAAGATCATGAAGAACCTGATGCCTAAAGTAAAGGGAAAAGCTGACGGCAAGCTCGTCAACGAGATCGTATCTACTTTCATGAAATAAAATCTTCAAGAGCTGCCGCTGGCAGCTCTTCTTGTATACTATGGTATCTACAGAACCGCCACCTGCTGCTTCTTCCGAACACATAGTGATCACAAAATAATGGGCAGCACCCGATGGATGCTGCCCATTATTTTAATCCTCTTAGTTACCAGAAGTACTGCCTGTTCCGGTTGTACTTGTGTCTTTGGCTTTCACACTCAGTTTTGTAAAGCTAATCTTATTCCAGCTACCTTTATGGACTGTAATCTTTTCTTCTTTTTTCCATTTCTTTAATACTTTTTTATAGTATTTATCCTGTTTGTCTGTGATCATGGACTGTTTCTTAGTCTCTGTAGCCGTTTTATCATTGAGGCTTGTAACTTTTGCCACATAGCATGCAGTGTCACCTTCGATCACATCCGTCGTCTCGCCTTCTCCTAATTTGTCTGCTGCTTTTACGACTTCCTTAGACGGACTTACTGAATCCGAATCAAACGTGGCATCTTTGGCTTCTGTTCCCTGTTCCGTTGCATACGCAGCAAAATCTTCTGCTGTCTTTGCACCTTTGGCAAATGCCTCTGCCGTCTCTTTGGTTTTTTTCTTTTCCGCTTCGGATACTGTAGTATCTGATGAGCTTGAAGAATCAGATGTTGTACTATAATCAAATTCTACATACTGCATATGCTTCTGTGTCGCTTCTTCATCCGTTACTTTCACATTCGCATCTGCTACAATTGCCGCACGCATTTTCTGTTCGATCGCCATCAGTGTCATGACACGTTTTACATTTTCCTTAGAACCGGACACCTTGTCTTTTTTCTTCTGTGAATTGGCTTTGTCAAATTCTTTTGCTGCATCATTGATTGCTTTTTTATCGGCCTTTGTAAGCTTTACATCATAATCTTTCATATGTTCTTCCAGAAGAGCCATATTCTTCAGATCATCCAGAAGTGTCTTCTTGATAGATTCTTCATATGTCTTGCCGTCTGATGCATTTCTGCTCCACATATCATCACCGCCGAGATAGCTTGCAAAGTATGTTTCGTACTGAGCCTGTGTATATCTTGCATAGAAATTTGCAACACCTGCCGTGATCTCTTCATCCCCTGCTTTTACGACTACTGCATCGTCCTTCAGTGATCCACATCCGATAAGTGATGCTGCCATAATTCCTGCCAGTGCTAATATTAATGCTCTTTTTTTCATTTATCCTAACCTGCCTTTATTTGCTTAATGGGTCAATTATACCGCTTTTTTCTTCGCCTATCAATCTTTTCAACCCATTTAACACATTTTTTGTACTTTCCAATGCGTCTGTCTGCTTCTCTTTCAGATTCCTTCTCTTCTTCTCATAGATAAAGCATGGCTGCACCCCATCCGCTTTGAACGTCAGCTCGCCACGAAAATCTTCAATCAGCTTCGGAATCCGCTCCGGATGTACTTTTGCTTTTTCATACATGGTAAATGTGTAAACCTCGCCTTTCTGCTCGACCGCCGTTACATACAACTGATGTGCCTGCGCCTTCAGAGCCGCTACTTCCAGAAGCTTTTCTACTTTCTTCGGAATATCTCCGAAACGGTCGATCAGTTCTTCTGTCATATCTTCCATCTCTTCTCTGTTCTCGATTGCAGCGATCCGTTTATAAACATCCAGTTTCTGATATTCATTCGGAATATACGAAGCCGGAATAAATGCATCCACATTCAGATCCATCGTCGTTGTAAATGTCTCCTCTTCTTCCATCTCGCCTTTCAGCTGCTTCACCGCCTCGTTCAGCATCTTACAGTAAAGGTCATATCCGACTGCTTCCATATGTCCATGCTGTTCTGCTCCTAGAAGATTGCCTGCTCCGCGGATCTCAAGATCCCGCATTGCGATCTTGAATCCCGAACCAAGATCCGTAAACTCGCGGATGGCCGCCAGTCTCTTTTCAGCCACTTCTTTTAACATCTTGTCTCTCCGGTATAGAAGGAATGCATATGCCATGCGGTTAGAGCGTCCGACACGCCCACGCAGCTGATAAAGCTGTGAAAGGCCGAGACGATCCGCATCGTGGATGATCATCGTATTCGCATTGGAAATATCCAGTCCGGTCTCTATGATCGTTGTAGATACCAGTACATCAATCTCACCATTAATGAAATCATACATAATCCGTTCCAGTTCGTGTTCCCGCATCTGTCCGTGTGCATAGGCAACCGTCAGATCCGGCACCAGTTTCTGCACATGTCCTGCCACTTCATCAATATCTTCCACGCAGTTGTAGACATAATATACCTGTCCCTGTCTTGCGCATTCCCGTTCAATTGCCTCACGTACCATCTCATCGTTATATTCCATGACATACGTCTGGATCGGCATACGGTCGTTCGGCGCTTCTTCCAGCACACTCATGTCACGGATTCCGATCAGGCTCATATGAAGGGTTCTCGGGATCGGAGTTGCCGTAAGCGTCAGTACATCTACATTTTCCTTTAATTTCTTGATCTTCTCTTTGTGCTGTACTCCGAATCTCTGCTCTTCATCAATGATCAGAAGCCCGAGATCCTTGAATTTCATATCTTCACTTAACACTCGGTGTGTTCCGATGATAATATCTACCAGCCCCTTTTTCGCATCCTCGACTGTCTTCTTCTGCTGCGCCGGCGTGCGGAATCTGCACATCAGATCGATCCGCACCGGAAAGTCTTTCATACGCTGCACGAACGTCCGGTAATGCTGCTGTGCAAGGATTGTTGTCGGAACCAGATAGACCACCTGTTTACTCTCCTGTACTGCTTTGAATGCCGCACGGATCGCAACTTCTGTTTTTCCGAATCCGACATCGCCACAGACCAGACGGTCCATGATCTTGTGGCTTTCCATATCTTTTTTCACAGCCTCAATCGCCATCATCTGGTCTTCTGTCTCTTCAAACGGGAACATCTCTTCAAATTCCCGCTGCCAGACAGTATCTTCTCCATAGACATAACCATCCTGTTCCTGTCTCGCCGCATACAGCTTCACCAGATCCCTTGCAATCTCTTTTACCGCACCGCGCACCTTTGTCTTGGTCCGGTTCCATTCCTGCGTCCCTAACTTGTTCAGTTTCGGTTTCTTGGCATCGGCACTTGCATATTTCTGGATCAGATCCAGCTGCGTTGCCGGGATATAAAGATTTCCGCCCTGTGCATACGAAATCTTCATATAATCCTTCGAAATCTTGTCTACGACGATCTTCTCGATCCCCTGATAGACCCCGACACCATGATTCTCATGGACCACATAGTCTCCCGGTTTCAGTTCCGAAAAGCTCTGGATCTTACGGCCTTCATATGTCTTTCTCTTTTTCTTCTTTTTCCGTTTGCCGAAAATGTCCGACTCTGCGATCACAGTGAATTTGAGCATCGGATATTCATAACCTTCTGCGATATATCCGTATGCCGTCATGATCTCTCCCGGCTTCACTTCCCGGTCCAGATCTTCACTGTAATAACTGCTCAGATTATAATCTCTTAAATCTTCCGCCAGACGCTTCGCACGGGTCCTGGAACCTGACAACAGAATTACCCTGTATCCATTTCTTTTTAACCGTTTCAGATCCTGTGTCAGCATTTCAAAACTGTTATTATACGGATTCACACTTTTCGCCTGGATCTCATAAGACTCTCTCACTTCCAGTCCTTTGCATTTCATCCCCAGTGCACAGAATCCGATACTACTGTAACAATTGATCTTTTTCAGGATCTCAGTGACCGGAAAGATTTTTGCTTCTTCCTCTTCCAAATCATATCCGCTTTCCAGACGTTTCTTCTGTGCTTCCATGAATTCATCTTCAATATTCTGTCCACGCTCCACAAGACGTACCGGTTCATCCAGAAAAAGAATCGTATCCTCCGGTGGAAAATAATCCAGAAACGAGACACCCTTCTCACCATTCTGTGGGAATTCTACCGCCGGATAGATTACAATATCCATCAGATTTTCGATCGACCGCTGGCTCTCCACATCAAACGTACGGATGGAATCCACCTCATCTCCCCAGAGTTCGATACGCACCGGAAGTTCTTCCGTCAGCGGATAGATATCCAGGATTCCTCCACGTACCGCAAACTGTCCAGGTCCTTCCACCTGCACTTCCCGGTCGTAACCTATAACCGAAAGCTTCTCTGCCATCTCATCCAATTTGAGAATGCTGTCATTTTGTATCTTAAGTACTTTTTCCGCAATACTTTCCTTCGGTGCCAGATGATCCATGAAGCCGTCCAGGCTTGTCACAACCGTTACCGGTTCACCCGAAAGCACTGCCTGGATTCCTTCCATTCTCTGCTTTACCAGTTCTTTACTTCGGATATCTGCCTGATAGAAGAGAAAATCTTTCGCCGGATACAGATACGTATTACTGTCCAGGAAACGGTATTCTTCATAGATTTGTTTTGCTTTTGTCTCACTGGAACAGGCGATGACTTTATATTTACAGCCATCGCCAAGTGCATACATCATATGAGATTTCTGGGAATTCACACATCCGCACACACGGATCATTCCCACATCTTTTTTCTTATTCTTGCAAAGTTCTTCAAACTCTGCCAGTTCTTTTAACGGCCCGATTAAGCCCTGCATCTTTTATGCCTCCTTAGGCTTTACTTTCCTGTTATACTGATTCATGGCAGCCTCGATCTCTCCATTTAAGATCATTCCTACCGCATGGTCTGCGCGGTCATAACCTTCTTCCATCAATTCACGGTCTTCTTTTGAAAAATGTCCCAGCACATAATCCGCCAGGTCATATTTCTTCGGCTTCTCACCTACCCCGATCTTGATTCTCGGAAATACATCCGTTCCCAGATTGGCAATGATATTCTTGATTCCGTTATGCCCTCCGGCACTTCCTTTTTTACGGATCCTTAGCTGTCCCACATCCAGACTGATATCATCATAGATCACCAGAAGTTCATGTTCTTCATCGATCTTATAATAATTGACCAGTTCTCTTAAGCTTTCCCCGCTGAGATTCATGTAAGTCTGCGGTTTTACCAGAAGCACTTTCTGACCCTCAATGATTCCCTTTCCGACCAGCGCTCTTCCTTTTCTTCCATCTACAGAAATATTATATCTGTCCGCCAGCATATCTATGACATCAAATCCTACATTGTGTCTGGTTCCTTCATACTGAAGTGTAGGATTCCCAAGTCCTGCAATAATAAACATAATTCTTCACCTTCCATTTCTTTTACCATTCTACAAGAACCTTTTCCATTTGTCACGGAAAAATTAAATGAATAATCCTTCCACTTTTTTCATACATTATAGAAAATAAAACAATCTTTGAAATAAAATACCAGGAGGTCTCGCTATGAGTTCCAAAACCAAAATTGTTGTACTTCACATGAAGGAAATCATCTATACCGTTATTTTTGCAGTATTCGCCATTGTTCTGATCCTGCTTTTGATATTCATGTTCCGTCCCGGACACCATTCCGGATCCAATGATAAGAAGATCTACACTCCCGGAATCTACACTTCCGATATTACGTTGAATAATACTGCTTTAGAAGTTGAGGTCACAGTGGATGAAACGCATATCAATTCAATCCGTTTTACGAATCTGAATGATTCCATCACAACCATGTACCCTTTTATCGAACCGGCGATTGAAGATATTGCCGAACAGGTCTATAAAAAACAGTCTCTTGAGAATATACAGTATTCTTCCGATACTCCTTATACTTCCCAGTTGATTGTTCAGGCCATTGAAAACGCACTAAAAAAAGCCGAAACTACAAAGTAGTCGCGGCTTTTTCTTTTGCTCTCTTTTGTTCTTGTTCTGATCTTAACCCTCAACGATAAGATAACGTCCATCTGGAAGTGCAAATACTTCCGATGCCTCTTCGATCTCTTCATCAGACATTCCGCTGATATCCATTCCCTCCTGATCCAGGAATTCTTTAACTTCTTCAATGCTGTCTACGATAGAAGCCATACAATCCTCCAGAAAAGCCTCAGCCTCTTCTAAAGTCTCAGCAACTGGTTCGTCAAACAGCTGTCCCTGGTTCAGGATAAAGGTCTTCAGACATTCTTCATCATATTCGTACATACATCTCAACCTCCCTTATCGTAATATTACACAAACTGCAACAGTTCTTCCGGTCTTTCGATCAGATGATCTGCTCCCGCAGTTTCTAACGTTTTCCTGTCCCGGAATCCCCACAGCACACCTATTGTCTTAAGGCCTGCATTCTTTCCAGTTGCCGCATCGACTTCCGAATCTCCGATATACCTGTCTCTTATACACATCTCCGAGCCCACGAGACGG
>ENA-OYXJ01000398-OYXJ01000398.1-human-gut-metagenome-genome-assembly--contig:-NODE-398-length-17631-cov-6.446916_pt1 | contig 17631 bp, 9 predicted proteins | sample MGYA00244843_ERZ653418 | MGnify/ENA primary metagenome ERZ653418 (study PRJEB26926, sample SAMN06164921) | human gut metagenome | biome: ENVO:00009003; feature: ENVO:2100002; material: ENVO:00002003... | reverse complement strand
TGTATAAGAGACAGAGCGTATTCATATCATACGCCATGGCGCCTGTGGAAGCTGCGATTGTCAAAAGCGCGGCCAGGGCCGCTGTCTTCCATTTCATTGGCTGCTCCTTTCCATCCGGTAGAACCCATAGAGAAGCGGATCGCCGAGCTGATCAGCCGCTACATGGCTTCCGTTGATAATAACGAGGTAGTACTTGTTTCCCTGCTTGAAAACAGAGCTTTCCACCCACAGCGGGAAGGAAAGGCCGTTTGGCATCGTCATGATGATCTTGGCATCCTGTCCCCAGCGGTACTCCCCGTCTTCCTGCTTGTAAGCGCGCCACGGGCTGACAGTCAGGACCTTCACCTTGTTGGCTCCGCCCTTCTTGTCCTTCAACACTTCATCGACGACATTCTGGAATTCCTTCAGCTGGATCTTAGGCATACCAAAGAGTGTCGAAGGACGCTTGGCATCTTCGCGGAAGGCATCACTCCAGAATTTCTCAGCTCTCCGGTTTCCTTCATGGAAAAATACCTCAGGCGTTCCGGAAAGGACGACGACGCTTGCCGTATAGACGCCGCGGACATCCCGCTTCCGGAGCTGGTAAAGCTCCATGCTTTCATACGGGTACGGAGGCTTCTCCGGATACACATTCATTCCCGGAGGCACCGTCATGAGCGTCCACATGGCAGCATTGGACGTCTTGCCATATCCTTTTCTTTCAGCGCCCTTCTTCAGGAAATTCTGGATGTCAGTCCCGTTGCCGTTCTGTACAGTAACCGCATTCCCCAGAGGAATCTTTCCCAGCCCGTCAATCACAAGATCATCCGCCCTGGCTCCGGCCGCGCCCCCTAAGACAAGCGCAGCAGAAAGAGCCAGACGGATTATATATTTACGCAGCATAATGGCTCCTTTATCAATACAATTACAGCCTTTCTCTCTATTTTAGAGAAATACGGGAGATTGTTCAAGTGAAAAAGATTCCCGCAGGAAATAAATCCGGCGCCTCTTCCGCAATAAAAATACCGCAGCCTTTTGAGCTGCGGTATTTGAGTCATTATTATTCAGCTTTTTCTGCAGGAGCCGGAGGTTCAGCATTGTGAACGACTTTCAGCTTGCGGTAACGGGACATGCCTGTACCGGCAGGAATCAGCTTGCCGATGATGACGTTTTCCTTCAGACCGAGGAGTGGATCTTCCTTGCCCTTGATAGCGGCTTCGGTAAGAACGCGGGTCGTTTCCTGGAAGGATGCGGCGGAGAGGAAGGAGTCGGTAGCAAGAGCTGCCTTTGTCGTGCCGAGGAGCAGGTTGATGCCCTGGGACGGTTTCTTTCCTTCGTCTTCCAGACGTCCGTTCATGCCGCGGTATGCGACAATGTCGACGACTTCGCCCGGGAGCCAGCCAGAATCGCCCGGTTCGATGATCTTGATCTTACGGAGCATCTGGTGAGCGATGACTTCGATGTGCTTATCGTTGATTTCAACGCCCTGGCTGCGGTAAACCTTCTGGACTTCGTTGACGATGTAATCCTGAGTAGCCTGGATACCCAGTACTTCGAGGATATCGTGCGGGTTGATGTTGCCTTCGAAAAGACGTGTGCCAGCTTCGATGTGCTGTCCATCCTGGACAATGATCTTCTTGGCAACCGGGATCTTTTCGCTTTCGGACTGTTCATCGTTGGAGATCGTGATAATCTTGACGTTCGGGTTATCTTCAGCACTTGTAATGGATACAGTACCGCTGATCTTGGAGATGATAGCATTGCCCTTCGGCTTACGTGCTTCGAACAATTCTTCGACACGTGGAAGACCCTGTGTAATATCTTCTGCGGAAGCAACGCCGCCGGTATGGAATGTACGCATGGTCAGCTGTGTACCTGGTTCGCCGATGGACTGAGCGGCAATGATGCCGACAGCTTCGCCGATTTCTACGTGACGGCCTGTTGCCAGGTTTCTGCCGTAGCACTTAGCGCAGACGCCGTGTGCAGAGTGGCAGGTCAGCATAGAGCGGATCTTCAGTCTGTCATAGTACTTTTCAATTTCAGAAGCCTGTTCGTCAGTGATTTCCACATTCTTCTTAGCGATGATTTCGCCAGTCTGCGGGTTCACGACATCTTCCAGCGGGCAGCGTCCGGAGATGCGGTCTGCCAGAGATTCGATCAGGCGGTTGTTTTCTTCGATCTTCATGACTTCGACGCCTTCGCATTCATCCATGCGTACACGGATGACCGGAACGTCAGCGGCCAGAATCTTTTCAGCAGCATCAGCATCAATGACGGTGCCTGCTGTAAGAACAACATTTCCGCTGCGGTCAAGAGCGTCTTCTTCAAGAGCCTTGCCTGCGAAATGAACGGTCAGGTGATGACGCATAGCGTGATCATATTCCTTGACAGCTTCAGCGGTGCCAAGGTCGAATGTCTTCGTTTCCGGTTCAGCATCAGCGCTTGGAATAACGACAGTGACGGATTCAACCAGATGGCGGTTCAGGAGGGTGACATCGTCAGCATCGAGGGTCTTGCCCTTGACGAGGAGGATTTCACCGCTTCTGCGGTCGATGATGTCTTCATCGAGTACGGATCCGAGGAGTGTCGGTTTCAGGCCGAGAATGGTGTTCTTTACATCCGGACGGGATGCAAGGATGCCTTCTTCATGGTCGAAGTTCAGTACCTGTACGTCGCAGTCTTCTTCGCGGACGATGACGTCCTGGGAGACATCGACGAGACGGCGGGTCAAGTAACCGGAGTCTGCTGTACGCAGTGCGGTATCGGCCAGACCCTTGCGGGCGCCGTGGGAAGATGTGAAGTAATCCAGTACGGTCAGACCTTCACGGAAGTTTGCCTTAACTGGCAGTTCAACGGTCTTACCGGATGTATCGGCGATCAGGCCGCGCATGCCGGCCAGCTGTCTGATCTGGTTGTCGTTACCACGGGCGCCGGACTGTGCCATCATGGTCAGCGGGTTGAACTTTCTCATGGAGCTCTTCATAGCAGCGCCGACTTCGTCGGTCTTTGCACTCCAGATTTCGACGACTCTTCTGTATCTTTCGTCGTCGGTCATGAGGCCGCGTCTGAAGTATCTCTTGATCTGTTCTACCTTTTCATCGCCGTCTTCGAGGATTCCATCCTTTTCAGGCGGAACGGCTACGTCGTAGATGCCGATGGAAATACCGGATACGAGAGCGTAATGGAAGCCGAGGGACTTGACGGAGTCAAGCAGATCGCCGGTTGCCTTGAAGCCGAGCTTCTTGAAGCAGTCGTTGACGAGCTTGCCCATCTGCTTCTTGCCGATGGTGACGCCGAGGCCGTTGTTGACAACTTCGGTGACATTGCCGTTTTCGTCGACTCTCTTTTCATGACGCTTGTAGAAATAGCGGAGTTCTCTCGGGATAGCATAGTTGAAAATCAGGCGGCCCGGGGTAGAAATGACAAGATCGGAATCATCATCGTTGAATCCGTCCGGACGGTCTTCCTTCGGGATGTGAACTTTGATGAAATCATGGATACGGATTTCGTGCAGTGCATAAGCCAGCATGACTTCGTCATAACCAGTGTAAGCATGCAGATGGGAGGTATCCATCTCATCTTCAGCCTTCTTCCATTCCTTGGCAGGATCGAAGGAAGCATCCGGATGAGCAGCTTTTTCTTTCGGCGTGAAGTCGACTTTGTTGTCAGCTGCTGTTTCCACGATGGTCAGGTAATAGGATCCGAGGATCATATCCTGAGAAGGAATAGCAACCGGCTTGCCGTCTTTTGTCGAAAGGATGTTATTGATGGAAAGCATCAGCGTTCTTGCTTCGGCCTGCGCTTCTACGGACAGCGGCAGATGGCATGCCATCTGGTCACCGTCGAAGTCGGCGTTGTAGCCCGGACATACGAGCGGATGCAGTTTGATTGCACGGCCTTCCCAGAGGATCGGTTCAAATGCCTGGATACCGAGTCTGTGAAGTGTAGGAGCGCGGTTCAGGAGAACCGGGTGTTCCTTGATAACGTCGCCAAGGACATCCCAGACTTCAGGAGCGAGCTTGTCGACTTTCTTGCGGGCAGCTTTCAGGTTGATGACGATGCCTCTCTTGATCAGTTCATGCATGATGAACGGCTTGAAGAGTTCGATTGCCATTTCCTTCGGCAGACCGCACTGGTACATTTTCAGTTCAGGACCTACGACGATAACGGAACGGCCGGAATAGTCGACACGTTTACCAAGCAGGTTCTGACGGAAACGGCCCTGTTTGCCCTTCAGCATATCGGAGAGGGATTTCAGCGGTCTGTTTCCCGGGCCGGATACGGCTCTGCCGCGGCGGCCGTTATCGATCAGCGCATCGACTGCTTCCTGCAGCATACGCTTTTCGTTTCTGATGATGATTTCCGGAGCACCGAGTTCCAGAAGTCTCTTCAGACGGTTGTTTCTGTTGATGACTCTGCGGTAGAGATCATTCAGGTCGGAGGTAGCGAAACGGCCGCCATCGAGCTGAACCATCGGGCGCAGATCCGGAGGAATGACCGGAAGAACGGTCAGGATCATCCATTCAGGCTTGTTGCCGGAATGAAGGAATGCTTCGACTTCTTCCAGACGGCGGATGCATTTTACCTTGCGCTGGCCGCTGCCTTCTTCGATTTCCTTCTTCAGGGCTTTTTCGAGAGCCGGCAGATCCAGTTCCTTCAGAAGGTACTGGATAGCTTCAGCGCCCATCTGAGCCTTGAAGGAGCCTTTGCCGTAAGTAGCAACGGCAGTCTGGTATTCAGTTTCGTTCAGGACCTGTTTCTTGGAGAGGTTGGTGTCTCCCGGATCCAAGACGATGTAAGCTGCGAAATAGAGAACTCTTTCCAGCTGACGCGGAGCGATTTCAAGGATCAATCCGATACGGGACGGGGTACCCTTGAAATACCAGATATGAGAAACGGGGCATGCCAGGGCAATGTGGCCCATTCTTTCACGGCGAACCTTGGAGCTCGTTACTTCGACACCGCACTTGTCGCAGATGGTGCCTTTATAACGCATCTTCTTATATTTGCCGCATTTGCATTCCCAATCCTTTGTCGGTCCGAAAATTTTCTCGCAGAAGAGACCATCGGCTTCAGCCTTCAGGGTTCTGTAGTTAATCGTTTCCGGTTTCGTTACTTCGCCGTGGGACCATTCGAGGATCTTTTCCGGAGAAGCGATGCCGATTTTCATGGAATCAAATTCGTTTACATCTAACAATTGTGTACCGCTCCTTTCCGGACTTATTCGTCACGGTCATCGTCGTGACCGGAATCGCCATTGAGTTCTTCTTCATTAAATCCTGCTTCTTCATAAGCGGGAGCTGTGACTTCAGCTTCAAGGGCATCGTTGAAGGATGCTACATCATCATGGAGGGATTCAGCCGGAGCGCCCGTCATGGAAGATTCCATGGCATTTCTGGATTCGGTGACAGCAGTGTCGCCTTCCATAGCTTCCTTGACTTCATCTCTGTGCCAGCGTTCTCCGCCGCCGTAACCCTGTTCCATATCTTCTTCGTCGAGTTCCTTCAGAACGACTTCGTCGCCATTTTCGTTCAGGATGCGGACATCCAGGCCGATGGACTGAAGTTCTTTCATGAGAACCTTGAAGGATTCCGGAACGCCCGGGCTCGGGATGTCTTCGCCCTTGAAGATCTTTTCATATGCCTTGACACGGCCGATGACATCATCGGACTTGACGGTCAGGATTTCCTGCAGTGTGTAAGCTGCGCCGTAAGCTTCGAGTGCCCAGACTTCCATTTCGCCGAAGCGCTGGCCGCCGAACTGAGCCTTGCCGCCCAGTGGCTGCTGGGTAACGAGGGAGTATGGACCAGTGGAACGAGCATGAATCTTGTCATCAACGAGGTGATGGAGCTTCAGCATGTATTTCCAGCCGATGGTGACCTGGTTGTCCAGTTTTTCACCGGTACGGCCGTCATAAAGATCAGTCTTTGCATTAGCCGGCAGGCCAGCTGCTTTCAGTGTTGCTGCGAGGTCTTCATCGCGGCAGCCGTCGAATACCGGGGTTGCGATATGGATACCGGATTCGGTCGGTTCAGGCATGCCATACTGATCGAAATCATATCCGCAGTCGCGCAGACGCTGTTCCATGATCTTGTACTGAGCCGGATCCTTCAGTGCTTCGTGAATTTCTTCGCCGAGCATGTGGCAGGCCCAGGACAGGTGGATTTCCAGAATCTGTCCGATGTTCATTCGGGATGGTACGCCTAGCGGGTTCAGAACCAGGTCGACAGGACGACCGTCTGGTGTGAACGGCATATCTTCGACTGGAAGAATTCTGGAGCATACGCACTTGTTGCCGTGACGGCCGGCCATCTTGTCGCCTTCACGGATCTTACGTTTCTGAGCAATGTATACGCGGACGAGCTTGTTGACGCCAGGAGCCAGTTCATCGCCGTTTTCACGGGTGAAGACTTTGACATCGACAACCTTGCCGAATTCACCATGCGGAACACGCAGGGATGTATCGCGGACTTCTCTTTCCTTGTCGCCGAAAATAGCGCGGAGGAGTCTTTCTTCAGGAGTCAGTTCGGTTTCGCCCTTCGGGGTGACCTTGCCGACCAGAATATCGCCAGGACGAACATCAGCACCGATCATGATGATGCCGTTTTCGTCGAGGTATTTGACAGCGTCTTCAGAAACAGAAGACAGCTGGCGGGTAATTTCTTCTGCGCCCAGCTTGGTGTCTCTTGCATCGCATTCGTATTCTTCAATATGGATGGAGGTGTAGAGATCGTCCTTGCAGAGACGTTCGGAGATCAGAACGGCGTCTTCGTGGTTGTACCCTTCCCAGGATACGAACGCAACGAGCACGTTGTGGCCGAGGGCCAGTTCGCCGCCGTCTGTTGCCATGCCGTCAGCCAGTGTGGAACCGACTTCAACACGGTCGCCCTTGAATACTACCGGACGCTGGTTGATGCAGGTGGACTGGTTGGAACGCATGAATTTAATGAGATCGTAGGTATCGAGCTCGCCATTGTCAGCGCGGACAATGATCTGACGACCGGTGACTCTTTCAACAGTGCCGCCTCTCTTGGCGAGGATGCAGACACCGGAGTCCTGGCCGGCTACCCATTCCATACCGGTTCCGACGAGCGGAGCTTCCGGACGGAGCAGCGGAACTGCCTGACGCTGCATGTTAGCACCCATCAGTGCGCGGTTCGTATCATCATGTTCGAGGAATGGAATCAGGGATGTGCCGATGGAAACGACCTGTTTCGGGGATACGTCCATCAAGTCGACTTCGTCTGGTTCAGCTTCGAGCACGTCAGCGCCGCGGCGGCTGGCTACGTTCTTATGAACGAAATAACCTTCTGCATCCAGCGGTTCACTGGCCTGCGCGATGATCTTGTCTTCTTCGATATCAGCGGTTACGTACTTGCATTCGTTCGTAACCTTTCCATCAACGATCTGACGGTACGGCGTTTCGATCAGGCCGTATTTATTGATGATCCCGTAGTTGGACAGCGAGGAAATCAGACCGATGTTCGGGCCTTCAGGCGTTTCTACCGGGCACATGCGTCCATAGTGGGAATAATGAACGTCGCGGACTTCGAACCCTGCGCGTTCACGGGACAGACCGCCAGGTCCCAATGCGGACAGACGGCGTTTATGAGTCAGTTCTGCCAGCGGGTTAGTCTGGTCCATGAACTGGGACAGCTGGGAACTTCCGAAGAATTCCTTGATAGCTGCAACAACAGGACGGATGTTGACAAGAGCCTGCGGGGTCATCTTGTCCTGATCCTGGGTGGTCATTCTTTCACGAACGACTCTTTCCATACGGGTCAGGCCGATGCGGAACTGGTTCTGCAGCAGTTCGCCTACGCAGCGTACGCGGCGGTTGCCGAGATGGTCGATATCATCGCTCTTGCCATAGCCCTGCATCATGTTCAGCAGGTAATCGATGCATGCGATGATGTCGCAGTTTTCCAGTGTACGGAAGTTATCTTCACGGTTGCCGGAAGAGCAGATCACCTTGACCGGTGTTCCGTCATCCTTCTGGGTCATGATTTCAACCTGGCCGTTGCCGTTGAATACTCCGCTTTCTTCAATTTTTGCGATAGCTTCATCATCAATGAGGCTGTTTGCTTCAATGACGACTTCGCCGGTTTCCATGTTGACGATCGGGCCTTCAGTCTTGTGGCCGAGGAGACGGTTTCTCCAGGACAGCTTCTTGTTCAGCTTGTAACGGCCAACCTTAGCCAGATCATAGCGGCGCGGGTCAAAGAAGAAATTGTGCAGCAGTGTAGCGCCGCTTTCTTCTGTTGCCGGTTCACCCGGGCGAAGCTTGTGGTAAATTTCAATCAGAGCGGACTTTCTGTCCGTTGTGCTGTCTTTTTCCAGCGTCTTTTCGATGTGGATGTCGTGATCGAATAATTCAAGGATTTCTTCATTGGTGGAGTATCCGAGAACACGGATCAGGACAGTAACCGGCATCTTGCGGTTGCGGTCGATACGAACGGAAAGAGAACCAGACGGATCCGATTCAAGTTCAATCCAGGCACCGCGGTTCGGGATCAGCTGTGCGGAATAGATTTCCTTATCAAAGGCATCTCTTTCCTTCTTGTAGTAGACGCCCGGGGAACGGACGAGCTGGGAGACGATTACACGTTCCGCACCGTTGATGATAAACGTGCCCGTATCCGTCATGACTGGGAAATCCCCCATGAACAGATCATGTTCCTTCAATTCGCCGGTTTCTTTGTTTTCCAGACGGACCTTGACGTACAGAGGTGCAGAATAGTTCACATCTTTCGCCTTGCACTGCTCAATATTGTATTTGCCCTGACCGAAATAATAATCGCCGAAATGAAGTGCCCACTTGTGTGCACTATCCTCAATCGGGGAAATATCTGCAAATACATCTTTGAGACCCTCTCTGCAGAACCATTCATAGGACTTTGTCTGCAGATCGAGCAAATGTGGCATCTTCAGGACTTCCTGCGATCTGGCATAGGTGTATCTCTTCTTCTTGCCAACCTGCACAGGTCTGAACATCTTGCTTTTGGGCATTCCTCGCCTCACCCTTTCATTTCAAACACTCAATTCGCGCTTATTCGGAAAAAATAAGCAAGGGCCACAGAAATTCATGTACCTTGCTATTCTCCTATAAGACTCTTGACTATTACTATATACAAATAAGAACCGTTGTAAAGTTAAATTTTACTATAAAAGACATAAAATTGCAACCTTTCGGTTCTTAAATAGTATCAAGAAAACTTGAATAATGGGCTTAAATTATTTTCTTTTATAAAAATGTTTTTTCTTGCTATTGAATTTATCTTTATGCTTAATTTTCTCTTGACAAATTCAATTTGAAATGTTCTAGCTCATTTTAGCATTCAAACTGTCAAAACGCAAGATACTATATTGACTTTGAACCGGCATTTCCAAAGAAAAATGATGGAGGAAATATAAAAAGACATCCCTTCTTTCAAAAGAGCTCATGCCCTCCTTTTTGGCATTATAAATAGTAAAAGATATAAGCGATGCGGATCCGTGTTAGCTCTTCTGTCTTCACACCTTTCTTTTTCATTTCTATTCTTCACGGCGATTGCTTCCTTTATTCTTATATACTTATAGCCATAACAAAAAGGCTGCGAGATGCGTAATTGCATTTCACAGCCTTTTCACTTGAATGTTTATTCTTATTCAATAATCATGAGCAGATCGCCGGATTCGATTCTCTGGCCTGCTTTGACACGGATTTCGCTGATGATGCCGTCGATCGGAGCGGTGATGGTGGTTTCCATCTTCATGGCTTCGGTAACAACGATCGGGTCGCCTTTCTTGACGGAGGCGCCTTTTTCAACGAGGAGTTTGACGACGGAGCCGGAGAGGGTTGCGCCTACTTCGCCTGGAACATCCTTATCGGCTTTCTGGGAGGAAGCGCTTGCTTCTGCGACGTGCTTGTCGTGGATCTTGATTTCGCGCGGCATGCCGTTCAGTTCGAACTGGAGCTCGCGGTTGCCTTCTGCGTCCGGTTTTGTGATGTTGTTCAGACGGAGGAGCAGCATCTTGCCTTCTTCGACGTTGACGCAGATTTCTTCGCCCGGTTTCATGCCGAAGAAGAATGTCGGTGTGTCGAGGATGGAGAGGTCGCCGTACTTATGGTAACGTTCCATGTAGTCGGAGAATACTTTCGGGTAGATGCAGTAGGAGGATACGTCTTCTTCCCTGGTCGGGAGGCGTTTTTCCTTCATTTCGAATTTGACTTTTTCGAAGTCTACATCAGCCGGATGGCTTTCAAGGTGCCGTTTGGCTCCGCGAAGGATGATGTTCTGGAGTTTTTCCGGGAATCCGCCGTACGGAATGCCGAGCTTGCCGTCGAAGAAATCAACAACGGACTGCGGGAAATCGAGTGCTGCGCCCTTTTCATAGATGTCTTCTTCGGTCAGGTTGTTCTGAACCATGAAGAGTGTCATATCGCCGACAACTTTGGAGGACGGTGTAACTTTGATGATATCGCCGAAGAGCATGTTGACTCTTGCATACATGCGGCAGACTTCCGGCCAGCGTTCGCCGAGGCCTACAGCGGTTGCCTGCTGGCGCAGGTTGCTGAACTGTCCGCCAGGCATTTCATGCTGGTAGAGTGTGGTGTTCGGGCTGCACATCTTGGAATCGACGCCTGCATAGTACGGGCGTACTCCCTGCCAGTAACGATCGATGGTTTCGAGTGCATCGATATCCAGGTGCGGCTGGCGCGGGTTATCCTGCAGCGCATAGTACATGGATGTCATGGACGGCTGGCTTGTGCCGCCGGAAAGAGCGCCTGTTGCGACGTCGACGATATCTACGCCGGCATCGACGGCCTTTGCATAAGAGTAGAGCGTGCATCCGCCGCCTTCATGGCTGTGGAGGTGGATCGGAAGGTCTACTGCATCCTTCAGTGCGGAAATCAGGGCATAAGAAGCTTCCGGTTTGAGGAGGCCTGCCATATCTTTGATAGCAATGATGTTTGCGCCGGCTTTTTCCATTTCCTTGGCGAGATCCGTATAGTACTTCAGGGAGTACTTCTGACGGTTCGGATCCATGATATCGCCGGTGTAGCAGAAGCATGCTTCTGCGAGCTTGCCTTTCTTTCTGACTTCATCGATGGAGACGGTCATGTGGTTCAGTTGGTTCAGGCAGTCGAATACGCGGAATACGTCGACGCCTGCATCAGCAGCCTGGTCGATGAAGTGACGGACAACATTTTCCGGATAGTTCGTATATCCGACCGTGTTGGCGCCGCGTGTCAGCATTTGGAAGAGAATGTTCGGAGCTGCTTCTCTCATCTGGCGCAGTCTGTCCCAAGGGCTTTCATCGAGGAAACGGTAAGCTACGTCGAATGTAGCGCCGCCCCAGTTTTCAAAGGAGAAAAGCTGCGGTACATGGACAGCGGTGTAATGGATGGCGTTCATGATATCATGCGTTCTTACGCGGGTAGCGAGCAGAGACTGGTGCGCATCTCTGTAGGTGGTATCCATGAACATGACTTCCTTGCGGTCCATGACCCATTTAGCGAATTTTTCCGGTCCCAGTTCATCAAGGAGCTGGCGGGTGCCCTTCGGTGCAGTTTCATGAGAAGCATCGAGCGCCGGAACAGGAGCGAAGTCCGGTTTGTCCTGATGGCCTGCGCCTGCATAGCCATTGACCGTGATATCGCCGATATAGGTCAGAAGTCTTGTGCCTCTGTCGGAAACGGTATCCGGTTCCTGCAGCAGCCATGGGTTTCTGTCGATGTAGTTGACGTCGCAGAGACCTTCCTGGAAATCGCGGGTACGGAGCATATTCTGCAGGAAGTAAATATTTGTCTTGACGCCTGAAATGCGGAATTCATCCAGGCAGCGGAGCATTTTGTGAATCGTGTCCTTTGCATGGAGGGAATGCGCGGTGACTTTTACGAGGAGGGAATCATAATACGGCGTAATGACTGCGCCTGTATATGCGGTGCCGGCATCGAGACGGATGCCCGGGCCGCCGCCGGAACGGTATGCAATGATCTTGCCTGTGTCCGGCATGAAGTTGTTCTGCGGATCTTCGGTCGTAATACGACACTGGATGGCAACGCCCTTGAACCAGATTTCACTCTGCTTGCCGATGCCGATTTCCGGACTTTCCAGAGAGTAGCCTTCTGCAATCAGGATCTGTGTCTTTACGATATCGACGTCCGTGATCATTTCAGTGACGGTATGTTCTACCTGTACACGCGGATTGACTTCGATGAAGTAGAAATGCTTTTCATCCTGGTCGACGAGGAATTCAACAGTGCCTGCATTGACATAATTGACATTCTTCATCAGTTTGACAGCTGCTTCATTGATCTTGTCGCGCAGGCTCTGCGGAAGAGACCATGCAGGAGCCATTTCAATGACCTTCTGATGACGGCGCTGGATGGAGCAGTCTCTTTCGAAAAGATGAACGACATGGCCGTGTTCATCACCAAGAATCTGGACTTCGATGTGCTTCGGGTTCATGATGCATTTTTCTACATAGACTTCATCATCACCGAATGCCATCTTCGCTTCGGAACGAGCGCGGTTGTACGCTTCTTCCAGATCTTCCATCCTGTCGACATTACGCATGCCGCGTCCGCCGCCGCCATTGACAGCTTTGATCATGACAGGCAGACCGTACTTCTCAGCAAATTCCTTGACTTCAGAGAAATCATGGACAGCGCCCTTGGTACCCGGAATCATCGGGATGCCTGCTTTTTCAGCCTGAATGCGGGCATTGACCTTGTCGCCGAACATGATGAGGTGTTCTACGTGCGGTCCGATGAATGTAATGCCTTCTTCTTCGCAGCGCTGAGCCAGTTTCGCATTTTCAGCAAGGAAGCCGTAGCCCGGATGGACAGCATCTACATTGTGTTCCTTGCAGATGCGGATGATATCTTCAATATCCAGGTAAGCATCGACCGGCTTATCGCCAGCGCCTACCAGGTATGCTTCATCAGCGCGGTTTCTGTGCAGGGACAGAATATCTTCCTTGGAATAAATGGCTACCGTGCGGATACCAAGTTCCCTGCAGGCTCGGAACGCTCGAATGGCGATTTCGCCTCTGTTTGCTACCAATACTTTGCGTATATGTTTCATAGAGTCCTCCCTCGTGATCAACAAAAGGCAGAGCCGTCCATTCCTCCGGACGGCCTGCTGTGCACCGGTTGATCTTTCACTCCTCTTGTGCACGGCTTATTTTCACATTTTACCCACTCAAAACGCTAAATTCAATAGCCTGTGATAAATTGGTATTAATTTCCATTTTAATAAATAATATATATGAAAATAATATTTAGTGTTCAATATGAATTGATGCATTTTTATGGATATGCATTTATGGATTGCGTGATTCATAAGTTACAATAAATCGTTTCAACCTTTTGAGACAGTTTTACAAGACATTTTATCCTGATTTATCCATTGCCCTCCTCCCTCATTCACATTATTTTCTAATAAATAATAACTTTCGTGTTGAAAATTTGTCAACTTATGCGTTTTTTATTGTACTTCATAAAAATAACTAAAAACTTGTTCGAATTTTTTCAATTTTTCTATTACTATATTGTAAAAAAGTATGCTACACTAAATTTAACAATATCAATACGCTCTAGAAGAGTGAAAGGAGATGTTTCCCTCATGGGTATGCTCAAAGAATTTAAGGAGTTCGCACTCCGCGGCAATGTAGTCGATATGGCTGTCGGCGTTGTTATTGGTGCCGCTTTCGGGAAAATCGTTTCGTCCTTGGTGACAAACGTGATTATGCCGCCAATCGGCTATCTTCTGGGAGGGATTGATTTCTCCAATCTCTTCATCCCGCTGAGCTCGATTCCGGTTTCCACCGTAGCAGAAGCAAAGGAACTTGGCGTTCCGGTCATCGCTTATGGCGAATTCATTAATTCCGTCATTGACTTCCTGATCGTTGCATTCGTTATTTTCCTCATCATCAAGCAGATGAATCACTTCTTCCCGAAAGCTCCGGCCAAGGAAGTCCGCAAGTGCCCGTTCTGCCGTGAAGCTATCGCTGACGATGCTACCCGCTGCCCGCACTGCACCGCTGTCATTGATGATGCAGCAGCTGCAAAATAATTGAAACATTGAAACCGCCCAGGCCAGGGCGGTTTTTTCCTGCAGTTCATACAATCAATACAATAAAAAAAGATGATCCACTTCCAGAGATCATCTTTTTTTATTGCCGCATCCTCCGTCCCCCCACTTGACTTATCGTAAAAAATCACTCCTCCAATTGATTTTTTGATAAGTACTAGAACTTTTTAGTCATACAAAACATATAATTTGTAGACGAAGCCTAGTTTTCCATTTATAGTATATAAAGAGAAAAAGTACTTAGGTAGTATACCTTAGTATACACTTTTAGAATAGAGCACGATTGCTCTCTCAATGAATGACCAGACTTATGGCAAAAAGGAGGACTCATGGATACCTCTGAAGAAGTTCTAATCCTTGGCAGGCATATCCTTCATGCCTATATCGAGGACATGGATATAGAACCGCTCATAGACCATCTTGCACCCGATGTCGTTTGGCTTGGCGCCGGACGTGAAATGAATGCGGTCGGCCGGGACACCGTCGCCCGCATTTTCCGTCAGGGAAAAGACCAGCTGATTCCCTGCCACATGAGCGAAGAAAGGGAATTGATTTATCCTCTTATTGATTTATCCTCTTGATGAAAAACTCTGGCTTGTCCAGATTTCTGCTCTTGAGGAAACAGACCCATCCTATAAAATGTACCTGCAGGCTTACCAGCGCTGCGCTTTTGTCTTCCGCAAAAATTCTGAAGGAAAATGGGAAATCGCTTATCCGAACCATTCTATTGCCTATGAAGCTGTCAAGGACAATGAACTTTTCGCAATCAGCAAAGGCATCAGAAATTTCAGGAAACTTCGCACGCCTGATATTTCTCTCTTTTCTTCCAAGGATAAGGATACCCTTTACCACCTGATTGAACAGACATCCCTCTCTCTCTCAAAGAAGGAGCAGGAAGTCTGCACGATTCTTTCCTTTTCCCCAGATTCTCCAAGACGCAGGCTGAATTCATCTGCCAGAATGCAAAGACGATGAAGCGTCTTCTCGTCCACTGGGCAAGAAATCCGTTCATGGCTTACGAGCATTCCAAAGGAACGTACGCTTTCCATCTTGTCTTCCGCGAGTACCTGCAGGGAAAATTCAAGGCTGAATCCTGGCACTGGCAGAAGAACGCATACATGCGGGCAGCCAAATGGGAACTGCATGAAAAGAATTACGGCTATGCACTGACACTGGCGCTTAAGGGGAAAGCTTATCCCACGGCGCTCCGCATCATTTCAGAAGGCGGGCTTTCTGTCCTATACAAACATTCTCCGCAGGAACTTCGTCAAATTCTTCGCAATGCGACGCCTGTTGAAAGAGCAAGGAATTTCAATGCCTGCGCTCTCATCCTCCTGGCTATCAACCTGATCGCTTCGCCGCAGGATGCCCGCGAAGAAAGAGACATCCTGATGATCAATCTCCCGGCAGACTGGGAACCATCATCGGAAGAAAATGCACGCTTCCTCTTCCTGGAAGCTCTCGATTCCCTGCCTGATTCAGGTATGGTAGAAGCTGATCTTCGGAAACTCCTTTCCTTCTGCAAGGAAAATGAAGTGAAGCTGCCGCGCGACTACTTCCAGGGCATTTTCAGGGGCGTCGTGGGACAGCTTGGCCTTTATTACAGGAGGAGCGGCACACTTTTGGAAAATGTCCACACACTGCAGAGCATCTATGATATCTGCGGCCTTATCATCAAAGACTGCGACGGACGACTCTGGCACTCTTCCGCTGAAGCCGAACTGAACTATATGCAGGGAAATATTGATACAGCTGACGAAATCCTTCTTCATTTCCTCAAGTCTCCCTGGAATACCATTGATCGGCAGCAGCGCGCCATTATAGCCCTGTTCCTTTACCCGCGCTTTGCTCTCATCCGAAAAACAGCTTATGAATTCAAGGACTGGAAGAAGCTGTACAAGAAGCTCAAAGCTGCTATCTCTGATGACCTGACGAAAACATCCCTCGATATGGTTGCCATCCATATGTCATCGCTTCTGGAAGAACCGTCTCCCAAGCAGGAGCACCTGATCGACACCATCAATGAGCTCCCTGAGTACAATGCCCTGCGGACGATGCGCCAGTCTGTCCGTCACAGGCTGAATCTGAGCCTCAAGAAGTATAATCTGATCCTCCATACGACAGAAACGAAGGATCCCTATCCGTCAGCGAATGCTTCGCAGATGAGCCGCTGCTACGATGCCATTGCACGCATCGGTGCGCTCCAGTACTTCGGGAAAGCACAGGAAGCATCAGCGCTCCTGAAGTCCGCTCTGCATGAGTCCCTGCAGGACTACTTCATCATGCCTTTCGTTGAACATTACAACATACTGAAGCCCCTGCTCCTTCCGCTCGCTTCTGATCCTGTCTACGCCCAATTCCTGCAGCAGGCAAGGAAAATGGCAATCACTCCGATCTCAGAAAAAGCACTGGAGGAGACGACGCTGACACCAAGAGAACAATTGATCATCAGCCGCGTCAGGGATGGCTGGACGAACAAGGAAATCGCCGATGAACTCACTGTCGCCGAGGTCACAATCAAGAAACATCTGACAGAGCTGTACAAGAAATTCCACGTCCACAGCAGGACGCAGCTCCTTCTTGAGATTGACAAATCGCAAAAATAAGATGATAATAGTCTATGAATTCCCCTTCCCAGCGGAATCCTGATACCTCCTCTGCCATGCAGAGGAGGCGGACTTGAACGTAAAAGAGGCCATAGCAGAATGAAAAATCATTTTGCTGTAGCCTCTTTTTTGATTGGATCTTCTGTTTTCAGGCATTGAAAAAACCTCCTGGCAGGAGGCTTTTCCGAGGTGTTGACTTGTTGAGAAAGAACGGCAACAATGAGTGAGGTCATCACGGCCTTGACGGCCTCTCTTTTGTTTACGTTATTATAATAGCGCCATTAACAATTATTGTCAAGTAATTTTGTGAAATAAAATAACAATCATTGACAATCAAGATAGCTAAAAAGCAGCGCCCGTAAGGACGCCGCTCTTCACCAGCAAAAATTATTCGATTTCTTCGAATTCATCCTTGCCTACACCGCACAGCGGGCAGACGAAGTCAGCCGGCAGGTCTTCGAATTTGGTTCCCGGAGCGATTCCATTGTCCGGATCACCTAAAGCTTCATCATAAATCCAGCCGCAAACTTTGCAAACGTATTTTTTCATTTTAAAAGCCTCCGTTCCTTAAACCCTTTCCTAAAAAACTTCCTGTTCCTATTATACCATAATCTCATTCTATATAAATCAATTTCGATAGAAAAAATTCGTATTCTTTTCTACTGCTTATGCAGAAATCCTTCGGAAAAGCCTGTCCTATTGACCTTTTTCACTCTCCTGATTTATAATAGAAAGCATATCATGCGAGCGTGGCGGAATTGGTAGACGCACAGGATTTAGGATCCTGCGCCCCGTGCATAAGGGTTCGAGTCCCTTCGCTCGCACCAGAATCCCTGCCTTCCGGCAGGGATTTTTTCACGGGCGAATTACAGACAAAAAAGGGGCTATGACAAAATGTGTAATCATTTTGGGGTTATAGGACAAAACGTGTTGGTAAAAATTTATATTATGCTTGTATTAAGGGC
>ENA-OYXJ01000394-OYXJ01000394.1-human-gut-metagenome-genome-assembly--contig:-NODE-394-length-17769-cov-5.547702_pt1 | contig 17769 bp, 12 predicted proteins | sample MGYA00244843_ERZ653418 | MGnify/ENA primary metagenome ERZ653418 (study PRJEB26926, sample SAMN06164921) | human gut metagenome | biome: ENVO:00009003; feature: ENVO:2100002; material: ENVO:00002003... | reverse complement strand
CGCTCTCCGGCAAAAGTGTTTTCAGCATCACCGGCTCAAACGGCAGCTTTTCTGCGATCCATGCCGCCTGCTCCTCATTCTCTTCCGGAGCGATCGTACAGGTGCTGTATAAAAGCGTTCCGCCCGGCTTTAAATAACGGTATACATTCTTCAGTATCTTGCGTTGCTGCACAGCCAATGCCCGGATATCCTCCGGCTTTGTCTTATATTTGATATCTGCCTTGTGTCCGATCACACCAAGACCGGAGCATGGCAGATCCGCCACGACCACATCAGCGGTCTCTTCCCATTCCGGGATAAATTCCATCGCGTCATGCTTTTTGAGCTTCACATTATGAAAACCTGTCCGGATCAGATTCTGACGGATCAGTGTAACCTTTTCCTTGGTGAGATCGCACGCACGGATCAGTCCTTCCCCATGCATCTTGTCGGCAATGTGGATTGATTTTCCACCCGGTGCGGCACAGACGTCGATCACAACGCTGTCTTCGTTTACCGGTGCTGCCTCTCCCACGATCAGCGAACTTTCATCCTGCACCTGAACCCAGCCCTTCTCAAATGCCTCCAGTTCATTTAATCTGCCATAGTCACGGATACGCAGTGCATTCGGAAACAGTCTGCCCTCTTCTACCGTAACGCCCTGTTTACGCAAAGAAGCTACGATATCCTCCTTAGACGCTCTGGACAGATTACATCGCAGACTGATGCCGCGTTCCTCATCCAGAAAGCTTCTTAATATCGCCTCTGTTTGCTGTGGACCGTACTGCTCCATAAAACGTGTCACGATCCATTCCGGCATGGAGTACCACACACTGAGATGACGCACAAGATTCTCCTTTGCCTTCGGGTACGGTGTATCCTCATGAAAACGGACCACGTTGCGCAAAACACCATTGACAAAGCCCTTGAGCGGGATCAGATGATTCGTACAGGCAAGCCTGACCGCTTCGTTACACGCTGCACTGTCCGGCACCTGATCCATATACATGATCTGATAGACCGCCAGACGCAGGATCTGCCGTACCATCGGCTTCTGCTTTGCCACCGGAAGTTTGGAGTAACGGTCGATCACATAATCGATCTCCACACAGCGCTCGATCGTTCCCTCGACAAGACGCATCAAAAACGCTCTGTCTCTCCGGTCAAGTCCCGTCTGTTGCTCCAATATGCGGTGCAGCACTTTATCACAGTATTCCCCATTATCCATTACTGCTGTCATCGCCTCCAGCGCAAGCTGTCTTACACTTCTTATCTGCCCGCTCCGGCTGCCCGCTCCGCCTGTCTTCTTTCCCGTGTACTGATTTTGTCTTCTCTCCTGTGGCATTCCGTCTGAATCCTCCATCTCTGTATTCGCATCTTTCCCGATGCCCTAACGATATACACAAACGAAAGAACCCTTAACGGGTTCTTTCACAAATAAATCCTCTTATCACGAAAGAATACTTTCCTCTGTCAGAGAATATCCCCGCAGAAACGCTTCTGTATCCATGCGTTTCTTACCCTCTAGCTGCAGAGAACGGATCACCAGAAGATCTCTTCCGGTCTGCACCGTAAAGTAATCCTTTCCAACCTCCACGATCTGCCCCGGCTTCGCTGCCGGTGTCTGCTCCTGAGCCTTCACATCAGCATCCCAGAGCTTAAGCATTTTGCCATCCAGATGCGTATATGCACTCGGCCACGGATTTAAGCCACGGATCAGTCTTTCTATCACAATCGCATCCTTTGTAAAATCAATCTCCCCCAGTGCTTTGGAAAGCATTTTGGCATAGGTATGTTTCTCATGCTCCTGCGGTACCGGAGATAAGGTTCCCTGCTCCGCCTGCTCTAAAGCCTGTAATAAAAGTGGTCCTCCAAGCCCGGAAAGCTTGTCAAACAGACTTCCTCCGGTCTCCTTCGGATCGAGCGTATACTTCTCCACCAGAAGAATATCTCCGGTATCCAGTCCCTTATCCATCTGCATGATCGTCACGCCGCTTTCTTTGTCACCGTCGATCACGGACCACTGGATCGGTGCAGCACCGCGCAGCTTTGGCAGCAGTGATGCATGCACGTTCATACAGCCGTATTTCGGAAGGTTTAATACGCTTTCCGGCAGAATCTGTCCAAACGCAACGACAACGATCACATCCGGTACAAGCTTCTCAAGCTCCGGCAAAAATGCCGGATCCTTTACCTTTTCCGGCTGCAGCACCGGCACATCTGCCTCCAGCGCCTTCTCCTTTACCGGGGATGGCTGCAGCTTACCGCTTCGTCCTTTCGGACGATCCGGCTGCGTGACAACACCGACCACTTCGTGACGGCTTTCTAACAATGCCGCAAGTGTCGGTACGGCAAAATCCGGAGTTCCCATAAATACTACTCTCATACTCTGTCACCTCTCCACAAGTCTATTCTTCTTCCAGATCAGAATTGTTCAGAAGCTCTCCCTCGACCAGAGAAACATAAAGCTCTCCCTCCAGATGAGCGATCTCATGCTGAAGTGCCCTCGCCAAAAGCTCCTCTCCCTCGACAATGATCTCTTCCATGTTCTCATTTAACGCCTTTACCTTGCAGTAATTGGCTCTTGTAACAATGCCCGTTTTACCAGGCACACTTAAGCATCCCTCGTAACCGGTCTGCTCACCGGACTTTTCGATGACCTCCGGATTGATCAGAATGATCGGCTGATCCCCCTCCGGTGACACATCGATCACAACGATCCGTTTCAAAACACCCACCTGCGGTGCCGCAAGACCAACGCCCTGCGCATCATACATAGTCTCTAACATATCCTCGATCAGTGTCTGTATTCTCGGGGTCATTTTCTTAACTTCCCTTGATTTCTGATATAATAATTCATCTCCAATGGTTCGTATTGTACGAATTGCCATAGTATTACCTGCCTTTCTCCGGGAAATGCTCCCTGACTTAAAGATTAAAATCAAACTGCAGTCTGCAGTCCCTGTATGTTTCCTGTGCCTTCATATATTGTTCCAGTCCATTCTTGATCTGACGCAGAATACGGTAATCTGCGCATTTAGCATAGATCACATACCGGTATACGTCCTTCGCTTTGGACAAGGATGCCGGTGCCGGTCCCAGTATGACTACCTGCTCATACCGTCTCATCTGCTCTGCCAGCCTGTCCGCAAGCTCCTGCGCATGTCCACGCTGTTCGGAAAGCACCAACACCCCTAGTATATTAGAAACCGGCGGATAATGCAAGATTTGTCTCTGGATCAGTTCCTGCTCGTAAAATCCAAGGTAATCCTGCTTCGCAGCCGAAACAATACTGTAATGCTCCGGCTGATATGTCTGAAGCACGACATCTCCCGGCTTCTCGCCGCGCCCGGCTCTTCCTGCTGCCTGTGCAAGAAGCTGATATGTTCTCTCTGCTGCCCGGAAATCCCCCACATTCAGGGAAAGATCCGCCGCAAGGATCCCTACAAGCGTTACATTCGGAAAATCATGTCCCTTCACGATCATCTGTGTTCCGATCAGAATATCGGCACTTCCCGCAGCAAAATCCCGAAGGATTTTTTCATGTCCTTCCTTGCCGGTTGTTGTATCCGCATCCATCCGTAGCACACGCGCCTGTGGGAAATGTTCGCGGACAAGCTGCTCCACCTTCTGCGTGCCGATGCCAAAGGTTCCGATATACCTCGACCGGCATTTCGGACACAAAGCCGGCATCGTTGCCTGATAGCCGCAGTAATGACACACCAGATGCTCGAGTCTGCCATAATGCATATGTGCTGTCATCGACACGGAGCAGTGCGGGCATTTGATGACCTCACCACACTTCCGGCAGGACACGGAACCCGCATAGCCGCGCCGGTTTAAAAACAGGATGATCTGTTCCTTTTTCGCAAGCCGGTCCTGCATAAGCTCCATCAGCTTTCCGCCAAAGATTGACCGGTTCTTCCGTTCCAGCTCCTCGCGAAGGTCCGTCACCCAGACCTTCGGAAGACTGGCTCCTCCCGCCCTTTTTGTCAGTGTAAATAACGTATAACGCCCCTTTTGTGCCCGATAGTAGGATTCCAGAGAAGGTGTGGCAGAGCCTAAGATCACACTCGCACCGACCATAGACGCCCTATGTACTGCCACCTCTCTGGCGTGGTATTTCGGCGGCATTTCACTCTGATAGCTTGTCTCATGCTCCTCATCTATCACGATCAGTCCCAGATGTTCAAACGGCGTAAACAGTGCCGAGCGTGGTCCGATCATAATATCAATCTCCCCCGCCTTGGCACGTTCAAACTGATCAAACTTCTCTCCCTGGGAAAGTCTGGAGTGCATGACCGATACGCGCTCCCCAAACCTCCGGTAAAAACGGCTCACGGTCTGAAACGTCAACGCGATCTCGGGGATCAGCACGATCACCTGCTTATGCTCTGCAATCACCTTCTCAATGATTCCCATATAGACTTCTGTTTTGCCGCTTCCTGTCACACCATGGATCAGGTATGTTTTACGGATACCCTGCCGGTAATCCCCGGTCACGGTATCTACAATCCTTCGCTGCTGGTCATTTAACACCGGTTGTTGATCTCTTTCACCTGCCCGCATGACCGGATTGCGGTACTGCCTTTCCTCCGTCACGGACACGATTTCCTTTTCCTCAAGCCCGTGCAGAACTGCCATCGTTGTACCAGCCTCCTGTTTCAGCCTTTCATAAGGAATTCCCTGCTCAAAATCCTCCTGATTAAGAAGTGCCTGCAGCACCCGGACTCTCGCCTGATTGTGCTTTTTTGCAAACTCCTGCATGGTCTGTTCCAGTTCACTGCGCGTCTGGCAGGGATATACGGTTTTGCTTACTTTCTTTTTGATCTCACGCCGCACCGGAAGCACCGCTTTGATCGCATCGTTCATTGTGGAGCCGTAATTTTCTTTGATCCAATAAGCAAGGGAAAGCAGGTGTGATTCTGCAACCACTCCCTGCTTCACGATTTCCTTTATTGCTTTGGTTCTTTCCACGTCAAACTTTGCCTCACCGGACAGACCGATGATATAGCCCTTAAGCTCCCGGTTGCCGCTTCCAAAGGGGATGATGACCATCGCACCGATCACGGCATCATCGATCATCTCCTCCGGCACAATATACTGAAACGGACGATCCAGGCTTTTGACCGATATATCCACTATCACGTCAGCAAAAATCATAAATCTTCTTTCCCTTACTTAATAAAATTACCATCACGGACAACGTCAGCTACCAGCTCACGCTCATCCATATGATGCTTCTTTCCTTTGATCTCCTGATAATCCTCATGCCCCTTGCCGGCAAGCACGATAACGTCACCCTCCTTCGCATTCTCAATTGCGTAGCGGATCGCCTCCGCACGGTCAATGATCGTTACATACTCGCCATCTGCCTTCTGCACTCCGGTCACAATATCATCAAGGATCGCCTGCGGCTCCTCGTTTCTCGGATTATCTGATGTAACGATCGTCAAGTCTGCAAGTCTTGAGGAAACCTCGCCCATCTGAAATCTGCGGTCTCTGGAACGGTTGCCGCCGCATCCAAACAGGCAGACAAGTCTCTTTGGATGATATTCCTTCAAGGTTGACAGAAGGCTCTCAAGACTCATCGCATTATGTGCATAATCGATCATCAATGTAAACTTTGATGATACCGGAACGATCTCTACACGTCCCTTAACACGGATCTTTGACAGAGAATCCAGAATTGTCTCCTCCTTCACGCCAAAATGTCTGCAGATTGCGATCGCCGTCATGGAATTATAAACGCTGAACTTGCCCGGAATATCGATCTCGACATCCATATCAAGCTTGCCGTTCATATGATAAGCCACACCGAGTGTACCGCCCTTATCCATCAAATGTACATTGGAAGCACGCAGATCTGCATCCTCTGAAAATCCGTATGTCTCCACCTCACAGGTATGTCCCTCTAATATCTCCTGCAGATGGGAATCATCGGCATTGAAAATACCCTGTCGGCACTGTTTAAACAGCAGGCTCTTACAGTGGATATAATCTGCCAGATCCTTATGCTCGTTTGGTCCGATATGATCCGGCTCCAGATTCGTAAAGATACCATAGTCAAACACAAAGCCGCTGACTCTATGCAACATCAGTCCCTGGCTGGACACCTCCATGACAACACATTTACAGCCGGCATCCACCATCTTCCGGAAGGATTCCTGCACCACATAAGACTCCGGTGTAGTATTGGCAGACGGGATCTTTTCCTCTCCGATGATCGTCTCGATCGTACCGATCAGACCTGTCTTATAGCCGGAATGCTCAAGAATGGAACGTACCATATAAGTCGCTGTTGTCTTTCCCTTGGTGCCGGTGATACCGATCGTTGTCAGCTCTCTTGCCGGATGTCCGAAAAATGCTGCCGAGGTCTGTGCCAGTGCCAGTCTTGTATCCTCCACACGGATCACTGTCACGTCCTCTGCCACATCCACGTCCCTCTGCACGATCAACACCGGGCAGCCGTTCTGTGTTACCTCCGCCGCAAAATCGTGTCCGTCTCTTACCGCACCACAGATGCAGACAAAAACAGCTCCCGGTGCTGCTTTTCTGGAATCATAGATCAGCGCAGAGATTTCCTGCTCTACATTTCCCTGTACAAGCTGATAGTCTACATCCTCCAACAATGTTTTTAATTGCATGATATCTCTTCCTTTCCATCTATCCTATTTTCTTAATTGATTCTTCGCTGAGCTCTCCATCGAAAACAACTGATGCCGGACCGGTCATCCATACCGTGTCATTCGCGCGGTCATAGAAGATCTCAAGATCTCCTCCCAGCAAATGTACGGTCAGATGCTCATCGGTCTTTCCGTTTAATACGCATGCCACTGCAGACGCACAGGTTCCTGTTCCGCACGCAAGAGTCTCTCCGGAGCCGCGCTCCCACACTCTCATATTGATCTCATGGCGGCTTAATACCTGCACAAACTCGGTATTGATCCGGTTCGGAAACAATTCATGATTCTCAAAGGACGGTCCGATCTTTTCCAGATTGAGTGATGCCGTGTCATCCACAAATGTCACGACATGCGGATTCCCCATGGAAACGCCTGTCATACGGTAAACCTTTCCGTCTACCGTAACCGGTTCATCCACAAACTGCTCTTTTTCGGAGCGGATCGGGATCAGGGAAGGCTTTAAGATCGGAGACCCCATATTCACCTTCACAAGAGATACCTTTCCCTCCTTCACAGTGAGATCCAGATACTTAATACCACCTTTTGTCTCCACGGAAATACTTGTTTGGTCCGTCAGACCATAATCATAAACATACTTTGCCACGCAGCGGATACCGTTTCCGCACATCTCTCCTTCGGATCCGTCCGCATTATACATTGCCATCCGAAAATCCGCCTGATCCGACGGACAGATCAGGATCAATCCATCAGAGCCCACGCCGAAATGACGGTCGCTGACAAACCGGGACACTTGATCCGGATCCTCAAGCATTTTCTCCATACAATTTACATATACATAATCATTACCACACCCATGCATTTTCGTAAACTTCATAAATCCCCTTCCTTTCCGTCAGGTTTCCCTGCCGCATAAACAATATATTTTGTGTACACTCATTCTATATAACAATATACGCAACAAATATTCATTTATTGTCCCATACTTTGCAAATACTGCCATCATTGACCGGCTGTGATCTGATAACCCATGCCATACCGGTTCACAATCTTAAACGGTGTTCCCTGTAATTTTCCACGAAGCTTGCGAAGCATCGTATTTAATGCATCTGTGGCCTCTTCCTTCTGATTCCATACCTGCCGCAGGATCTCCTGCAGCGTCACAACCTCCCCGGCATGAGTGAGCAGAAGATGAAGCAGCTGGTATTCTTTGCCGGTAAGACAAAGCGGCTTTCCCTGCCATTCATAGTCTCTTTTGTCCCGGCATTCCAAAAGACCATTCCGGTAATAAAACGGTCCGTTCTGTCCCCGGTACAGGCGAAATAATCTCTGCAGACGAAGAAGCAGTACATTGGACGCAGTCCCTGCCGGAACATAATCGTCCGCACCAAGCTCCAGACTTCGGATCTCCTCATAGCAATAAACACGCTCTTCATGCCCGACGACAACCACCGGACACTGCCACTTTATACGGAGTGTCTCCAGTCTGCGAAAGCCACTCTCCTGTCCATTCAGAAAAAGTACCACCGCATCTGCATCCTCTGTCTCCTCACGGACCACCGTCACGCCCTCCTGCTTCACCGCCCGGATCAGCCGCTCACCGCTGTCCGATTCGTCTGTGTATATCTGCAATCTCATAATGTGCCTCCTGCAGGCTCCTGCGATACTTCTCCAGCTTCCCTGCTCCCGTCTGACCACGCATTAACCGTCCTTTAAAGCAGTGATACTTCCTACGAAGCGGCTCCGGCGTCAGATCCGCCAGTACCATATCTGCTCCCGCCTGCACCCCGCGCAAAACGCCTTCTCTGTCCGTAAGCTCTACCGTCTGTGATACCGGCAGATAAATATCCGGAAACGACAGACGCAGCAGGGACAGTATCAGATAGGTCAGATCCGGCATACCGTTACGCTCCTGCTCAAACGGCGTCCCGTTCGCCGCCAGAAAGGTATCGACCATCATGATATCCGGTGCAAGCTGTCTCAGAAACGCAAACTCGTCCGCCAGCTCTGCCACACGCTGATACGGTGTGCCGATCATAAAACCACTTCCCACCAGATAGCCAAGCTCCTTTAGCTCCCACAAGCATTGTTTCCGGCGAAGAAGGGACATCTGCGCCGGATGAAGCTTCCTATAAAAGCTGTCATTGGCGGTCTGATGACATAAAATATACCCGGTCGCACCGGCATCCCTCCACTTCTGATAAACTGCTCTTGACTTCTCGCCGAGGGACAAAAGTACCGTCACATCCTCCGACAGACTACAGATACGCCGGATCATGTCTGCAACCACATCCGGTGTATACCACAGATCCTCGCCACCCTGCAGCAAAAAGCAGGAAATCCCATGCTCCAATCCTTCCAGGCAGCACGCCACCACTTCCTCCGTGCTCATCCGGTAACGCTCAGCAAACCGGTTATCTCTGCGCATGCCGCAATAATAACAGTTATTCTTGCAATAGGAGGTCAGGTCAATGGTTCCCACCCACATAATGGATGAATCCGGTCTGCTTTTGCGGATCTGCTCCGTATAGCTGCACAAAAGCTGTAAGAGCTCCCCATCCCGGAAACGGATAAGCTCCGCATACTCGGCACTGCTTAACTGTCCCATCACACGCAGACGGTGTGCATACTCCTGCAGACCTTCATTCACTGTTCCAACGCCTCCTCTTCTTATGTTCTTACCTTTCATGATGCCATATTTTCTACAGAAACGCAAGAGGATACCCGGTCTCATCAACCCGGGTATCCTCTTCTTTTATTGTATGCCCCTTTATTCTTCAAACTGCTTCATCAGTCCACATATTGCTCTGTCTAACTCAGGCTTTAACTCCTCCAGACTACAGGGTGTTCCGTTTAAGATCACACTGTAGCAGGATGCACTAACCAGCTCCACGATCATATAGATCATCAATTCCCTTTGTCGGAAGTTCCTGTCGGATTCTCCCAGAATATCATCAAAGATATCCATACAGTTCATATTCCCCATATTGGAAATACGGATATGGGAAAACATCGCCCAACTGAGATTTTTGGAGATAAAACGCATCAGTGCCTTATTCTCATTTAACTGATCTACGACATGATTGACCAGAAAAATAACTTTATCTTCCAAACCGGAAAATTCCTGATTCTCCATTGCTTCCTTGGCACATTCAAAAAGCTTACTTGCTTTGTTGGCGATCAGACGATCCCTGATATCGTATTTGTCTTTGAAATAAAGATAAAAGGTTCCCTTCGCCATCTTTGCCTGCTTGGCAATATCGGAAATGGAGGTATTATTGATTCCCTTGGAGGTAAACAGCTCGAATGCCGACATCAGCAGAGCTTCCTGCTTCTGCTTCTTTTTCTCTGCAACACGCTCAGCCATATCATCCCTCATTTCTATCTGCCCGGACGTCATCTGTCGCCGGACATCTGAAGTTCTTTGATTAATCTTCGTCTGCTGTCAGCTCTTCGGTTGCCATGATGAACTTCACACTTCCGTCCATTCCATCCGCATTGCCGCTGAAGCTTGTGTAATCACCGGAGATACTGCTGATCTTGGAAAGTCTGTCGTTCAGATCATCTGCACTGTCTAACATTTCCGTTACCGCATCTGCGATCTTGCTGATACCCTGCTTATCGAACTCGTTCATACCGTTTTCAAGAGTAGAAGCACCATCATTAAGGGAAGAAATGCCATCTGAAACGGCTCCTGTTGCATTAACAAGCTTTGTCATACCGGCAAACAGTGTGCCGGTTCCCTGCTGAAGCTGCACTGCTCCCTTGCGAAGCTTGCTGCTGTTGCCAGTCAGTTTCTTTGCTCCCTTTGTGATCGTGGATGCATTCTTGATCAGTCCGGATGCACCATCGTTAAGTGCCTTGTTATTGTCCGTCAGCGTTCCTGCCGCTGTGTTCATCTGATTGATGCTGTCAGATAACTGTGTCACGCCTGCCTTCATCTGTGCATTTCCATCGGTCAGAGCCTTGGAGCTGTCACGAAGCTGTGATGCATAGCCGGACATTGTGCCGGCTGCCGTCTCCAGAGAAGCTGCACCTGTGTACAGATTCTGTCCGGTTGCAGTCTTGTCGGTTGCTGCCTTCATGGTTGCAAGAGCGACTGCCAGATCTGTCTGACCATTCTTATCGGCATCTCCATCTGCCTTGCCGTTTGTTGCTGCATCTACAGCATCGGCCACCTGCTCGCCGCCCTGAATATACTGGATCGCGCCCTGAAGTGCTGCGGCTGCCTGCTTTGCACTGGCATCACCGGCTGCTGCGGCTGCCTCGTACTGCTTCTCCATTGCCTCAAGACCTGCAACACACTGATCCAGCTCGTCTGTCTTCTTCAGCTTGTTCGCTGCTGCATTCAGGGCAGTAACACCCTGCTGTGCCTGACCAAGACCATCATCCAGCTGACCAATGCCCTCCTTTAAGCTCTTGGTTCCTGTCGTCATCTGATCCATATTGTCCTTTGCCAGAAGTTTATTAACAGAAGCCACATAGGTATCTACACCGCTCCCGAGCTTCTCATACTGTGCCGGAAGATCCTTTGTTGCGGTACGAAGCTGACCAATTGCATCAACCAGCTGGCTTGTTCCTGTCGTATACGCCTGCACACCCTTTGAAAGTGTCTTGGCACCCTTTACATAAGTGGTCACGCCATTAAGCAGCTTATCGGTTCCCTTTGTATAACTTACGATACCGGTCTTTAATGTACCGGCACCATCCTTAAGTGTACCTACGCCATCCTTGGCTGTCTTAACCGCATCTGCATATTCGGAAAAGCTGTCACTTAACTTCTCCGTACCTTCATGAAGCTTCTTACTTCCATTGACAAGCTGAGAAGAAGCATCGGTCAGATCATCAATCTTATCCGTAAAATCGTCCATATCATCAATCTTGTCAAAATCAAGCTCATTGAACAGCTGATTCGTTGCTACTGTATAAGTGGAATTCATCTCGAAATTCTTGACATCCGCCTTGATCGTAACAGTGTCGGTAATCTTGTCACTGATCTTTGAGGTATCGATATCCATATCATCACCAAAGTCAAGGTTATCCAGATCAAGACTTTCTGCCAGACCCGGGAATCCATAAGCAACAACAACATCATTGTCACCCTCAGATACGAGTGTACCATTGTCAATTGTTACATTTTCAAACTTATCAACCGGAAGGATCATTCCTGTCACCATCATAAACGGTGTATAAATATCTGTCTGCTTTCCCCCCAGTGAAACGGTCTGCTTAGAGTGGTTTGTATACTTGATCGTCATCTCGACCTTACCACTCTTACCGATCAGATCCTTCGGTGCTGTCTCCTTACCATCCAGCTTATAAGTGATATTCATGCTTACCGGCAGATTCTTGTCTGTCTTACCCTGATAATAAATATCCTTGTCACCGGTATTCCATGTCAGGGAATCACCGCTCTGTGTGAACTTCTCATCACCCTTAACATTCTCAATATCCGTCAGATCAGATACATCCTTTACGGTTCCGTTAATGCCGGAGTTTTTCAGCCAGTCAGATACTACAACATCCTTTACCTGACCTGCCGCATCTGTATTGACATATACGGTTTCCTGCTTGGATACATCCTCCTTATCCAGTCCGCCTGACTCGCTTGTCTTAACCTTCTCTGTGCTTGACACACTTGCTGCCATGGCATCTACTGCGAATGTATGACCGGCATACTCCACACTGCCCGTCAGAAGACCTGCTGTCAGAAGACCTGTTAAGCCTAACGCTAAGATTCGTTTCATATTCTTTCTCATAACAATACATCCTTTCTGCTAATCCTCTTTACGATAACTTTTCTTTCTTTGCTGCCTTGTCTCGCTGAACAATTCCTGCCTTGCGCATATCCCAAGAAGTCCGCACGATCACTCCGTCAAACAGCCAGAGCATTGCAGGAAGGATGCAGATAACAACGATCATACTGATCACTGCACCACGTGCAAGCAGGGTTACAATTGATTTGATCATATCTATCTGTGAATACAGACTCACGCCGAAGGTTGCGGCGAAGAATCCGAAACCACTTGTCAAAATGGACTTGATCGAAGTTCTGTGGGCAATTCCAACAGCCTCTGCTTTTGTCGCTCCGTTGATCCTCTCCTTGTGATAACGGCTCGTCATCAGAATCGCATAATCGACGGTCGCACCAAGCTGGATCGTTCCGATAACGATACTCGTTACAAACGCAAGCGATGTATTCGTGTAATACGGAACGGACATGTTGCAGGCAATTGCAAACTCAATAACCGATACGAGAATGATCGGAATTGAGATGGATTTAAAGGTAATCAAGATAATCAAGAAGATCGCCGCGATGGAGATCGTATTTACATTTTTCAGATCGACATCCGTTACATCCTGCAGATCCTTCATCAGCGGTGCCTCACCAATAACCATGGCACCCTTCTGATAGCTCTTTACGATCTTATTGATATCCGCGATCTGCGCATTGACCTCATCCGTCGCCGACTTGTAATCCGAGCAGATAAACATCAGCTCGTAATCCTTCGTCTGAAGGATATCCCGCAGGCTGTCCGGGATCATGCTCTCCGGCATGTTCGGTCCGATCAGCGAACTAAGACCGATCACCCATTTTACTCCATCAACCTCCTCGATCTTATTGCTCATGTTCTTTTTGTCCTTTGCGGACAGGTCGCCGTTTTTCATCAGAACGATATGCATATTACTCATATCAAATTCTTCGGAAAGCTTATCATTGGCGATTGCACTAGGGATCGTCTTTGGAAGAGACGAATCAATGTTATAGTAAATCTTGTAGTTGGCATTACCATAAGCTGCAGGCGCGATCAGCACAACAAACAGTGCCAGTGCTACCCAGTGATACTTCACAATTATCTTAGACAGACCGTCCAGATTTGGCAAGAGTGATTTATGAGAAGTTTTCTCAATTGCCTTGTCAAAAGTGAGGATCAATGCCGGAAGAACCGTTACACAGGCGATCACACCGATGATAACACCCTTTGACATAACGATTCCGATATTCGTACCAAGACGGAAGGTCATGGAGCAAAGTGCCAGGAATCCGGCGATCGTTGTCAGTGAGCTGCTCGATACGGATACGAAGGTATTCGTGATCGCATGCTTCATCGCACGCTTGTTATCGTCAGGGAATCTCTCCTTGTTCGCCTCATAGCTTTCCAGCAGGAAGATGGAATAATCCATCGTGACCGCCAGCTGAAGCACCGCCGCCAACGCCTGTGTGATGTACGAGATCTCACCCAGCATAAAGTTGCTTCCAAGGTTATACACGATCGACATACCGATCGTCGCCAGGAAAATTAACGGTGTCACAAACGACTCCATCGTGATCAGCAGCACCACAAGCACCAGAGCTGCTGCGATTATAACGTATACCGGCATTTCCTTGAGCGCCAGATCCTTGATGTCGGTAACGACACCGGACATACCGGCGGCAAATGCACTCTTTCCAACCGTCTTACGGATATTGGCGATCGCATCCATCGTATCATCCGCCGACGTCGTATTATCAAAGAGCGCGATCATCATCGTCGCATCTCCGTTAAAAAAAGCCCTCCGAAGCTTATCCGGCATCATCTTGGTCGGCACGGAGATATCCAGTGCATCGTCATACCAGAGGACATCCTCCACATGATCGATCGCCTCGATCTTCTTCTCCAGGGCTGCCGCATCCTTCATCGACATATCCTCCACAACGATCATGGAAAAGGCACCCATACCAAACTCATCTACCATGACATCCTGTCCCTTAACCGTCTCAAGACTGTCCGGGAGATAACTCAGAATATCATAATTCACTCTCGTAGAAACATAACCGATCCCACTTGGAATCAGCAGGATCACAGCAAGCAAAATAATGATATTTTTATGCTTGGTGATAAATTCTGCAAGTTTCTTCATGACTTTCCTTCCTTTCTCTTTTCATTTTTCAAAAATGACCAGTAGTCATTTTCTTTAATCTAAAGGGTACTATATCACAAAAATGACCATTGGTCAATATTCTTATTAACAAAAAAATGTCAATTATTTATCACTTATCCCGCAATCCTTTGTGCATATTTTCAACAAAAGAAGCCGGATGCTCTGGGATGCCCCAAAACACCGGCTTCTTGGTATAATTTATGCATATCCGGTCTGCACCGGACATTATATTACTCCTGTGTCAGAAGAAGCATGATCTCATTGCTGCGTGCAACAAAATCCGTCATCTCCTCTGCAGGAAGCGGCTTATTGGCAAGCATTGCCAGATCATAAAGCTGCTTGCAGAACATATCGACACGCTCTCCCTCTGTATGCTCAAGGATATACTTGACCAGAGCGTTGTTGGCATTTAAGATCAGAGTCTCTCCGCCGCCAAACATGCTCATATCCATGCCCATGCCGCCTGCGCTGTACATCTTCATCATATCCTGCATACGGCGTGTCTCCTCGGACAACGTGATCATAGAAGAGATATTCTCATTCTTCAAATTCTGAACCTGCACCTCAAGCTGATCCTTGCCGAGCGCTTTCTTGAAGACATCACTGAGTGTCTCTGTCTGCTTCTTTAATGTCTCCTCATCGCCTTCTTCCTTCATGGAATCGGAAATATCGGAATCAATTCTCTGGAAGTGTACCTTGACATCCTCACTCTGCTCTAACTGTGTGATGAATGGCTGGTCAATCGTATGCGCAAGGATCAGAGCATCCATTCCCTGCTCCCTGAACAGATTGATATACTGACTCTGCTGCTGTACATCCGTCACATAGTAAACGGTCGTCGGCTCCTCTTCCTTCGTCTCGGTCTCCTCGCCGGCTTCCTCCTTTGCGACATCCTCAGCATCCACAACCTCCGGCTGCTCCTCATCATTGCCCTTGACATTCTCCACATACTCCGGCAGGGTAATGAACTTATCGTCCAGATTCTTAAAGATGATAAAATCCTTCATCTTCTCCTGGAATTTCTGATCCTTCAGGCAGCCAAACTTGATGAATGGACTGATATCATCCCAGTATTTCTCGTAATTCTCGCGGTCAACCTTGTACATACCGGACAGCTTGTCCGCAACCTTCTTGGTAATGTAGTCAGAAATCTTCTTAACAAAGCCATCGTTCTGCAGTGCGCTTCGTGATACATTCAGTGGCAGATCCGGACAATCGATCACACCCTTTAACAGCATCAGAAACTCCGGAATAACTTCTTTGATATTATCGGCGATAAATACCTGGTTATTATAGAGCTTGATCACTCCCTCAAGATTATCATACTGTGTATTTACCTTCGGGAAGTATAAAATGCCCTTCAGATTAAATGGATAATCCATGTTCAGATGAATCCAGAATAAAGGCTCCTTGTAATCATTAAATACCTTACGGTAGAAACTCTTGTACTCCTCATCGGTACACTCATTCGGATGCTTCATCCACAGAGGTGTCGTATCACTTAAGGATACCGGACGCTTGTTGATCTTTGCCTTTTCCTTAGCCGGTGAGATCTCAACGGTCTCTTTCTCGCCGTTTTCATTCTCCTTCTCCTCGGTCTTTGCCTCCTCGGTAAACTTCTCAACAACGACATCATCCTCACGGATATCTGCTGCGTCGATCGTCTCGTACTCCTGCTCGGCTCCTTCCTTGGAAAGATAAATATTCACCGGCATGAAGGAGCAGTATTTCTCAATGATCTCCTTGATACGGTACTCATTTGCAAACTCTACACTGTCCTCGGACAGATACAGTGTGATCTTCGTTCCGACTTCCTTCTTATCTCCGTCAAACATTTCGAAATTGATGCCGCCCTCGGACTCCCAGTGAACCGGAACCGCATCCTTCTGCCAGGAAAGGGTATCGATTGTTACCTTGTCTGCAACCATAAATGCGGAATAAAAACCAAGACCAAAATGACCGATGATCTGATCCTCATTTGTCTTGTCCTTATATTTCTCCAGGAAATCCGTCGCACCGGAAAATGCAACCTGATTGATATACTCCTTAACCTCAGCCTCCGTCATGCCGATACCGGTATCGGTAAATGACAATGTCTTATGCTCCGGGCTTACCTCAACCTGAATGCTCGCCTTATAGTCCTCCGGGAAATCATACTCTCCCATAACCTCCAGCTTCTTTAACTTCGTGATCGCATCACAGCCGTTGGACACCAGCTCACGAACAAAAATATCATGATCCGAATATAACCATTTCTTAATGATCGGGAACATATTCTCTGATTCAATTGATAAACTGCCTTTTTCCATCTGCATAATTACAACCTCCTGTTTCTTCCTTTATATGCATTCTGTCTGAAATGCAAAAAAATCTGCCATTTTGTCAATTAGCAATCACTCTTATCGACTGCTAACAATCATTCTGGTAGATATCTTAGTACGAAATAAAATAATTGTCAAGAAAAATTTAGCACTCTTTCATAAAGAGTGCTAAATTATGTATCTGATATTCTTCTGTGTCTACCGTGTTACTGCACCGGCGCTTGTCACTGCTGCACCGGAAGAAGGCTGTGCCGGTACCGGCGTATTCACTGCTGCCGGAACAGCTGTAGCTGTAGCCGCAGCTGCCTGATCGGCCATCACTGTCACCTGACAGACTGCACGTTTTCCATTCAATGTTGTAAATATAACGGAAACTGTTCCTTCCCTGTGTGCAGTAAGAACTCCCTTCGAGGATACGGACACCGTCTCTGTATCTGTACTTATCCAGGATCCCTTCTTATATACTTTCAACATCTTTGCAGGACTGACCGATGCCTTTAAGGTCTTTTTCTGTGCAACCCTCATCTTCAATGAAGAAGACATCTTTACCTTTGTCGGAACCTTGTCTGCTACAATAACCTTGACCAACTTTCTAAGTTTTTTGTTTTTCTTTGAAGTAACACGAATTGTTGTTACTCCTATTTTCTTTCCTTTGACCACACCCTTTTTGGATACGGTTGCGACCTTTCGGTTGGCGATCTCATACTTCACCGCCTTACTTGCTCCATTTGGCGCAATCGATGAAACACCCAGTGTCTGTTTCCCATGCACTTTCACCAGAACTGTGCTGTAGTTCAACGACATCATGATCGGCTTTGCTGCCGCAGCTGCTTTCCCCGGCATCTGTGCAGTAACTGTCTCTTATACACATCTCCGAGCCCACGAGACGGAGCTACATCTCG
>ENA-OYXJ01000352-OYXJ01000352.1-human-gut-metagenome-genome-assembly--contig:-NODE-352-length-19244-cov-5.348116_pt1 | contig 19244 bp, 9 predicted proteins | sample MGYA00244843_ERZ653418 | MGnify/ENA primary metagenome ERZ653418 (study PRJEB26926, sample SAMN06164921) | human gut metagenome | biome: ENVO:00009003; feature: ENVO:2100002; material: ENVO:00002003... | reverse complement strand
TGTGGTCACCGATGATCTTTGTAGAGTTCTTGTTAGCACCTACAGTACCATCTCCACCGAGACCCCAGAACTTGCACTCCTTTGTACCAGGTGCAGAAGTGATAGGAGCCGGCTTAACCTCAGGAAGACTGAGATTGGTAACATCATCTACGATACCAACTGTGAAACGTGGCTTAGGAGCATCTTTCTTCAGCTCTGTATAAACAGCAAATACTGATGAAGGAGGAGTATCCTTAGAACCAAGACCATAACGTCCGCCAGTCAGAACGATGTCATTAAGACCTGCCTCACGAAGAGTAGCTGCAACATCAAGGTATAAAGGATCACCAAGAGAACCAGGCTCTTTTGTACGATCAAGAACTGCGATCTTCTTAGCTGTCTTAGGGATCACCTTAAGAAGTGCCTCTGAAGACCATGGACGATACAGACGAACCTTGATAAGACCAACCTTCTCGCCAGCCTTTGTCAGGTAATCAATTACCTCCTCTGCAACATCACAGATGGAACCCATTGCGATGATAACACGATCTGCATCAGGAGCACCATAGTAATTGAAAAGACCATAGTTTGTACCGAGCTTCTCATTGATCTTGCCCATGTACTTCTCTACTACTGCAGGAAGCTCATCATAAGCCTTGTTACAAGCCTCACGATGCTGGAAGAATACATCACCGTTCTCATGAGAACCACGAGCTGCCGGATGCTCAGGATTCAGTGCGTGTGCACGGAACTCCTCAACAGCATCCATTGGACACATTTCCTTCAGATCCTCATAGTCCCACTTCTCGATCTTCTGAATCTCATGAGAAGTACGGAAACCATCGAAGAAGTTGATGAAAGGAACCTTGCCCTCGAGTGATGCAAGATGTGCAACCGGGCTTAAGTCCATAACCTCCTGTGGGTTTGTCTCAGCCAGCATAGCAAAACCGGTCTGACGACAAGCGTAAACGTCACTGTGATCACCGAAGATATTCAGTGCATGTGTAGATACTGTACGTGCAGATACATCAAATACACATGGTAACTGCTCACCGGCAATCTTATACATATTAGGGATCATCAGCAGAAGACCCTGAGATGCTGTAAATGTAGTAGTGAGTGCACCTGCTGCAAGGGAACCGTGTACGGTACCTGCTGCACCTGCCTCAGACTCCATCTCTACAACCTTAACGGTATTACCGAAGATGTTCTTCTGTCCTGCTGCTGACCACTGGTCAACGGAATCAGCCATTGGGCTGGAAGGTGTGATAGGATAGATACCAGCTACTTCTGTGTAGGCATACGCTACATGAGCTGCGGCGGTATTTCCATCCATAGATTGTTTAGCTCTTGCCATTTGTATAGAATCCTCCTTAATATAGTTTCTGATAACATTTTATCACTTAAAAAATCAAATGTAAAGAATGGGAGGTTCATTTTTGTCGGAAAACAGCGAACTTAACAAAAAATTTACACTTTTTTCATGCTAGTGATACTGCCGTTTTTTATCAATAGCAGTCGTTTATTGAGACTCAACATGACATCATTAAACAAGAACAAAAGGGCACATTCCACTACATTACGAGCATTTTCCTATACCAGAACAAAAGGGCAAAACCAGCGTTTTGCCCTCAATTAACACTATATTATGAGCATTTCTTATACCAGAACAAACACGGCTTTACCGTTGGAGAGCGAGATACGGCTTCCGACAGGCACCTGCACCGGCTGTCCTTCCGGCAGCTCGTCCCCACCCAGCACATAGGTTCCGTTGGTGGAAAAATCAGCGATCAGGAAACCCTCCTTCGGTCCGAGATAACTGATCGAGCAGTGCTTACGACTGATCTCCGGCGTCTCAAATATCACGTCTGCCTCCTCCGGATCTCTTCCGATCACGACATCCTCGTCCCTTCGTATCGGGATCAATGTTCCTTCATAGGTACCGGAAATCCCCTGAAGAATCCCCCACTCCTCTCTCGCCTTTCTCTGACGCAGCCACATCTGCAGCTCGTCCACCTTACTGCAGATCAGCTCATGATAATACGGACTGATCGCAATCAGACGGTTATCTAACAGAATATGCGCCGGATAGACTGCCACGATCGCCTTACAGGACACCAGATAATTCGGATGACACCGCACAAAATGTGTGCCTTCCAACAACTCCCACAGTTCATCCAGATTCCCGTCGAAGCTGATCTGATGCTCATCCATCATCGTTACAAACACACGCATCGCTCTTCCTTCAAAATACTTGATCTCATCCAACGCAAGCGTTAGTTTGTTACCGTGAAAGTTAATCTGTAAATTCTCTCCGTTTCTCTCCATATCAGCTTCCTCCATTTGTTTATTGTCCTGTATTCCTAACGAAACAGCTTCGCTGCCTGTATTACAACCATTTTATTGCATTTCCATACGGAAGGATATTCTCTTGCCGGTCCCGGACAGGTGTAGCGTCCAACCTCCAGAGTGATGCCCGGCACCTTTGTAACCTCATGAATATAGGTAAGGAAATTGCCGTCTCCTCCTGATGAAGAATGATAGCCCGCCGCACTGGCATAGCCCGTCAGCCGTCTCGACTGATAATACAGCCTGTCTGTATTCTTCTGAAGCGTACCGCCCAGACCGCTTCCACCGAAAATGATCGAACCCATCGCATGATAGCTGATCACGCCGCGCAGTGTCTTTTGTGAACGAAGTTGATCTGTCAGCTTCTTAATCGCACGCGTCTCACTCTCGCTACATGCTTTCGGTCCGCTGTAGCCCATCGGTCCACGCTTTCCCTGCTTGCGGAAACGCACCGGATAATTACGGTTCAGATCAACGCCTCTTGCATTGGCTTTCCAGATCGTTGTGCTGCCGCTTTTCAGCTTCCGGAGACGCTTTCGCAAAGCTGCGCTTCGTATGCCCTTGATTCCAAACTGCGAGATCGTTGTGCCATCCGGATTCGCCATCGGTACATAGTGAACAGCAATCTTATCAAAGGTCTTCTTCCAGCTTCCACCCTCTCTTTCCGTATAATAATTCTCCAGATAATATTCAATCTGATCCATGCAAAGCTCAGAGGTCATATACTCTCTTGCATGAAGGTTGGCAACCACAAGCAGGGTCTTTGATGCCTTCGTATTACCGATCACTACATCATAAAGATTTCTACCATCTTCACTCTTTCCGATCACACTGGTATGTACAATCCCATGATATTTATCCTGTAATTTCTGAATATCTGCCGACATCTCCGCATAGCTGTACTTCTGATGATCCGTCTGCACAATGGTGCGGTTATTATAGGTTCCTGTTCTGCCGGCTGCCTTTCTGATGCCATCCGTCTTATTCACTGCTACTACCTGATACCGGTACTTTTTGTTAAAAGTAAGAGACTTATCCAGATATTTATGAGCGGTCACCTCTGCCCGCAAAGTATACTTCGCCTGTCCGGAAGCCTTGCGGTATACAAGATAGGAAGTCGCATTAGCTGTTTTCTTCCAGGAAACCGTCACCTTGTGACGTCCTCTTCCGCAAAAATAAAGCTTTGCCACGCGTCCCGGCTCAAGATCGACCATCTCTGTCGGTATCGGAACCGGAGAAGCGGTAACTGCACCCTCTGAAGGAGCCGGTGTCCGGGTTGCCGGTGGTGTCGCTGTTTTCGCCGGTTCTGTTACAGCCGGTTCCGTTGTTGCAGGTTCTGTTACGGAAGGCTCTGTCGCTGATGGTTCTGTTGTTGCAGGTCCGGTAACTGCCGGCTCTGTTTCCGACGGCTCCGTTGTTGCAGGTTCCGTTGCCGACGGTGTCACAGTCTGTGCCGGCTGCACACTTTCTTCTATATTCTCTGCCTTTTTCAGACTCTGCTGCTTCTTATCATTCGGTAACTGTTGTGATGCATATACCTTTTTGATATTCATTCCAAAATCCGCTGCCATCTTCCTTTCTGCCTGCAGGTCATTTCCCGCGCAGGTCTCCAGCAGTAATACCACTGCCAGCATAAAACATTTCCATTTCATTCTTCGTTTCACTGTACTTACTCCCTTCAATATACTCCTGTTTTTTATTTATTATACAGATTCCAGCCACAAAAGTCCATTTCCCGGACAGAGATATGTTCGGAAATTGCAGCTTATTTCCGTAAAAAATTATGTAAAACAAAAAACGGTCAGACAAATCAGAAATTCTTCCGACTTGTCTGAACCGTTTCGCTTCTCACTTAATCAATCACCTTGATGCTCTTGATCACCGGCTGATTCTCTGCGGCAACCGTACCATTCTCATCCTCAACCTGTGTATCCTCGCAGATCTTATCAACAACCTCCATGCCCTTCGTCACAGTTCCAAAAGCAGCGTACTGACCATCCAGTCCCGGATTATCCTTATGCATAATAAAGAACTGAGAGCTGGCACTGTCATAATCCTGCGACCGTGCCATGGAAATCGTACCACGCACATGGGAAATACTGTTCTCAACGCCGTTCTCAGAAAACTCCCCCTTGATCGTCTTGTCTGACCCTCCGGTACCATTGCCCAGCGGATCACCACCCTGGATCATAAATCCGGAAATGATCCGGTGAAATGTCAGACCGTCATAAAATCCGTCTTTGGCAAGATCCACAAAATTCGTCACAGTGATCGGTGCCACGTCCGCATCAAGCTCGACAGAAATAGTTCCGTAATCCTTCACCTTGATCTTAATATGATGCTTACCGGAAAGCAGATCGCTGTCTTCGTTATCAGAAGCCACATTGCTTTCTGCATCCGCTGCCGGAGAAGAGACCGCCGCCGAGGAAACATTCCTGTCTGCAGCCGTATTATTGTCTGTACTTCCACATCCTGTCAAACACAATGCTCCAAGAAGCACGGTCATCAAAATACTACTTATCTTTCTCATAAAAACCTAACCTTTCTTTCGACTTTAAAATCACTTTTCTTTCACTCAAATTTTGAAAAAAACTATAGAGCATCATACCACAAACTTTTGATTCTGTCTATTCTAAGAAAAATGCCCCCTTTCGGAAAACAGTTTTTTATGATCCTACCTGTTTTCCCAAAAGGGAGCATATCCTATTTCGTCAGGATTTTTTCACAAAATATTTTGTACTATTTGTATACCTCTTGAATTTCCTGTTGCAGCTCTTCACACTCCTCCGGCTGCACAGGATATCCGAGATACGCGATTCCACGATAAACAGAATCAGTAATCTCTCCCGATTCTTCCATCACGCTGCAGATTGTCACAATCAGCTCCTGCTTGGCGGCGACCACCTTCTCATCCGCATCATAAAACTGTGTCATGTCATAATCCGAGGTATTTCCGCACGGATTTTTGCAGACCGCACAGTCCGGTGCGATCACATTCTTTGCCGCATGGATCTGCCTCACCATATCCTCTTCCCTGTCCGGCTCACGCAGATGCAAAAAAGCCTCCCTGATCACCTCATCTGTCTGTTCTGTTCTGCCATTGTTGGACACCGCACCTACCAGTCCGATCAACGCACTTATTACTTTATCTCCTGTCATCAAAATATCCTCCTGTCAGATCATATCTTTTCCACCACAGCGCTGTCCCATATTATGGACAGACCAAATCACGAACGTTCCAAATTACGAACACACCATATAAACGCTTTCGCACATCGGACATCCGACTCCTGAAAATGATTCCCTTCGTTCCATTCCAGCGTTGTCTGGATCCCCTGCTCCTGCAATTGTTTATATTGTTCACGAATGCGGTCTCCCACCGCTGCCATAACCCGGTTCCTCGTTTTCTCTTCTCTCTTGCCAAGACTTAAATAAATCCGTTCTGTCTGTACGGCATGCTTCCCCGCATATTCATCCCACTTTGGAAACCATACTGACGGAGACACTGCCGCAACCGCCGCAAACAGATCCGTCTGATACGCACTCCAAAGTGAAAACAGTCCTGCAAGTGAATAGCCGCCAAGCACCACAGGCACATCAGAAACCGCCGCGTAGTGTTCCATCACAAACGGCAGAAAACTTTCCTGTACAAAGCGAAGCGTGTCAGCCGCTCCGGTGCCAAAGCCCTCCGTCCCAAACACAGACGGTGCCTCCCACGGTGAAAGCTCCCGATTCCAGTCCCGTACCAGAAATGCCGCCAGTACGACCGGTTCCGTCACCCTGTCACCGATCATAGAAACTTCCTTCTCCAACTGAGCCATCTCATGTTCATTCACCGGCTGGATCAAAATATATTCCGCATCCGAGCTGCCATGTATCACGCACTGTTTATCTTCCAATAGAAATTTCTCGTTTATCATGTTCTCACCTTCAATGATTGTTTGTCATGTTTATTTAAGCAAAAATAGAAATTTTCGTCAAGGAGAAGAGGATGTGGCACGGAAACCTTCTGTACTAAAAAACGGACACCACATTTTTGTGTGATGTCCGCTTTTCTATTTTCACTACATCATATACATTTTAGCATATTATCTAGCGAATTTTTCTCTGGCCAGTAATCCCCGTCTTCTTCAGCCAAATCTTATACTGTTTTTTGCATTTCTTCGGCACCTTTACAACAGCCTTTTTGTGTACTTTATAAAATGCTTTCTTTCCGACTGTTTTGGCAGTTAATTCCTTCGTCTTGATCACAATGTTTTTCAGATTTGAGCATCCGTAAAATGCTTTTTTGCCAATCTGAACCACATTTTTACCAATGACGATCTTCTTAAGCTTTTTGTTATTATAAAACGCTTTTGCTGCAATGGAGGTCACCTTGTATGTTGTTCCCTGCAGTGTTACTGTTGCCGGGATAACCACCGTGCCTTTTGCCTTTGCATCTGCTTTCTGATACTCCACAGTGTCATCCGCCGTGATCCGGTAGGTGACACCGTCCTTCACTAACACTGTTCCAACGGATACGGTGTCCCCATGAGAAGGATCCGGCGATACCATCCCCTGATCCAGTGAAGGAAGTGGCTGTGATGTTCCATCCGGTGCTGCCGGCTGAGTTGGTATTGGTGCCGGTGTTTCGCTCGGCTTTACCGTCGGCGTTACCGTCTCTGTTGGCTTTGGTGTCTCGCTCGGCTTCACTGTTGGTATTACCGGCTCTGTTGGCACTGGTGTCTCACTTGGCTTTGCTGTTGGCGTTACCGTTCCTGTCGGTGCCGGTGTCTCGCTCGGCTTTGCCGTCGGCGTTACCGCCTCCGTTGGCTGAGGAGTCTCACCCGGTTTCACCGTTGGTGTTACCGTCGGCACTGTGCTCTCGCTCGGTTTTGCTGTCGGTGTTACCGTTTCTATCGGTACCGGCGTCTCTGTTGGCTTCGGACTCTCGCCAGGCTTCACTGTCGGTGTTTCCATTGGCACTGGTGTCTCACTCGGTTTCACTGTCGGTGTCTCCGTCGGTTCTATCGTTGGAACAGGCGTCTCGGTCGGTGCCGGCGTTACCTTCGGTATCATAATGATACTTTCCGGATTGATCGCATCACACAGATTACAGTGGATCGATTTCTGTCCTTCTTCGTCCTCAGAAGCCTCTCTGTCAATCACATAGTCCTCTCCCCAGACATGTGCATCCGAATCGATTGGAAGAATAATCTCCCTTGATTCACCGCATCCGCCGCACACTTCCACTGCCCTTCCTGTCTCGGAGCAGTTCGCATATTTGATCACAATCGGCTCCCCGTAGCTATGTCCCACTGTGACAAGACATTGTGCGGTCACTTCTTCATTATCTGCCGCAATCGCAGAGATCGTTGCGGTTCCTGCTGCAACAGCGCTTATCACGCCATCCTCTGAAACGATGGCAACCGATTCATCCGATGACTTCCAGTTGATTCCCGGCTTGGTAATATTTTCCGGTGCGGCAATGGCACTAAGCGTTGCCGTCTTTCCCGGACAAAGTGCCAGTGCATCCTGATCAAGCGTTATGTCGGTTGTGTATATCTGCTCGGACTTTGTTCCCAGCGCATAAACGCTGAAATGCTCGGTCTGGAAGGTAAACTTGCCGTTCTGGTACTTTGCATGCATGTCAGTGATCGTTCCGTCTTCCTCGATACGGTAAATCACCGCATCCTCCGTCAATACACCATCCGGAACCGGTATCTCCACATCCACGCTCTGTCCCGGCTGGACCGCAGCCTCATTTTCATACAGACTGATATCAAAGATCGGCGTCACAGGCTTATGTCCCTTTGCCGCTTTGATCATTTCCTGAATGATCTTCCAGAACAGTTCCCATCCCTTCGGATATTTCTTCTGCAATGCTTCCCTGGTGATTTCATCCACACCAAGTGTCATGTCCTTATCCATCTCACTGTCATCTGAATTGCTGACAATGATTCCTGTCTTATCATCCTTCAAACCGACTACGGTCACCTCGTAAGAGGCTGTCTTATCTCCTACCGTTGCCGTGATCGTTGCCTTTCCGGTCTGAACTGCTGTTACAACACCGTTTTCATCAACTGTCGCAATGGATGGATCAGAGGATTCCCACTGAACCGTTGTATCATCTGTCGTATTCTCCGGCTCATAGATTACGCTTAATTCCTTCTTTCTCTCCAGACGCAGGGTTTCGGTCGCGGTGTTCAGCTTGATCCACTGCAGTGGTGCGAAAACTTCCACCTCCATCTCACATGCTCTGCCGTTGACTAGCGCAATGATCTTCGCATGTCCCGGTCCCTTTGCCGTCACAGTGCCATCGGCATTTACCGACAATACACTGCGGTCTGTGCTGATCCATGTCACACTCTTATCATCAGAGGTATTTACCGGATCATATGTTATCTGCAGCTTCTTCTCATCGCCGACATTCATCTGCTCGATGGTTTCCTTAAAGGCGATCGACTGCAGTGGCGCGTATACCCGTACCGTGTAATGTGCCTCATCAATACTGCCATGACGTATCCGAATATCTGTCTCTCCCGGCGCTACCGCGGTAACTTCTCCGTTTTCAGAAACTGTTGCCACACTCTCGTCACTGCTGGTCCACTCTGTGGTAGCAGTATCATCCTCCGGCACAACAATCTCTGCCGGGATCTGATAGGTTTCTCCCGCATTCATTTCCTTCTGATATTCACTCAGCTTAATTCCATAATTAACCTGCGTTACCGTCACGGTACACTGTGTCTTGATAGACGGATCTTCCTTCAGGGCTGCCGTGATCACAGCCTCTCCCTGTGCGATACCCTTCACCGTGCCATCCTCTGTCACAGTAGCCACTGTCTCATCGGAGCTGCTCCAGAGTAACGTATCATCGTGACTGTACTCCTCCGGTGCATATGCCACCGTCAGCTTCTTTGTATAGCCTTCCTCGACCTCCGCACTCTCCGGCAGTGATACACTCTGTATTGGTGTGTCATAAACTGCATAAGCGTTCAGATCAGCGGTTAAAGTTGCCGGCAGCTTATCTGCCTTTCCGTCTCCATCAATATCCCATCCAATGAATTTGGCACCATCCGGCAGATATTGATCGATCAGGGACTGTGCCGGTGCCTGAAGCACCTGTGCGGACAATACAGGTTCCATCTGAAGAACCATGCCATCCACCCAGAAGGTTGCCTGGTTCCATTCACCATCGTAGTAGAGGTTATCGAGACGCTGTCCGTCGTTTCTCTTTACATGAGAGTAGATTACACTACCATTATAGGATGTCGCTTCACTTATCTCCGTAGCATCAGTAATCACATTCACATTCTGACTGCCATTATAAAGTATATTCAAGGCAGCTTCATCCACTTTGGCGATCCGAATGCATTCAATTCCTGTTGCATCAAAAAACATGGAACTTCTCTCCAAATTAGAAGGATCCGCTTCAAAAAGTATATATTTCAGACCGGCACAATAAGCAAACTCAGAAAAACCATGTGTTGTCAATGTTTCCGGTAAAACAATACTGTAAATCTTTCCGCAGTAACCAAACGCATACTCTCCTATCGATGTCAACCGCCGGCTCATCTTCACAGATTTAAGATTTTTACAATAGTAAAATGCGAATTCATTAATATGCAAAACAGAATCCGGAATCTCAACCCTATTCAACGTTTCATTATAACTCAAGCAACCTGCTGCAATCAAACGTGTTCCTTCTTTAATCTTCAAATATTCAGTCACATATCCAAGATTGCTACACACAGCATATGAGCCGATATAAAGTACACCATTCTCCCAATTTTTCTCATTATAATAATACCCGGTTCCTCCAAATGCACCCTGACCAATAAATGATACATTTTCGCCCATATAAATCGCCTTTAATTTTGGGCAGTTAAGAAAACAATTGTTTCCGATATACTCCAGACTATCCGGTAATACAATCTTTTCCAGTTTTTCCCGGTCAGAAAAAGCTGATTTTTCAAGACGTTTCACACCTTCCGGAATAACCACCTCTCCACTGATCATCATCGGTGTCAGTAGCAGTTTTGTTCCTTCTTTGTTGTAAAGAATACCATCCTGCGTCTTAAAATACTGATTGGTTTCATCAACACGGATGTACTGTAACTGACTGCATCCATTAAAGACAGAATCACCTAGTGTTTTCAATTTAGATCCCAATGATACATATTTAATACCGGTTTGTTCAAAAGCTCCAGAATCTATTTTCTCAATATTATCGGGAAGTTCAGCCTTATGAAGTTTTGTATCTCCCATAAACAACCAGTATGGAATTTCATGAAGATTTTCACTCAATTCTATCTGTTCCAACTGTACACATTCCTGAAATGCATATTTACCAATTTCTGTGACACCGTCCGGTAAATCAATCTCTTTCAAAGAAGATTTCAAAAATGCTCCTTCTCCAATCACTTTTAAACTATCTGGCAAAACAACCTCAGTTACACCGGTACCCGCAAAGGAATAATCCCCTACTCTCTGTATTCCATTCGGAATCGTCACCGATCCTGTCAACTTTCCCGGAACGCATAACAATTCCGTTTTTTCTATATTATAGAGCACTCCATCGACTGAGCAGTATGCCTCATTCTGCTCATCCACATCAATTCTTTCCAAATTCTTGTTTTCAGAAAAGGCACCTTCCCCGATAGATGTCACACCTGCTGGAATCTCTATATTTTTTAACGAGCTCAACGCAAAAGCACGCTTCTGTATATAATTCAATTTATCCGGCAGTGTAACTTCCTCCAAAGAAGTATTATAAAAAGCTTCTTCTCCAATAAAGTTTAACGATTTCGGAAGATCTATTTTCGTTAATCGGGAACAATTCCGAAAAGCACTTGCATTAATCTTATTTACCTTCTCCGGGAAAACCACTCTTTCAGGTGATGTTGCTTCAAAAGCCCGTTCACGAATAACCAGCAGATTTTCCGGTAAACTGATTTGTGTCAATGACGTACTACAAAAAGCGCATGCTCCTATTTCTGTAACTGTATCCGGCAAATTCACTTCACTGATTCCCTCCACAGACCAGCAATACTCTTCTGGTACAAACTGTCCCTGAAGGATCGTCAGCTTTTTCAGGTTACCAATAGTCGTCCATTGCTCCTGCGCAAACAGATCATCCAGTTTCACCGTATTAATATATCCATTTCCTGCTTCCGCACCCAGATATTCACCGAAAAATGGCAACGTCAGTTCTTCGATCGTATCAGCTCCCTTCAGTGCTCCATTTCCGAGATATACCATGCTAACCGGGAACTCCAGCTTCGTCATCTTCGCCAGACCACAGTCTGCAAAGGCATTTCTTCCAATCTCCTGAATGGAATCATTAACGATCAGGGTATCCAGCTTCGCACCATTGAATGCCGCTGTTCCGATCTCCACCAGATCCTTTGGCATCGCAAAGTCCGTGACCGCAGTGTGTTCAAACGCATGGTCATCAATACTCATCAGCTTGCTATTATCAGTGATATCCATATTATTGAGACTATTACAGCCATAGAAGGCGTACGCGCCGATCTCCTGCACGCCATCCGGGATCCGGATGGATTCCAGCTGACTGCAGTTATAGAAAGCACTTTTATAAATTCCGCCAAGCTGGCTTCCCTCTGGTACCTCTACCGTTTTCAAACTACTGCAATACGCAAAGGCATACCGGTCAATGCTCTGCAGTCCTGCCGGGATACTGATCTGCTCCAGCTTCTCACAGCGCATAAACGCACGGTAACCGATCGTACTTAACCGGCTGTCCTGCGGGATTGTAATCTGTGACAGCCTTGATTTTTCAAATGCTGCAAATCCAAAGGAGGTCACGGTACTCTTGACCGTATAGCTGCCTTCCTTATTGGCAGGACAGGTGATCAGAGTTGACTGTGCCTTATTGTACAGAATATCCTCATCCGAGCTATATCTTTGATTGTCCTCTGCCACCCGGATCGCCTCCAGATTTTCACAGCCCGCAAAACAGAGTTCTCCGATATGATCCACTCCGGCCGGAATCGTGACCTCCGTCAGACCGGAATTATAGAATGCATTTCCCTGCAGCGTAAGCTTCTCCCCGTTTCCAAGATCCACCTTCGTCAGGCTTGTCGCATCGCTGAACGCATTATAGTCAATGTTTGTCACACTGTCCGGCACGGTAAAGTCAGTAAGTGCTGAACCGGCAAACGCATAACGCCCAATCTGTGTCGGTTCTGCTCCATCGGCAAAGGTAAGCTCCTTAATCCCGCTCTTATAGAATGTATAATCACGGATCCGGTCAACCCCCTCCGGCAGATTCAGCTTTGTCAGGTTCTTCGTCTCAGCAAACGCATAACGCCCCAGAGTCACTAACTTACTTCCGGCAGCAAACTCCACCTTAGCCAGACCGCTTTGCGCAAAGGCATAATCATCGACCACACGCACTGCAGCCGGGATCGTGATCTCCTGAAGCTCTGTCGTTCCGGCGAAGGCATTCTGATAAATGCCGGTCAGTGTCTCCGGCAATGTAATACTGCGAAGGGATGTATTATTCTGGAACACTTTACCGCCGATCGAGATGATATCATGACCATCGATCTTATCCAGCGCGATGTCTGTGGCACTTCCATGGTAAGCAACAATGCTGGCATCTCCATCCTCGGTCAGGGCATACTCCCATTCCCCGCTGCTGACCACATCTGATACACCCAGATAGTAAGCAGCCACATCCTCGTTCCATTTTTCTTCCAGGCCTTTCGGCAGCACGCTTGCCTTAAAATAGATCTCAATCTTGTCGGTATCGACAAAGGCATATCGTCCGATTTGGGAAAGCTTCGCCGGTACGGTCAACTTCTTCAACGAAGTACATCCCTGAAATGCATATCTGCCGATCGAATTTAAGGACTGTGGCAGGGAAATATCTGTCAGAGACGCACAGTGGTTTAACGCATAGTTATCGATCTCCTGCAGCTTTGTGCAGTATTTCAGATCCACATAATTTAGAGAAACTAAGCCCTCCAGTGCCCTCGCCTCGATCGTCGTCAGACTGCTTCCCTCTTCAAAGGTGATCCGCCGCAGCGCATCCGCCCCATTAAAGGTCCATGCCGCAAGCCGTTCCAGCTGGCTCTCTCCCTCGAATGTCATTGTGACCAGGTTCTTGCAGCCGGTAAATACCTCCTGTCCCATTGTAGAAACGTTCTCCGGCACTGTGAAATCCTCAATACCACAGTATCCAAATACACCATAACCGAGACGGTTCAGTTTGCTTTCCGGTTCAATCTCTATCGCAGTCAGGTTATAATCATACGCAAATGCAAATCTGCCAAGTGCAGACACACTTTTCGGAATCAGGCATTTCTCCGTCATGCTGCTGCAGTTTTCAAAGGCATTCTCCGAAATGCGTTCCAGCCCCTCTGGGAACACTGGTGTCTGAAGTGATTCACAGTCACTGAAAGCATATCTGCCGATTTCAATCAGACCATCATTCAAGGTTACTTCTGTCAGCTTTGATGCTCCCGCAAATGCATATCCGGCGATCATCTCTGTGGTCTTTGGAAGTGTATATGCCCCTGTCTTTGCCGCCGGGTAGAACATAAGCTTCGTCTTCTCCGCATTGAACAGGACACCGTCATAAGAACCAAACACCGTATTATCCTTATCCACGGTGATGTCCTGCAGGTTTTGGCAGTAGGACAATGCACCTTCGCCAATCTCCGTCAGTCCGGCACCAATCTCAATCTCCTCCAGTCCCGACTGGTAAAAACAAAGTTCCCCAAACGATCGTACCGAATCCGGAACTTTGATCTGCTTTAACATTCTTGTTCCTGAAAATGCATAGCCTCCCAAAACCGTGCATTTACTGTCTGCTCCAAATGTTACCTGACTCAGTTCCTGACAACTGGCAAATGCCGCAAGATCGATCGCCTGCACCGTATCCGGTAATGTGATTTTTCGCAGATTTGACCACTGAAACGCTCCATTTCCAATCAGCTCCAGCTGCGAATCCTCCGCAAAGTTAACACTAACCAGTCCCGTACTGCTAAACGCTCCACTTTCAATTTCTGCAATCCCTTTCGGAATAGAAACGGTTGCAATCTGGCATCCCGTAAATACGCCTTTCGAAATCTTGGTAAGCTGGCTGTCCTCCGGCAGATCTACTGCCGTAAGAGAGGAGTACGAAAAAGCGTACTCTCCCATTTTCCGGACAGACGCCGGAATCGTGATCTCATTGGCGGATACCCCCGTAAAGCTCTGGTCTCCGATCGTCTCCAATCCATCCGGAAGCGTAATCTGCGATGCTCTCGCATATGCAAACGCATATTTTCCGATCTCCTTCGTTCCCTCTGCCACCGGATAACTTTCCGCAAGCCCGGTCGGATAGTAGATCAGCTTTGTTCCGGTGCTGTCATAAACAGCATGCTCCTTCTCCTGAAATGTCGTGTTGCCCTCTGCCACCGTGATCTTTCTCATGCCACGGCAGCCCAGAAATGCTCCGTCCCCCAGCTCACTGAGCTTCTGCGGGATCGTAAAGGAGCTGATCATTGTATTGGCAAACGCCTGCTCGCCGATTGTGCGAAGGTCACTGCCCGGCACGATCCCCACACTGCTCATTCTGGCACAGCTGTAAAACGCAAATGTTCCGATCGTCTGTACGCTTTCCGGGACATCGATCGACAACAGTCTGCTGCATCCGTTAAACGCATACGGCATGATCTCTGTCAGATGTTCCGGCAGGCTCACCTTCCGGAGTTTGGCATTATTTTCAAAGGCGGACTCACCAATACAGCTTACGGTCTTTCCTTCGATCGTATCCGGTACAGTCAGATATTTTCTCTTACCGGTATAGAATAAGATCTTCACTGTGCCATCCGGCAGGGTTGCATAGGTGTATGCATTGGCATCGTCCTCATTCGCCCACTTTGCATACAGTGTCACATCCTGCGAAAAGACATCCGTATAATACTCCACCTCATCCGTGCAGTCCCTGTCATAATACCAGCCGTCAAACACGACATCTTCCCGCTCCGGCTCCAGCATCAGCTGAACCGTATGTCCCTTTACAAACGGCTGTGTCTCATTCTTGATCTCATCGGTCTGCATCTCATAGGTGATCGTTCCTTTTTCCTCATACAGAAATGCATAGATATCCAATGCACCGTAGCCGTAAAGCACATCCTCTCCGCTGGTGCCAAGATCCACACTCGATGCGATCAGATAATCACGGATCTCTTTAAACTCCGCACCCGGATGGTCTGCGCGGTACAGTACTGCCGCTGCTGCAACGATTGGGGAAGCCAGAGAAGTTCCCTGTGTGTATCCGTATGTACCGCCCATCTTTGTCGTATACACACTTCCCGGTGCTACGATATCACTGTTGTCACCATAGTTGGAATACGCAGCAAGCTCCCAGTCCGAATCCAGTGCTCCGACACCGATCACGTTCTCATCGGCAGCCGGATAATTGAGAAGTGCCGTGCTGTCATTACCTGCAGCCGCCACGCAGATCACATCACTGTCCACCGCCAGCTTCGTATAATAACTGAAGATATTTTCATCCGTCACAAAGGACATGTTTACCACATCCGCATCTGCTTCGATCGCATACGCCAGACCAAAGACCAGATCAGATGCTCTGAGGAAGTTACCCTCGGCATCGGCATCACACTTGATCACAAGCAGCTCTGCCTCCGGTGCTATACCGGCAACACCTTTGCCATTCATCGCCGCACCCAGTGTGCCTGCCACGCTCGTTCCATGCCCCTGCTCATCCTCGATCACAGACATGTCATAATCCTTGACGATCTTGTCATCGGAAGCATCATAGGACAGCTTGCTGATCCGCCCTTGAAACTCCTCATGATCCGTATCGATACCGGTATCAATGACGGCTACCGTCACTCCGGCACCCTTATTGCGCTTCCAAGTGTCCTTCAGGTTCAGATAGCCCATCTCACTCTGCTTATCGTAGTCCGGATCACTCACTTCGTAATCCGCACGCGTCTGATACAGCTCATGCTGGTTGGCATCCACTGCGCTCGCCTTCACATGATAATTTAAGGACATCTCGGACAGATCCTGTCTGTATTCCTTGTCCGAATAAATGTCCGCCACCTTCACATCCTTCGGCAGTGTCAGCACCGCAAAGTGCTTGTCTGCCGTCATGCGGACAGAAGCCCCCATCTTGTCAGCCAGAGCCTTTGCCCGCGACTCGTTTGTATCAGACAGAACGATGGTCTTTTCATCGTACCGTCCCTTCTGCTGCACAAGCTCCTTACATTTTTCATCCTGCTGTTGTTCCAGCTTTTTCTTCTGATCATTGGATGCATTGATCGACCCATTTGTCTCCGGTCTTTCGTGGTAGTATCCCACGATACCGCCCACAATGACAGCCATGATCACAAGAATTATTCCGATTCTTTTTCGATTCATCGCTTATCCTCCTTATCTGAAAGTCTAGATAGAGATATAATAACATATCCGATGAACCGTTTTCTTTCCGTTTTTTTCATCATTGGCGATTGATGGTGAAAATCAATGCTTTCTTGATTTTTCCAACTATCAATCAGCAACACAGTTTCTTCATCATCCAAAGGAAAAAAGTAGTCATATTTAATATTTCCTGCTTCATTTCTAATTGCATCAACAGTACCACTTGAAATCATCTCCTTTGCAAATTTTTGTACAGTACCATTTTCGCCAGAATAATATATATTCACAACTATACTCACTATATTTACTCTTTAAAATTTCGATATTGACTTTCATAAATTCACATTTTCTTAATTATACCAATCTGAAGTTGTGGATTTCTTTATTATCTAATCTGTTAGCAATCTATCTAACAGCATCTGTCTGTTGTTTATAAACATTTCTGTTACCTGATAACTCTCTGTTTCTTCATATTCGCATAAATGTATGCGTCCATTATCAAAACAATAAATATCTGCATCTGGTATTCCTAATAAAATTGGCGAATGTGTAACTGTCCACTTTTTTAATATTATTCTCGTTCTTCCCACCTGTCTTTCACTTAACATCGGATTCCAATATAAATCACATTCTCAGGCAGTAACAGTACAATAAGATTTATCGGATATTTCAACAGACGCTTATAACAATCCACTGTATATTTTTAAATCTTCATTCTTAAACACATTAAAGATTACCTTTTTTATTCTGCTGTCTTTGTTAAGATACTGCTTTACAGTGTTCGTTGCAATCTCGGCAGCTCGTTGCTGTGGAAAACGGAATACACCTGTAGACAAACAACAGAATGCAATGGATTCCACACCAGTATCAGCAGCAAGCTTTAGGCACTCTGTGTAGCAGCTTGCCAACAGGTCTTCATCTTCTTTAGTGACTTTCCATTGTATAATAGGTCCTACCGTATGAAGAATATATTTTGTCGGAAGATTGTATCCCGATGTTATCTTTGCTTTGCCGGTCTCTTCTTCATGCCCCTGCTTTGCCATAATTTCATGCATTTTCAGACGAAGTTCCATTCCAGCATAAGTATGAATAAAATTATCGATGCAGGCATGCATCGGCGAAAAACAACCAAGCATCTGTGAGTTGCAAGCATTTACGATTGCATCGCATTTCAGTGTTGTAATATCGCCTTGCCAGATATATAATCTCGAATCGGATTTGACAGGTGCAAGCGTGGCAACATCTGTGATTCCACGCTCTATATTTCTTTCTGTAAGGTACTCATCCTGTATTTCCAAAAAATCATTACTGATTGGTCTTGGCGGTCTGACATTCATAAGTGAGCGGAGCAGATTTTCCTGTCCCTGCTTATCTGTAGGAATGTTCTGTCTTCCAAACCGTATTTCTTCTTTTAAAAGATACTGAATCAGATATTCTCTTCGCTCATCCTGTGTCATAATACCAGCCCCCTTATATCAGTAATTGCCTTTGCCATATCACCGCCAATACCGATTGCACGTTCCCCGAAGCTTTCCGGAACTACCGCTTCATCCATATTCAGGCGTATCAAACTATAAGACGAGTTCTCCCTCACCATCTTTTCAAAAGGGAAACGTATAATAATCGGCGTATTAAATCCAACTCCAAGTTCCAAAAGAACAACCTTTTTATCTTTATGCTGTTCCAGAAACCCCGCATACCTGTCGGCTGCCTCATGCCACGCTTCATCTTCCACAAAATAATTATCACAACGGAGATTCATAGCCATATTGCCACCACACACCGGACATTTTGGTACAAGCTCTGATGGAATCAGGCAGTCTCTTCTTGCTTCATCCATTTTACGAAACAGAGCTTCTGCATCGTAAGTCTTTGGATGACAGGCTTTCTGGCACTGGATTTTTCCATAATCTCCCTGTGTTGCAAATATTCTTTTTCCATCGAATCCCGCTTTATAAAACTGATAATCCACATTAGTTGTAAGTACAAAATATTCTTTGTTCTTTACAATATCATAAAGCTCGTTATAAAGTGGCAATGCCGGAGGATCAAAGCGGTTCATCAATGCGTGTTTTGACCAGTATCCCCACTTTGCCTCCTCAGACGGATATGGATAAAATCCGGCTGCATACATATCTGTCATGTAGTACTCACCGTATTTTTTTATAAATTCTGCAAAATTGTCTGTAAACCTTTTACCACCATATTGGATTCCCGCAGCTGTCGATGCCCCGGCTCCTGCCCCGATTATAACACAGTCTGCATTTCTTATATTCTCTGCTGCCCTGTCAATCTGGTCTTCATATGCATCCTTTTGGAATACATAATCCATTGCCGGAGTACTACATAAAAAGTTTCTCCAGTCAGCATGCCCTTTTCTGATTTTCTTAAAGATCATAATTAACCTCTTTTCTCAATACACTGCTTCGGACAAATTTCTGCACATCTTCCGCAATGCAGACAATGATTCTGGTTGATAGTAACCGGAACTGAAGATATATCAATACACTTTTGCGGACATACAGAATAACACA
>ENA-OYXJ01000309-OYXJ01000309.1-human-gut-metagenome-genome-assembly--contig:-NODE-309-length-20302-cov-8.361930_pt1 | contig 20302 bp, 19 predicted proteins | sample MGYA00244843_ERZ653418 | MGnify/ENA primary metagenome ERZ653418 (study PRJEB26926, sample SAMN06164921) | human gut metagenome | biome: ENVO:00009003; feature: ENVO:2100002; material: ENVO:00002003... | reverse complement strand
AGATGTAGCTCCGTCTCGTGGGCTCGGAGATGTGTATAAGAGACAGGCACCAGACCGTCCAGTTCATCGGTGTGCTTGGCCGCATAGCTTGCCGCCATGGCCCCGCCCAGCGAGTGCCCACCGATGTACCAGTCTGTGACTTCGGAAAAGCGTTCCGGGATGCTGTCCGCCGCGTTCCTATCCAGTACGGCCAGATTGCAGGGCATCTTTACCAGCACGCACAGAATGCCGTCCTCGGCAAGGTCGTGCAGGAGAGGAGCATAGGCGGTGTTTTCCACCTTGCCGCCCGGATAGAAGATCAGCCCGGCGGTGGGAGATTCCGGCGCAAAGACCAGTTGCCGTTCTGCTTGGTGACGCTCACGAAGCGGTCCGACACCATTGCATCCTCGGCGGCGGGGTCTGTGTGGTAGTAGTCGCTGACGTAAATGCCGAATGCGATGCAGACGGCCAGCAAAACAGCCAGCAGGCAGAGGAACACTCTGCGGGGAAACGATTTTTTCTTCTGGTTCTTCATAGAACTCCTTTATTTTATAAGCATTTTCCGCAATCGCTGCAGCCGTTGCAGATCAACTTGCTGCCGCAGGTCTCGCAGTTTGCGCGGAAATGAGGCACATAGAGATCTTCCTGCGGGATGGGGTAACCCCAGTCGTCCACGAGGTCAAAATGAATGGGCCTGCCCTGAAAATTCATGCCGGATTTACAGGCCATCCGGCTTTGCAGCTGCTTGCTGGGCAGGTGGTAGCGTTTACCGTCTTTGATGAACACAGTGCCAGTCTCGATAAAGCAGAATGTTACGTTGGCATCCACGCATTCCTGCCGGAGAGACTTGACCCAATCAAAATTGCAGGGGCGGGCACCATCATAGTTTTCGCCGCCGCAGATGACCTGCTCGATCTGCCCGGCGGAAAGGTACTGCCGGATGCTTACTGGCCCGATGAAGGGCGCGCACATGATGCCCTTGTGCTTGAAGGGCAGGTCAAACAGAATTTTGTCAGGGCTGAAAAGAGCTTTCATGATTTGCTGCAGAGCATCATGTCCTCGACGCTCCCAGCGTCCTCAAAGGACGATTTGATGGGTGTGTAGGGATAAGCTGTAAAAAGAAGCATGGACGCCCCCGAAAAGGAGAGCGTCCATGCTTCTTGCTGTATCCGAATGGAGGAGATTGCGAAATCAGTGATTGTCCGGGCAGACGATTTCCAGCATCTGATCGAAAACCTCTTCCATCTGCCGCACCAGTGTGAACTGGGTGCGGGCGCGGTCGAGGTTGTGATCCGGGCGAGCAATATGGAAATAATGGTCGCCCTCCAGATAGTCAGTCAGAAAACGGATGCCGCATTCCAGCGTCATGAGCCTTGCACCCCATGCAAGGCTCTTTTTTTCTGCCATGCTCATGGATGCCCCGGCAGTGGAGAGATACCCTTTGGCGAACACTTCGTACAGATGCAGGTCAAAATGGACTTTGCTCTGGTCAGGTTCGTCCTCAGCGCAGTCGTTGGCACCGGTGCGGATGGAATCGCCGAAGTCGTAGGCCGAAAGTCCCGGCATCACGGTGTCGAGGTCAATGACACAGATGCCTTTTCCGGTAGCGGCATCGATGAGGACATTGTTGATCTTGGTGTCATTGTGGGTGACGCGCAGAGGAATTTCGCCAGCTGCCAGCTGATCCAGCAGGACATAGCAGTCCTGCTCCCTCGCATGGATAAATTCGATTTCCGACGTGATATTTTTTGCCCGGCCCAGTGCATCGGCGGCGAGGGCTTTTTCAAAATTGGCATAGCGGTTGGGCGTGTCGTGGAAGCGGGCGATGGTTTCGTGGAGGGTGGAGGCCGGGTAATCCTCCAGCTGGTTCTGGAATTTGCCCAGTGTCTCGGCCACGGTGCGGAAGTCGGTTTCGCTGCCGACCTGCTGCAAACAGATGGTATCTTCTACAAAGTCGTAGGCACGCCATGCGCCGCCGTCTGCATCCAGATAGCAAGTCGACCCCGACAAAGTTGGGATGACATTCAGCGTTTCCCGTGCTGGGTCGCCGCCCTCGGCAAGAATTTTCGCCCGCAGATGCCGGGTCACGCCGCAGACATTCTCCATCAGGCCCACCGGGTTAGTAAAGGTATCTGTGTTGATGCGCTGCAAAATAAAGCGTTTGGAATGATCTTCCCGCCAGACCACAAAGGTGTCGTTGATATGCCCCTCACCATAGTGGTGAGCATCGCAGAGCACAGGCCCGCCAAAATCAAAGGCATTTGCAGCAGACCGGACCAGAGAAAGGGTAACGGATTTCATCATAAATTCCGCGCGTTATGCTTCATGCCGTTTTGACGGGGCAGGGCGTTGTCCCTGCCGCACCTGACGGCGGTATTCATTGGGGGTCAAGCCTTCCGCCTTGCGGAAGCATTGGGAAAAATAGCTGGGAGAGGAAAAGCCCATCAACTCGCTGATCTGCGCCAGACTGTAACCGGTGTTGCCCAGCATATGCTTGCTCTCCTCAATGCGGCGGCGGTTCAGGTAAGTAATGGGGGAAATGCCGTACTCCCGCTGGAAGGTGTGGGCCAGATAGTATTTGTTCAGGTGGGCAAGCTCTGCCAGCAGGTCCAGCGAGATGTCCTCGCGGTAGTTGGTGTCCAGATACCGCTTGATCTCGGCGCACTCCCGGTTCTCGGTCGGGGCAGCCTCCTCCAGCTGCAGCGAAATGGTGGTGCAGCGCACCAGCCAGATCAGCAGTACCTCCAGCAGGTCCTGACAAACGGTCTCGCAGCCGTCTAAGCTGCGGTCGGCCTCGGCCAGCAGCATGTGCAGCAACGTGACCATCCGCTCCCGGTTCTCCCGGCAATTGAAGATGGCGTAGTTCGTATCCGCCTTGCTGAACAAAAACTCCATGCTGGCAACGCCCAGCACGATATACTCCAAGGGCGAGGCGTTCAGGCTAAGCTCGGTATGCTCCACCTGCGGGTTCACAATGACCATATCGTCCGGCTTTACCGGGAACAGCTGCCCGGCAAGGTAGAACTGTCCCTCGCCGCTGAGGCAGTAGAACAGCTCTGTGCAGGAGTGGGTGTGGGTGGTACTGTTCCAATCGCCGCCAAATTTGCTTTTGCTGATGTACAGCAGCCGGAAGGATTCCCGTGGAGCGGGAGCATGGCGGATATCAAATCGCTCGGTACTCATAAATGGCTCCTTTTGAGGCGAAGAACAAAAAACATAAAAATAAAAACAAGATACTAAAAATACAAGCCTAAAAACGATGCGTTGCTTCGTATGTTTTTTCTTATTATAGAGGCAATGAAGAAAAAATGCAAGCCCTGATTTTTGGACGGGTTCAATACTTTTGCCTTCGATAAAGTGCAAAAAATATGTCAAACTGGTTACAAGCTGGGAGAATGTACCAAAACCACAGTATAAATTTTATTGCTTTTGCTGAAAGAAATTTCCGAAAAGCAATATTTCTAAAAAACTAAACAACAAAGACCTTGTTGCGAACCGTAAAAACCTCTATATTGGGACCAGAAAAAACCACAGCCCTCTCGGACGAAGCCTGTTTGCCCCGGCTGTGTTTTGAACGGAACTTTATGATGGAGGATACACTATGAAACGCATTTCTCGTCGCAATTTTCTGAAAGTGGCTGGCGTGGGTGCCGCTGCACTGAGCCTGGCTGCCTGTGGTGGTGCTGCCAGCTCCACCGCGTCCAGCACGGCATCTTCTGCCGCTACTTCTTCCGCAGTGGCTGCGGACGTCACCATCAAGGTTGCCGCCATCGAGACCGGCTATGGCGCTGAGATGTGGAAGAAGGTCACCGAGGCCTTTACTGCTGAGACCGGCATCAAGGTGGAGCTGACCACCGACAAGAAGCTGGAGGACGTCATCGGCCCCTCCATGCAGGGCGGCGATTACCCCGATGTGATCCATCTGGCCACCGGCCGTGAGGCTGCCCTGACCGAGCAGTTCATCAAGGGCAACCTGATCGCCGACATCACCGATGTGCTGAGCATGACCGTGCCCGGCGAGAGCAAGAAGGTGAGCGAGAAGATCGCCGGCGGCTTTACCGACACCTCCCTGACCAACCCCTACGGCGACGGCAAGACCTATCTGGCTCCCATGTTCTACAGCCCCTGCGGCCTGTTCTACAACGCCGGTTTCCTGAAGGAAAAGGGCTGGGACGTGCCCAAGACCTGGGACGAGATGTGGGAACTGGGCGACAAGGCTGCCGCTGAGGGCACCTACCTGTTCACCTACCCCACCACCGGCTACTTCGACGCCTTCTTCTATGCGCTGATGTACGCTGCCGGCGGCCCGGAGTTCTTCAACAAGGCCACCCACTACACCGAGGGCATCTGGGACACCCCCGAGGCAAAGACCTGCTTTGATATCGTGGCAAAGCTGGCTTCCTACACCAACCCCATCACCCCCGCACAGGCCAACGATCAGGACTTTACCCAGAACCAGCAGCTGGTGCTGGACAACAAGGCCCTGTTTATGCCCAACGGCACCTGGATCGTGGGCGAGATGGCCGAAGCACCCCGTGCAGACGGCTTTGAGTGGGGCATGACCGCTCTGCCCGCTGTCAAGGCCGGCGGCGACAGCTACAGCTACACCTGGTTCGAGCAGGCATGGATCCCCGCCGGTGCCGAGCATCAGGATGCCGCCAAGCAGTTCGTGGCTTACCTGTACAGCGACGAAGCCTGCAAGCTGTTTGCCGAGAGCGGTGCGATCCAGCCTGTGCTGGGCATTGCCGATGATCTGGAAGGCGACAACAAGATGTTCTACTCCATCTACGACAACGGCGCAAAGGCCGCCATGGGCAACTTTGCAGCCTTCAGTGCCATCCCCGGCGTGGAAGTGCGCACCGTGTTCTTCGACCCTGTCAACTCTCTGGTGTCCGGCAGCATGACCGAGCAGCAGTGGATCGACGGCATCAAGTCCGCCAGCGACCAGATGCGCGCCAACATCATCGAGTAATTAAGCCCTGCCCAGCGGGGGCGGTTTTTACCGCCTCCGCTTTTTTGGGCTGTACAGTACCATCAAGAAAGGAGCGGTCAATCCCCTATGAGAACGGATAAAAGCCGCAAACGGTTCGTATTCCTCTGTGTGGCACCGGCTACCATCCTGTTTTTCCTCTTTATGATCCTGCCCACCCTCAACGTGTTCCGCATGAGTTTGTATGAGCGGGGTGCCTATTCTCCCAACGAGACCTTTGTGGGGCTCAAAAACTTCCAGCATCTGCTGAAAGATACCCAGTTCATCCGCTCCATGCAGAATATGATCCTGCTGGTGGTAACGGTCACCCTGATCACCTTCGCCTTTGCACTGGTATTTGCCGCCATCCTCACCCGGGAGAAGATCAAAGGCCAGAACTTTTTCCGCATCATCTTCTACATCCCCAACATCCTGTCGGTGGTCGTCATCTCCGGCATCTTCTCTGCCATCTATAAGCCGGAAAACGGCATGCTGAACAGCATCATCGGCCTGTTCCGCAACATGAGCGACCCCATCCTGTGGAAGGGCGAAAAACTGGTCATCCCCTCCATCATCATTGCCATGGTGTGGCAGGCCATCGGCTACTACATGGTCATGTACATGGCCTCCATGTCTGCCGTGCCCATCAGCCTGTACGAGAGCGCCAATCTGGACGGTGCCGGGCGGCTGACCCAGTTCTTCCAGATCACCATCCCCCTTATCTGGACGAATATCCGCACCACTCTGACCTTCTTTATCATCTCCACCATCAACATGGCCTTCCTCTTCGTCAAGGCCATGACCAGCGGCGGGCCCAACGGCGCATCGGATGTGGCGCTGAGCTATATGTACAGCCAGAAAGACGCTGGCCTGTATGGTTACAGTATGGCCATCGGCGTGGTAATCTTCCTGTTCTCGTTTGCCCTGTCCGCCTGTGTCAACAAGGTCACAAGCCGCGATACGCTGGAATTTTAAGGAGGGAAGAAGATGCAGAATACCACCGAAAAATCTTCCCGCTCTGCGGAAGGTCTGTACAAGTTTTTCATCTATTTTGTGCTGGTTCTGCTGGCCGTTACCATCATCGTGCCGGTGGCATGGGTGTTCATGGCCTCCATCAAGCAGAATGCAGAGTTCTACGGCAACCCGTGGGCACTGCCTGCCGGGTTCTACTGGCAGAACTTTGTCAACGCATGGAACGGCGCGAAAATGGGCGAATATATGCTCAACTCGGTCATCGTCACCGCGCTGGCGCTGGCGCTGCTGCTGGTCGTTGCCCTGCCCGCCGCCTACTGCCTGTCCCGCTTCCACTTCAAGGGGCGCAAGATACTGAACACCTTGTTCATGGCGGGCCTGTTCATCAACGTGAACTACATCGTGGTGCCCATCTTTTTGATGCTGCGGGACAGCGATGTGTGGCTGAAAGGCCATTTCGGCAGCGGCTTTCTGCTGAACAATCTGGTGGTGCTGGCGGTGGTATACGCCGCCACCGCGCTGCCCTTTACCATCTACCTGCTGTCGGGCTACTTTGCCACCCTGCCCCACGATTTTGAGGAGGCCGCCTACATCGACGGTGCAAGCTACTTTTCCACCATGACCCGCATCATCTTCCCCATGGCAAAGCCCTCCATCATCACCATTATCCTGTTCAACTTCCTGTCCTTCTGGAACGAGTATATCATCTCCATGACCCTGATGAGCTCCACCAAGGCACCCCGCACCCTGCCGGTCGGTCTTTTGAACCTGATGCAGGCGCAGCAGAGCGCCGCCCAGTACGGTACCATGTACGCAGGCCTTGTGCTGGTGATGCTGCCCACCCTGATTTTGTACATCTGCGTGCAGCGGCAGCTGACGCAGGGCATGACCGTGGGCGGCCTGAAAGGTTAAGGTGACAGACGATGAAAGCATACTGGAAAGAGCATCCCGCCCTGCGCATGATCCTGATGCTGGTGCTGTTCGTACTGGCACTGGTGCTGGTGGTGTCCGGCTGGAAAATGACCGGGCAGCTGGCAGGGCTTGGCATCATGCTGGTGGGCGTAGCGCTGCTGCTGGCTGTGCTGGCGCTGTATAACGCCGCCTACGATTGATCCCCTACGATTCAAAGAGAGGCAAAAGGAGAGTTTCCCATGGACGAACTGAGAAAGACCGGGCGCGTGACCATTCCCACAGACTTGGACGTTGTGCCCGAAACGCTGGAGATCTTAAAAAAGTGGGGTGCCGATGCCATCCGCGACTGCGACGGCACCGACTTTCCGCAGCAGCTCAAGGATGCGGACGCCAAGATCTACTCCACCTACTATACCACCCGCAAGGACAACGCATGGGCAAAGGCAAACCCGGACGAGGTACAGCAGTGCTACATCATGACCGGCTTTTACACCGCCCCCGGCGACACCGTGACCATCCCGCTGATGAAGGGCATCAGCCCGGAGCTGATGCAGGTGAACACCAACGACGACATCACCCGCTGGTGGGAGGTCATGGATCGAACCACCGGTCAGCCCGTGCCGCCGGAGCAGTGGAGTTACGCCGACGGCAGTGTGACCGTACAGGCCGTACCGTTCCATGAGTATACCGTCAGTTTTCTGGCTTACCTCATCTGGGACCCGGTGCATATGTACAACGCTACCACCAACGGCTGGACGAATTTTGAGCACCAGATCACCTTTGACGTGCGTCAGCCCAAGACCCACAAGTATTCCATGGAGCGCCTGCGCAAGTTCATTGCAGAGCACCCCTATGTAAACGTCATCCGCTACACCACCTTCTTCCACCAGTTCACCCTGATCTTCGACGAGCTGAAGCGGGAGAAATTCGTGGACTGGTATGGATACTCTGCTTCGGTCAGCCCTTATATCCTCAACCAGTTTGAGCAGGAAGTGGGCTACAAGTTCCGCCCGGAGTACATCATCGATCAGGGCTACTATAACAACCAGTACCGGGTGCCCAGCAAGGAATTCCGGGATTTTCAGGCCTTCCAGCGCCGCGAGGTGGCAAAGCTTGCCAAGGAGATGGTGGACATCACCCACGCGTGCGGGTGCGAGGCCATGATGTTCCTCGGCGATCACTGGATCGGCACCGAACCTTTCATGCCGGAGTTCAAGACCATCGGACTGGATGCCGTAGTGGGCAGCGTGGGCAACGGCTCCACCCTGCGCCTGATCTCTGACATTGAGGGCGTAAAGTACACCGAGGGCCGTTTCCTGCCGTACTTCTTCCCCGACACCTTCCACGAGGGCGGCGACCCGGTGCGGGAGGCCAAGGAGAACTGGGTCACGGCCCGCCGCGCCATCCTGCGCAAGCCCATCGACCGCATCGGCTATGGCGGCTATCTGAAACTGGCCTTGCAGTTCCCGGAGTTCGTGGACTACGTGGAGAGCGTCTGCAACGAGTTCCGCGAACTGTACGAGAACATCAAGGGCACCACACCCTACTGTGTCAAGCGAGTGGCCGTGCTGAACTGTTGGGGTAAAATGCGGGCTTGGGGCTGTCACATGGTGCATCACGCCCTCTATTACAAGCAGAACTATAGCTATGCCGGTGTCATTGAGATGCTGTCCGGTGCGCCCTTTGATGTGAAGTTTATCAGCTTTGAGGATATCAAGAACGACCCGCATCTGCTGGATTCGTTGGATGTCATTATCAATGTCGGCGATGCCGACACCGCACACACCGGCGGCATCTGGTGGGAAGACCCGGAGATCTCCTCCGCTATCCGCAAGTTCGTCTGGAACGGCGGCGGCTTTATCGGCGTGGGTGAGCCTTCCGGTCACCCGTATCAGGGCCACATTCTCCAGCTTGCCAGCGTGCTGGGCGTGGAGGAAGAAAACGGCTTCACCCTCAACTACGACAAGTACAACTGGGAAGAACACCCGGACCATTTCATTCTGCAGGATGCCGACCGGCCCATCGACTTTGGCGAGGGCAAGAGGAATATTTATGCGCTGGAAGGCACCGAAGTGCTGGTGCAGCGAAACAAAGAAGTGCAGATGGCGGCACACGACTTCGGCAAGGGTCGTGCCGTGTACATCAGCGGTGTGCCTTACAGTTTTGCCAACAGCCGCACCCTTTACCGCGCTATCCTGTGGAGCGCCCACAGTGAGGAAGAGCTGCATACATGGTTCAGCTCCAACTACAACGTGGAGGTGCACGCCTACGTCAAAAACGGCAAGTATTGTGTGGTGAACAACACGTACGAGCCGCAGGACACCACCGTTTACACCACAGACGGCAGCAGCTTTGCTCTGCATCTGGATGCCAACGAGATCAAGTGGTATGAGATCTAAGTTCTCCTTTTCATAAACGAACACAACGGGCAGCTCTGTTACCGGAGCCGCCCGTTGTGTTTGCTGTATCTGCCGATAACTCAACCTGTGTCAATCGAACGCTGCAATGGAGATGGCTGGAAACGCAGAAATTCAGTAATGCGAGCGTAATAGACCTGCAGAAAAAAGAAACTGCCCGTGCGAGTATGCGTAAGATGGTGAAACACTTGCTGAAAAAATATAAGTATCCACCGGTGGAATATGATAAAATTTGTATACTTCAATACGTTAAAGAAAGTTTGGAGAACCATTCAAAGAAATGCTCTAAACAAAAGCGGAATACAGCTATTTTGACATAGCAACGCTACTTATATAGAGCGAAGCACTACTTATAAATAGTGGTGTCAGGAATTGAGATTTTGTGATACCAAAAAAGACACCCTCGCTTTTGATAGGAATCTCATGCAGGGCTGTCCCTATCTCAACGCGAAGGTGTCTTAATAACGAGGGTCAGATGCCACGGAACGTAAAGGTGAACTCCACAGGCTTGGTCACATCAGGAATATACTCCGGGTGGACATTGGCACCCCAGCTGTCATCGCCGCCGACGCCCATCTGCTCGCCGATGGCACGAATCACCGTGTAATGCACCGGGGGTAGCTCGTAGGGATGCTTGGCACTCTCCATTTCATGGGGAGTGTAGGGCAGCGCAGAGAAGAACATGGGCTTTGCGGCATCTGCGGTAAACAGCAGCCCGCGACCCTTGCGGTCCACTACCTTTGCCCAGCGCACAGCGGTCTTTGCACCGCACTCCTGCGGCACAAGGTACTGTGCCATGTTGTCTGCGACCTTGTTCTGGTAAATGCCCAGCTTTGCACCATGCTGACGATCCCAGTAGGTCTCCGCAGGGCCGTTTCCGTACCACTCCACCGTGTCGTAGTCAGCGTCGATCTTGAACAGTACGCCGAACTCCGGCATTGCTGCAAGTCCTTCCACCGGGTCATAGTGCAGGGTGGTCTGGATGCGGCCATCACCGAACACACGGTACTGCAGGCTGCACTCTGCTGCGGGGCTGGTCTGGAGGTTATAGAGATAGGTCACGACCACGCTGTCGGCTTCCACCTCGCAGGTGGGGTTCTGGAGGATGGTGCCGCCATGAACAGACGGGATCTCCTTGCCGATGCCCTTGGCGGTAGCGTACAGGCTTGCCAGCTTCCACTGACCGCGAACGCCGCCCATGTTGTTGCCGCAGTCGTTGTCGGTGGGAGCGCGCCAGAAGTTGGGACGGGGGATCTCCTGAATCATCTCTTTGCCGGCATAGCGGTAGGAAGTCAGGCCGCCATTCAGATCGGAGAACAAAACATCGAAATTCTCACCCCGGACACCGATGTTGTGTGTACCGTGCGTAACGGTAAACGGCGTGACCTTCTTGCTGGGAATGGAACGAACCACAGCGATCACACCCTGTCCAAAGGCGACTTCATGGCCCTTCTTTGCCCAGCTGGTGTCCTCCTTCAAACGGAAGCTGATGGTCACTGCATATTCACCGGGGAGCGCAGGAACCATAAACGGCAGCGGGAAGCTGGAACGCTCTTCGGGAGCAACATCAATATTGGTCAGTTCCTGCTGCTGATACAGCTTTCCATCGCGATGCAGCAGAGCAACGCAGTCGAAAGCATCCGTAGAGGTGAACAGGTTCTTGTTCCAGACTTCGAATCCAGAGTTGTCGATGGAAACGGCGATGTTCTGATAGCAGAACTTGACCTCCTGCATCTTGGGAGAAGGAGCACGGTCACCACCGTAGGCAATGCCGTTTCCGCTGAAATTATAGTCGGTAGGACGCTCACCGAAGTCGCCGCCGTAGGCTTGGAACCACTTGCCGTAGCGGTCTTTTTTCCAGATGGACTGGTCGATGTAATCCCAGATGAAGCCGCCCTGATAGCCGCAGTCCTTCTGGTCGGCAAGTTCCGTGTACTTGTGCAAAGCACCGTTGGAGTTGCCCATAGCATGAGAATATTCGCACTCGATATAAGGCCGCTTATCGCCCTGTGCCAGATACTCTTTAATGTCCTTCACAGTGCTGTACATATGGCTCTCGATATCGGTGGTTTCGAGGAAGCGGGGATCATTGACCACACCTTCGTAATGCACCAGACGGGTGTCATCAAAGCGGCGGACCATCTCTGCCATCTGGAGCAGGGTCTCACCGCCAAACGATTCGTTGCCCAGAGACCAGATCAGAACAGCAGGGTGATTTTTGTCACGCTGGTAAGTGGAATTCATGCGGTCAAACAAGACAGCTTTCCACTCCGGCTTATCATTGGGCAAAACGCCCTCGATGCCGCGAATGCCCGCCTGATGAATGTCCCATGTGCCATGGGATTCCAGATTGTTCTCTGCGATCAGATACAGACCATACTCGTCGCACAGGTCGTACAGTGCATCCTGATTCTGGTAATGGCTGGTACGGATGGCATTGATGTTGTTCTGCTTCATGGTGATGATATCCCGAAGCAGTTCCTCATGGGTGTGTACGCCCACAGCACGACCCGTAATGGAGCTGAACTCATGACGGTTGGCACCCTTGAACACGATGCGCTTGCCGTTGAGCAGCATCCGATTGTTCTTCAACTCGAACTTGCGGAAACCGACTTTCTGCCCAGTCACCTCTGCCAGATGGCCTGCATCGTCCAGCAGCTCGATTTCCAGTTCATACAGAGCCGGGTCCTCTGCACTCCACAGGTGGGGGTTCTCCACCGCATGGCTGAACAGAGCAGAGCCGCCGTTCAGTGCGATTTTTTCGGAGAACACTTCCAGCTCACTGCGGCGCAGGGTCAGACGAGCTGCGCCCTTACCCTCCACCTGCAATGCAACTTCCAGCGTGGAATGAGTAAAATCATCCCCGGCAAACAGCGTTTTGACGGATACATCTTCCAGATGCACGGTGGGGATGGCGTACAGCCACACGCTGCGGAAGATGCCGGAGAAGCGGAAGAAGTCCTGATCTTCGCACCAGCTGGAGGAAGTCCACTTGAACACCTGCACAGCAAGTTTGTTCACGCCCGGCTGGAGATAGGGAGTCAGATCGAATGCGTGTGCGGAGAAGCTGTCCTCGGTGTAACCCACATAAGACCCGTTCAGCCAAAGAGCCATGCCGCTTTCCACACCCTCGAACTCGATGTGGACGGGCTTGCCCTGCATGGATTCCGGCAGCTCGAAGTATTTTACATAGCTTGCCACCGGATTGAACCGCTGCGGGATCTCACCCGGCTGTACTTCTTCACGGCCATCCCACGGATACTGAACATTTGCGTACTGGGGAATGTCGTAGCCCTCCATCTGGATGTGTGCCGGAACATGAATGTCATCCCAGCCGCTGCAATCGTAATCTGTCTTTTCAAAGCCGGGGATGGCACTGGTGTAGTTTTTTGCGTAGGCGAATTTCCAGATACCGTCCAGCTTCAGCGCCAAAGAAGAGGAGCCTGTCCGATATTCTTCGCGGGAAGCGTAAGTACGGAAACTTGCATGAGCATTCAGCACGTTTTCCTTGAAAAAGGTGGGGTCTTTTACTTTTGCAAAATCAAATGCAGCCATAGTATTTCCTCATTTACCTTTTATAATTTTATAATATTTCTCCAGCCTCCCCGGAGGAATCGCTGGATTCCTCCGGGGAACAGCAGATGAAGGAGAAATGATAATGGCTTGTTATCAGACTGCTGCACGCAGTTTTTCATTTGCTTCTTCGACCTTCATACGAGAGAGAATGAAGGTGATGATGGCATCCAGAGCAAACGGAATCACCAGATACATGATCTTCAGCATATTGATGCAGGAATCCGGCTGAACGGTCAGAGCGCTGTCAAAATGGCTTGCTGCCAGCAGCCAGCCGGTGATGGCAGTACCCAGACCGCCGCCCAGCTTCACACCGAGAGAAGTGCAGGAGTACATCGTGCCATCCACGCGCTTATGCTTCGTCAGCCAAGTATATTCAGAGCAAGCAGCAATCGCAGCGTTCATATCGCCCTGCCAAGGACCCTGACCAAGAGCTGCGATTGCAGTAAAGAGCAGCATCAAGGTCACATTGCCGCTGCCCATGTAACCAGCTACAGCAACCAGTGCACGAGAAATCGTTGCCAGAGTATAGCTCATTACATTCAGCTTATACATTCCATTCCACTTTGCAACCAAGGTCGGGGTGAACACCAGTGCGATGATCAGAGGAATGTTGATTGCCCAAGAGAATACACCGAACAGATTCTGGTTGCCAAGGATGTAGGTTGCATAGTAGGTGCCCATGCTGATCATGGCACCGTAGATCTGCTGCAAAATGTAGGTGACGCAAATCATCATATAATATTTGTTACCAGCAAGCAGCTTTGCAGCCTGAACCAGATTGTACTTTTCGTCCTGCTCGATTTCCTTTTTGTCGGTGGTATCCACCAATTCGCCTTCCGGCAGTTCCTTCACGGAGAAAACGGAGAGGGTGTTGACAAGCAGACCGATGATGGCGTAGATGATTGCAACAGTGCGCCAACCGGCAGCACCACCGCCCAATGCCGTAACAGCACCCAGCGTGATGGACTGGATGAGCAGGCTGGTGGCAAAGGCGAACATGAAACGCCAAGAACCCATCTCGACCTGTTCGGCACTGTTCTTCGTGACGAGAGCAGTCAGTGCAGAGTAAGCAATGTTGTTGGCAGTGTAGAATACAGCGTTCAGCAGAGTATATGCGATCAGGAACCATGCGTACTGTGCAAACTGTCCCAGATTGGTCGGGATGGCGAAAATTGCCACCAGCGTAATGGCACAGCCAATGTAGCCGTACAGCATCCAAGGACGGGCTTTGCCCATCTTAGAATGCGTTTTGTCAATCAAAGAACCAAAGAAAATGTCCGTCACACCGTCCAGCAGTTTGGAAACTGCAATCAGAGTGCCGACAATACCGGGGTTCAGGCCAACGGTGTTGGTCAGATAGATCATGACGAAGGAGGACAGGAATGCATACACCACGTTGCCTGCAATATCGCCTGAACCATAGCCGACTTTATTATACCACTTTAGATAACGTTTCTCAGTCATTGTGCTTTCTCCCATCTTGCTTGTTTTGTGTGGGCGCGACCAATCTGCTGCGCACTTCAGACTGGAATTCTCATTACGCAAGTTGCCCAAATCTCTTGCGTTTCGTCTGAAAATATTATAGAATCTAATGGAACGAAAAGATATAGACAAGATGGAACAAAATATGCACAAAATCAAAGAGTTTGTAATTTTTTGATAGAACATTTCTCAAATCACTGTAAAATCTCTGAAGATGAGGAGGACGCAGGGATGTATTTCAACTCAGGATATTTGAACAACTCCCGTTTGGATTTCAAAGACTACTCAAAGCCGCTGGTCGTAGGCAGCTGCGGCACTTATCGCTTGAAAAAACGCCCTAAGCTACCTACTTTTTGGGCAAAGGGTCGCAGAGACTATCAAATCCTCTATGTGGCATCTGGTAAAGCACACTTCTGGTTCGATGGTGTTGAGGAAGTGGTGACTTCTGGACACATGGTGCTTTATCAGCCGAAAGAAATCCAGAAGTATGTCTACTATGTAGAAGATCATCCAGAGGTGTTCTGGATTCACTTTACAGGATACGATGTCAAAAACATCCTGAACTATCACGGAATACCATTGGACAAGCACGTTTTTTACAGCGGCACACTGCCGGATTACAAAATGCTGTTCCGAAAGATCATCCGGGAACTGCAACAATGTGAATATGGCTATGAAGACTATATTGCTTCTCTCTTCAACATCATTCTGCTTTTAGTAAGCAGGCAACAGCAGGAAAGCGAGAAAACAACTACAAGCATCCCCGAAGAAATCGAAGCCGCCGTTGCCTACTTTAACGAGAATTATAATACAAAGGTCAGTGTGGACGATTACGCAGAATCGCTGCATATCAGTACGAACTGGTTTATCCGTAATTTTAAGCTGTACATGAAAATAAGCCCTGCACAATACATCCTGTCCCTTCGGATGGTAAATGCACAAAGCTTATTGGAGAACACCGAATACAATATTGGAGAAATTGCAGAGATCGTAGGGTATGATAACCCACTCTATTTTAGCCGGGTATTCAAGAAAGAGTATGGTGTCAGTCCGGCACAGTACCGAAAGAATCTGGAAGAATCTACTGAAAAATGAGAAAGATTCCTTATAAATAAGGAGAGTAGAACCATGCCGATAAAAAATGCGATCCACAGCCAACAAGTCTACGACCCAACGGATGAATCCATCATGGCAGAGCAGGAACTTTGCATGGAACGGCTATTGGAACAGCTCCCGAATGGATACAGCGACCATTATGTGCCGGATGGCTTTGTACGAGATTAGAGTGTATACAAGGAGGTCTCTTTATGTTAGAGCATTTTTTCAAATCGCTAGTTGCAACAGTTTCTGACCCTTACCAATGCAATCGCATCACGGATGCGTTGGCGGCAGCTGGAATTAAATTCTATTGTAAATCCAAAGATGTCAATCGGCATAACACATTTGATCAAGCAAGAATTGGAACCCTCGGCATAAAACCGCAGTATGTCACAGAGGTGTTTGTGGACAAAGAAAATGCTGATATGGCTCTGCACATTATACATACCCTGTCATAAGCCCAGAGTTCCCCTGCGAACAAAATATTCCGATATAAAAAGGACGCTGCCGCCTCCGGGTGAGAGGTTGCAGCGCCTTTTTGGTATCAGAGGGCGAATGATCTGTCAGATTGGACGGCTCCCAACGAATGCGATGCTTTTAGCTTGCGTCTTTCTGTTCGTCAAGAATGCGCCAGCCGTCCATCAGGTCTGAATTTTCCATAATAAAGGTGTGGGCGGTATCCTGTCCCCACGAGTTGTCGTATTTCAGCATCAGATAATCGCTCAACTCGGTTCGATTTTTGAACTTCAACAAGCGATACGGCTCCTGAAAAGCAACCTTTTCGACGAAATATACCGCATCCGATGTGGGAAGCATAACGCCGACATGACCGATCATAAGAGAATTGTCCGTTTCAGAGAACTGATCGTGCAGGACCACGGAGACGAGACGGATCTTATCATCGTCCACGAAGGAGAGACCGCGTTTCTTCCATTCCTGCTGAATCGTTTTCAAATGGGTAGGAATATCGGTCGTATTGGTGGTTTTAACCGGGGCGAACAGCGCATCAAACTTTTGCCGTTCGTCGCCGCAAAGGGATTCCGGGTCAGAATCCAGTGTTTCATAGTCCATAAACAGGGTGTCCTCGGCTGAGTCAAGGTCTGCCTTGCCCGTGACAGTGATAAAATCACCGAACAGCCCACAAGCGGTAATCCGACAGTTCCAGCCGGGGAAGGTGTCATATTTTTCCGTCCATGCGTCCTGCATGGAGTAAGGATCGTATTTCAGATCCGAAGGCGTGGCATTTTCAAACCCTGTGGTGAGCCATGCCGGGTCTACAGCATTGTTGAACTTCTGCACATGATCAAAGAAGGTCTGTATCCGCAGGTCGGATACGCCGGCATCCTGCAAAAGCTTGGAAAGAAGAGCTTGTGTATCCGAATCTGCCAAATTGGAGTATTCAATTTGCTGAAGGACGGGCTGAGAAGTTTTTTGAGTGCAGCCTCCTGCCAGAAGCGCACCGCAAAAAAGTGCAGCGGTGCAGACAAGAAAAGTTCGACGTTTCAAAAATGGTCACCTCGTTGTGTTTTTCGGAAAGTTTCTTTGAGTGCCGGAGTCTCCACCATAGGCGAAGAGAGCAACGCCGTTGGTCTCGTAACGAATGGTATCACAGATAAACAAAGAAAATCAATGACTTCTGTCGTATTTGACCATATATAATGATGCAGTATCCATATCCCATACAGCTAACGCCCATTTGGGGAAAGACAATGCGGCAGTTTTCTGAACGATTTTCTTCATGTCGGACACAACAGGAGTATACCCAAGTTGGAATAAGAATTTTCCGTTTTTTCCGAATGGAAGGTTCAAATCGCTTTCCAGATAGACGGAGGATACCAACTTGCGAAGCGCGGCACGGCGATTTCGGCCAACCTCGTTTCCGCCGCCTTGATGGAATCGCCCATGGCATGATAGCGTTCCGTTGCCGCCGCTGCACGTTCCCGCAGTTCCTCGGCACTGCTGATCTTCTGCTCCTGTAAAAATAGCAGCGTCTTGGACATCTCCTTCAGGTTGAACTTGGTCGCCCACCTTTTGTAGCCGACACTTTTGCCCTCTGCCATTTTCCCCTGAATATCCACCAGCAACTGGAAGGGCTGTTCTTTGGGCAGCGTTCTCTGGTACGGCTGATGTTTCGCTTTACCCTCCAGCACTGCCTTGATTTCTTCCTCACTGTACCCGGTGCCCAGAGTTTGGAATCGAATAAAGCGTTTCTGCCCCTTGCCCTTTACCGCCGTGTGCTTGCCACGCTTCGCCTTATATCCCTGCCGCTCCAGCTTTTGCAGAAACGCTTCGTAACCCCCCGGGTTTTCTGCAAGGATTGTGTCGATGATTCCGCATAGGCAGTCCCTGCTGCTCTCCTTTGGAGGATAGAGAACACGCTTCTGCCGCTCCCGGTAGGGCTTCTTTTCAATGACGGACAACTGGTGTTCTAAGCAAATCAGGTCGCTCAACCGCTGCACTGCCAACGCCGAAAAGAAAAAATCCCGGAACTTTTTGGTGCCATCCAGTGCCGTAGAGTTGAAGATCACATGGTTGTGGATGTGCTGCCGGTCCGTGTGCGTTGCCACCACAAAGGCGTGCTTGCCCTTGGTAAAACGCATGGCCAGTTCGTAGCCTACTTTGTTAGCCTCCTCTGCGGTGATTTCCCCCGGACGGAAGGACTGCCGTATCTGATAAGCGATTACATCGCTTATCTGCCTTCGTCCGTTCACAAGGTCGTACTGCCGTTTGGTGAGCATAAATTCTTCATCTGCTGTCAGGGCGCTACAAGCATAGCTGCTGACATACTGCCCCTGCTCGGTCTTGTCCGGGTTTTCAATATAGTCCGTGCGATTTTTCAGGCAGGCCGCAACGGTCATGCCCTTGTTTTTGTGCAGCGCAATCAGCCGTGTTGCTGCCAGCATCATCACCCCCTATTGCAAAGAAAAAATGCCGCCCGGAGGCGGCATTGAGATCATTTGGATATTTTTTCGTAATCGGCAGCACCCGCCAGATACATTGCCTTGTATCTGGCGCATTCCAACTCGTTGCAGATCTCATCTAAGGCGAGATATTGCTTCCACGCTTCTTTGCTGATAACGCTCTGCAAGGCTTCCTCAGCTGCTCGTTTGGCTTTTTTCAGTCGCAGATACTCTTCATCCTCACCCAGCATCTCAGAAAAAATCGTGCTGTTGTGTTCAAAATAACAATCCTCTATCCTCTGTTTGCTCATAGCATCCCTCACAGTTCTGCAAGCCACTCACTGAAACGCCCGATGCCCTCGGTGATGGCAGTTGCACCGAAAAAGAGGATGAAGCAGATGAACTCGGCCACCAGCAGGATAAAGAACTGATTCCAAGTCTGACGGTAAGCAGTGTAGATGCCGCAGCCGAAGATGTAGAGCATCAGCGGAGCAACTACATAGCTGGACAGGGTTAGCAGCCACCTTGCCATCAGAGCTAGAAACGCTACAAAGAGAGAAATCGGGAAAAGAACAATTTTCTTCAGCATAGACATCATATCAAGCACTTCCTTCATGTTCGCCCTTATTATAAAGGTATCGACTACTGCGTTGCAAGGATGTCAAGCATTATATGTACACCCGCAGTCCTCCAACTGCGGGAATTTTTATAGCTCTGCCAGCTTGGAAAGAATTTGCTTGCCAATGTCAATCAGTTCATCCAGCCGCTGCCGCAGGTCCTCCATGTCGGCGGCATAGACCCGACCATTTTCATTGGCGGCTTTGGCGTACTGGTTCAGATTGTTGCTGCACATCTGCAAGAGATATGCCATGCGTTGCAGTTCTTTCAAGTCGAGGTGCAGGCAATAGCCGTCCAGTGCCATCTTGCGGATATAGGCACTCAGGCTTCGGATGCCCATACTGAGCATCTTTTCATAGATACGGTTCTTTTCTGTTTTGCTCAAGCGCAGGATGATGGTTTCATCCCGCTTTTCTTTCATCGTGCATCACCATCCTTATCATAATAGCTGCGGAACGGTTTGACAGGTTCCGGCTGATTGGTCTTTTCCCCCAGTGCAGCCAGCACAGACGGACGAGTTGCAGGTGTTTCGGTTTCCTCGGTTTCTTCGGGAGCATCCTGCGAGGAACTGCGGTCACGGTCGATGTTCAGCAAGGCGTTCAATTCAGCAAGGCGGGCAGACTTTTCGGCCAGTTCCTCCTCCTGTGCGAAGGGCTTTGCCACTTCAACCTCTGCAGCCTGTTTCTGCTGTTCAAGGTTTTGCAGAGCATTTTCGGCGTCTGCAATACGGTCAGCAAAGTTGTCGATGGCATTGTCCAGACGAGTGATGTTGCCGCGCGCATCATCGCCCAGCGATACCGGGTAGCTCAACTCTGCCCGAAGAACGGCCTGATGCTCATTCTTAAAGCTGTCGAACCGAATATTCAGTTCAAAGCCACGGTAGGTGCCCAGCAGCATCATATCAGCATTGGGCATCTCCTGCCGAGCCAGCAGCAGCCGTTCGCCCGCAGCCTTTTTGTCATCGTACACCATGCCCTTGATGGTCATGCCGCAGAAGTTTTCTTTGTCCTGCGGGTGTGTTGCTGCAATCTGTGAATCCTGTTGTAAAGCAGCAATGCGGGTTTTCTGTTTCTGGATCTCCTCCGGGAAAGTTTTGAGCAGCTTATCCTCCAGACGATATTTCTGATTCTGGAAGTCTCCGCGCAGCACCTTCAATTTTGCTACCTGCACGTCCAAGTCCATCTTTTCCCGGATGCGAGGGTCGCCTGCACACAGAGCCTTGATTTCTGCGTAAGATAAAGCCTGTTCGTCAATATCATCGCAAGATCGCATAGGCGATTTGCTCGTCATGATCTGCGAGATAAACTTCTGTTTATTCTCAAGGGTCTGATCGGGTAAGAGGATGGCATTACTGCCAGCCCCTCCCCTAAGAACCGTAC
>ENA-OYXJ01000284-OYXJ01000284.1-human-gut-metagenome-genome-assembly--contig:-NODE-284-length-21376-cov-5.376812_pt1 | contig 21376 bp, 30 predicted proteins | sample MGYA00244843_ERZ653418 | MGnify/ENA primary metagenome ERZ653418 (study PRJEB26926, sample SAMN06164921) | human gut metagenome | biome: ENVO:00009003; feature: ENVO:2100002; material: ENVO:00002003... | reverse complement strand
GTTACTGCAGAACAGGCAGCGCAGATTGTAAAAGACGATGGCAGTTTTGATTATGACGTTCTTGGAAAGATTATCTCTGAAAAAGAGACCGCCGCAGCACAAGCCAAGGAGCAGGAGATTGCAAAAGGCAGTACGAATCCGGGAGGTGGCACGGCTGGCGGCGATAAAGCCGGTACAGATAATAAGACAAATGCTGAAAAGATAGCAGAAAGCCTTATATCTAACGCACCTAAGAACAATGACGTTTTATCACATTACATTCAGCAATAACAGGAGGTAAGAAATGGCAAAGGAAATGAATATGCAGTATGAAAAGACTTTATACGCAGGAGATGTTCAGATTTTAAAGAGAGAGCCTAATGAAGCAATCCCATTAACACTTGATTTTGATGGCGTGACAACTAAAAACGCACAGGGCAAGAAGATTGTCAAAGCAGGTACTCCAATCGGAGCAAATGGCAAGGCTGACAATACGGCTACGGTAGTGGGTATTTTGAGATTTGATGTAACAGAGGACAGGCCACAGGGAGTGCTGCTTAAGAAAGCATATCTTAACACGAAAGTAGCAGAAGCGCATTCCGGCGTTACATATGACGCAGAAGTTAAGACAGCTCTTCCAATGATTGTATTTGAATAATAACAGGAGGTAAATAGATGTTAATTAATGAAGTATTAGACAGTAAGTCTATCGCATTATCGGCAACAGAAAACGCTAGTAATCAGATACCTTATCTTGGTTTACAGTGGTTTCCAGAAAGAAAGAAGCAGGGACTTGATTTAAGTTGGATTAAGACACACAAGGGTTTGCCGGTTTCACTTGCGCCATCTAATTTTGACACAATCCCAACTCTTAGAGCTAGAGGCGGATTAAGTAAGGAAAAAACACAGATGGCATTTTTCCGCGAGGGAATGACAGTTGGTGAAGAGGAAATGCTTGAAATCGAGCGTATTCAATCAGAAGACGACCCTTACCTTGCAAGTGCTTTATCAAGTGTATATGACGACACTAACAACCTCGTAAGCGGCGCAGAAGTTGTACCGGAGCGCATGAGAATGTCACTTCTTTCTACAAATGCAGGTCATCCGGTAATTGCTATTGTAAGTGATGGCGTTCAGTACGCTTATGATTACGATAAGGATGGCTCATACGCAAAAGACCATTACGCAAAGTTATCCGGCACAAGCATGTGGAGCGATACAGCTAATTCAAAGCCACTTACAGACCTTAACAATGCAAGAAAGAAGTTACAGAAGCAGGGTAAGATTGCTAGATACGCACTTATGAACAGCAATACATTCCAATATCTGCTTGACAATGCACAAATAAGAAACTCAATTCTTGCACAGAACCTTACAGCAACTATTGAGGTTGACGATGATACTGTTATTTCGGTGGTACAGAAGAGGGCGAAGCTCACTATCGTACTTTACGATAAGATGTACATTGATGATGATGGCAAAGAGCAGTACTTCTACCCGGATAACAAGGTTACACTTCTTCCAGAAGGCAGCCTTGGAAGCACTTGGTTTGGCACTACACCGGAAGAAAGAACTGCAAGACAGGTAGCTGATGTTGATGTAACAACATATGGTGTAGGTATTACAGTCGCTACAAAGACAGAGTATGGACCACCTATGAAGATGTCAACATTTGCATCTGAGGTTGTACTTCCATCATACGAGAATATGGATAGCACATTCGTATATGAGGTTCATAGCGAAGAGTAGGGGGTGCAACTATGAAATATCCATATATAGTGATTCATAATGGTAAATGGTACAACGCAGGAGAAGAGGTGCCGGAGAGTAATTCTCCGGTATCTTCCGTTGGATATACAAAGACCGAAATCAACAGAATGAGTACCGCAGACTTGCAGAAACTTGCCGCAGAGCAGGGAATTGAAAACGCACAAGCAACAAGCGGTGCGGAACTGAAAGAAATTCTGATTGCAAAATTTAATCTGTAGGAGATCGCTTATGTCATACACACTTGTCGAACAAGTAAAAATTCGTTTAAAACAATTTCATATAGAAGAGGTAGAGGATGAAGCGACCGGGGAAAAGTCCGATAAAGTTGTGTTTGATGAAAAAGAATGTAACCCTTTGATTGAACAGCTTTTAGAGCAGGCAAGAAAAGAGATTATCAGCAGACGGAACTATCCGGACACATACACGCAAGACCAGATTGACAGTGATGTTAAGAATTATGAAAACATTATGGTCAATTTGGCAGTGTACGACCGGTCGCAGGCAGGAGAAGCATACATGGCAAGTTTCTCCGAAAACGGTGTGAGCCGGACATGGAAAGACCGTGAAAGCCTTTTTGCTGGTGTATTTCCGTTTGTTAAAGCTATGTAAATATCGCCTATAGGGCATTAAAGAAGATTGAGCGTGACCATTATGGTTGCAGGCGGCGCACATTAAGCGGTGGTGGGCAGTGCGTCAAAAGGAGATTCAAATGAAAAGTATTTTGATTCAAACTTATCTTGTGGCACTTCCGATAGTGCTTGGGTATATAGTTTGGCTTCTTAAGCAACAAAAGAAAAGCAGGGATGCGAACAGCAAAGGAACAATGCTCCTTTTGCGCGTCCAGCTTATTGAATACCATGCAAAGTACACTAGAATCGGAGAGATACCGTCATATGCCTACCAAAATTTCTGTGAGATGTATGATGCGTACCATGCGTTAGGCGGAAACGGAATGGTTACGAAAATGAAACATGAGATTGAAGAGATTCATATAGGGAAAGGAGATAAAAACCATGAGGAATTGGAAGGATTGGACTAAGAAAGCCGGAATCCGAGCAATCAAGACTGTTGCGCAGGCGGCGATTGCCGGAATTGGAACGGCGGCATTTATGGGTGCGGTGGATTGGAAATATGTTCTTTCTGCATCAGTCCTTGCCGGAGTGTTATCGCTTCTGACAAGTGTTGCCGGAATCCCGGAGGAAAACACCAATGCTTGACATTAACAAGCAGGAAATGAAATATTCGCAATCCGGTCAGAGGGTATTCATTCCACAAACTGACGAAAATGGAGATATTGTCTATGAAGGGTACAAGGATTCCGATGGGAACTTTGTACCTTATTTAGATTCCGAAGGCAACAAGATTCCAAAAGGCGAGGAGGTTGAAGGGTTTTCAGAACCTACAACATTCCAAGCTAATATCAGCAATAAGTTGTCAGAAGCCCTTGTGAAAGAATTTGGAATTGATGATAGTACATCATACTGTCAGCTTGTTACGGATAAAGGATATTTGCCACTGAAAGCCGGCGATGTAGTGTGGAAGCGTTCGGAAGTAAAACGCACTGATGATGGGCTTGTGGATTCAGAAACCGCAGACTACATCGTAAAAGGCGTTGCAGACGAAGGACTGACCACAGATTTATTTTTGCTTCGGAAGAATATTAAGTAGGTGATTGCGTGGCAAAGAAAACTATTTCAATGACATTATCCTCTAAATCCATACAAGACGCCATAAAGGAGTTAGAAAAGTACCGCAATAGTTTACAGTCTAAATGCGATTTACTTGTTTCTAGGCTTGCACAGATAGGTCAGACGGTGGCAATACAACACATATCGGAATCCCCATTAGGAAACACGATAACGGTAAGGGTAGATAAAGCACCGCAGTTAATGACCTCGAATGCGATTCTGATTGCAACCGGAAAAACGGTAACGTCAGAAGATAGAGAACCGTTCTATACTTTGTTGGCGGTAGAGTTTGGAGCCGGTATTTTTTATAACTCCAAAGAGAACCCAAAAGCACCGGAACTTGGATTCGGCGTCGGCACATATCCGGGGCAAATACACGCTTTTGAAGATGGTTGGTACTATTGGGACGATAAGACCGAAACATGGCGTTATACCCACGGTATCAAAGCCACAATGCCTATGTACAATGCGGAACAACAGATTATTCAACAGTATGTAAAGATTGCAAGGGAGGTATTCGGTGGAAAATGAGTTAAATAGTTGGGCACTTGATTTTGAAGACACCTTATGTTCCCTTTTAAAATCGTACATGGAGAGCGAGGTAAGAGGAATTAAGGTGACGCAAGATGAAGAATCGGGCGGCACCGCAACATTCCCGACACTTTTAGTCAGACAAATCGGTGGCACAGAAGCCGGAAGGACTAATGAAGCAAAGACAATCAACGCAATTCGCCCAACATTTCAAATCACAATTACAAACAAAGGTTCAAGAAAGGCAACTAAGGACATCGCAGCATATGCGGTGTCTTTTTTTAAACAACAAATGTTTGAGGTATCAAATGTAATTCAAACAATTTCCAAGCAAGTGCGAACGGTTACATTCCGCGCAACTCGCGTAATTGGAAACATTGAGCATTTAGATCAGCTATAAGCAGAAAGGAAGTAGAAAATATGGCATCAACAAGTTATAAAACGCGTGTCATTGTAAAAGAGCACACGGAAAAACAGGCCGATTTTGCAGGAACATACAATCTTTTGGTTGCGGCTAAGTCAGTTCCAAGCCCTGCATCACCGCCAAACACAGTTGAGTCAACCACGATGGAAGATGACCAGCAGACCTTTGAAAAAGGAATTAAGACTTCTGATTCAAGAGAAATCACAGGAAACCTTGAAAAAGAATATCTTTCAAAGGTGGATGGATATGGAGATAAAAAACTTGATATTATCCATCTGTACGGAACTGACGGTATTGGTGGCGTAGCGAAGTACGCATATGTAGGAACTGCAACAGCAACACCTAACGATGTAGGTGGAAACGATGAAATCCTTGAAATGACGGTAACAGTTATTCCAAGTACAGCATCAGAGCTTGTTACAGATAAGCTGACTGTCGTTGATAACAACGATGGCACATTTACCGTAACAGTGGTGGGGTAAAAAGCCTATCGGACGAGCAATCGACCGCACCGGTAGGCGAGGATGAACGGTCGATCGCAGAACTTGAAGCAATAAGATAAGCAACAATGGGGCGGTGGCAACACTGCCCCTTGCCAATATAGGGCAGAAAGGCAAGGTAAAACATGAAAGTTAAATTAGGTGGAAAAGAATATACAATTCAGTTTGCAACAAGACCATCATTAAAATCACATATCTTACAGGATATTATGAAGACACAGGACATGGAAGATATTTCCTCTATGGAAGATATTCTTCTTGAAACGCTTCCTAAGACACTTCTTGTGGGATTGCAGATGCATCACAATGAAGAATTTGGATATGATTACAAAACAAACGAAGGCTACGATGAGAAGCTTGAGAAGGTGTCTGACATTCTCTATGATGCGATTGATACAAACGAGGTTAACTGCATGGATTTATTCGCTGATATGCAGGAGGAAATGATGACAAACGGTTTTTTAGCGCAGATGATGGAGTCGTTGGAGAGAGCACAGGCACAGGAGAAGAAAAAGACCCCATCCAAAGCGAAAGCCAAGAATTAACATGGGAATATTACGTTGCGGAAATCCGTCCGTTTTACCTTGTGGTAACGAAAGGCTACGGATTTTCCGTTGATGATATAGATATGATGAATCCAGAGTTGCTTAAGCCTTATGTGGATGCATACAAGGCAGAATGGAAGCAACGCGACATGGAAATGTATATGTGGTTTGGCAGATATGCAACGTCAGCACTTGTGACAGCAATAGACGCGACATTCGGTAAGGGTAATAGTAAGTACGTGAAAGAAACTTGCTATGATTCCATCGAAAAGCATAATACGGACGATCCCGATGCAGAGATGCGAGAAATGCTTAAGGCAGAAGAAGCATGGGCGGCTGAATCAAGGAAATCGCATTTACCAAAGCCAAAGATAGTTTAAGAAAAGAGGTATTGCTATGGCAGTAATTATCGGAAGTGCGCGGCACGATGAACACGGAAACTGTTATTCTGGTGGAAAAGCCGGAGACCAGACCGGACAGGAAGTGTCTACGCAGAAGTTTTATAACCATTCTAAGGGATGGTACGTGCTAAGGGCGAAGGACGATAGGGTTGCGGAGAAGTTAGCCGAAGCTATGCAGATTGCATCTGACAACAAAAATATCGGCTATGACCAATCGGAACGCTACGGAGTCATTAAACATGGCATTAACACAAAGGTCAAGACGGAATGCGATTGTTCTTCTCTTGTACGTGCCTGTATTATCTATGCGTCCGGCAAGGATGTGGGAGATTTCAATACATCCAATGAACGGTCGGTAATTCTGAAATCCGGCTTATTTAAAGATGTAGGCTCTTATAAACAGGGAGACACGCTTTACAACGGAGATATTCTTGTGACGCGCACAAAAGGTCATACAGTGATTGTTGTAGGTGGTGCAAAGAAAAACAAAGGAAAGCATTATCCGAAGTACAAGGGAAACTCAAGCTCAATCGTTGAAGCATTAAAAGCGGTTGGGGAAGATGATGTGTCGAAAGAACATCGCGCGGAAATCGCAAAAAAGAACGGATTTTCCAATTTTAAGTTTACATCAGAGGAAAATTCAAAAATGCTTTCTCTTTTGAAAAAGGGAAAACTGAAAAAGTAATTCAAGGGCGGTAAGGGTCAAATCTTACCGTCTTTTTCTTATGTAGAAAGTTGGTGGATAAATGGAATTAGAGTCTCTTGAAATAAAAATCCAAGCACAGGCACAACAGGCAAGCGGTCAGATAGACGCGCTTGTGACAAGACTTGGGCGATTATCTTCCGCGCTTTCTGGACTTAGTACCGGAAATCTGAATAGTCTTTCCACAGGGGTAAACCGACTTGCATGGGCAATGACGGCAATGCGTGGAATTGATACACGGACTTTTTCTGCGGTTGCAAGAAATGTAAGCAAATTAGGCTCTATTAACAGCAGACAGATTAATGCTGCGGCTGGTTCTATGCGTCAGATTTCCAATGCAGTAAAAGGGCTTTCTGGAATGTCAGCATCTGTTAAGGGTCTGACCGACCTTGCATCTGCAATCAAACAGCTTGGCTACCAGAGTTCCACCAAGGCGATTGAAAATATCCCGAAACTTGCTACGGCAATGAGACAGCTTATGTCCGAACTGTCGAAAGCCCCTAGTGTAAGCCGGAATATTATTGACATGACAAACGCATTGGCAAAATTATCGCGTACAGGTGGAGCGGCAGGAACAGCGGCAAAAAGCATCACAAGCTCATTTAGCGGATTTAGTTCAAGTGCTTCTGCGGTTACCAAGAAGTCGTTCTCCCTTGCGTCTGCAATCGGAAAAGTGTATGCAACGTACTGGGCTTTATTCCGTGGATTTAGGCTACTTGGAGATGCCATTGACATATCATCCTCACTGACAGAGGTTGAGAACGTTGTAAGGCAGACATTCGGGCAGTATGAAAGCCTAATTAACAATTTCGCAAAAACATCCATTGAAAAATTTGGTATGTCTGAATTGTCCGCGAAACAGTTTGCAAGCCGTTTCCAAGCAATGGGAACTGCCCTTGATATTCCACAGGGGCAGATGGCAAAAATGTCTATCCGGCTGACAGAATTAGCCGGAGATATGGCTTCATTCTACGATGTGAGTCAAGAAGATATTGCCAAGAGTCTGCAATCTGTATTTTCCGGTACTACGGCACCTATGCGGCGTTATGGTATCGACTTGACGCAGGCAACATTAAAGGAATGGGCGTTAAAGCAAGGACTTGATGCAAACGTTTCCTCAATGACACAGGCTGAAAAAGCTATGTTGAGGTATCAATATGTGCTTGCACATACAACCAATATTACCGGAGATTTCGCACGTACAGCAGATACGTGGCACAATCAGATAACCATGCTTAAAGAGAACTTCAAAGCACTTGGAGCGGTTGTTGGTGGTGGTTTAATCAATGCATTCAAGCCATTTATCAAGGTACTTAATTCAGTTCTGCAAAAGGTTATTTCCTTCGCAGAGATGGTAACAAATGCTTTAGGTTCTATCTTCGGATGGAAGTATGAAGCAAGCAAAGGGGCAGGAATCAGCGGTCTTGCTGATGATATTGGAAGCGCATCTGACGGCATGGACGATTTAAGCAATGCCGCAGGAAACGCAGGGAAAAACACGGGTGGTATCGCAAAAAATGCCAAGAAAGCAAAAAAGGAAATCCAACAGGCAACTCGTGCATTTGATGAATTAAAGGTTATTTCAAAACAAAGTAAAGATAATACTTCCGGTTCCGGGAATAAAGGTTCTGGTTCTGGATCTGGTTCAGGTGCTGGTGGCGGCACCGGTGCTGATGGTGGATTAGTTCAGACGGACACCATCTTTAAGAAATTCAAAAGCAAAATCAAAGACCTTGAACAGTTGGGAGAGTCTATTTCCGGTGCGTTAATTAACGCAATGAAAAAAATTAAATGGGAAAAAGTGTATGCAAAAGCTGAAGGTTTTGGAAGGGGATTAGCCAAATTCCTTAACGGACTATTTAAAGGGCAAAAAGGAACAACGCTTTTCGGAGAAACCGGAAAACTGATCGCAAATTCATTAAACACGGTGCTTCATGGATTGGATTCGTTTGGAACGACATTTAATTGGAAGCAATTTGGAAATTCAATCGCAGACGGAATAAACAAGTTTTTCCAAAACTTTGACTTTGCATTATTGGCTAAAACGCTTAATTCGTGGGCGCAGGGCGCGTTTGATACAGTTACGACAGCATTAAGTAAAATTTCATGGAAGGATGTATGGAACGGAGCAAAGGAGTTTTTAAGCAACCTAGATGTAAAAACAGTTGGAATCATAATCGGTGCGCTGACAATCAAAAAAATTCTTGGATTACATCTTGCAAAAACCGCACTTGATATAATCGGAACTTCCATTTCAAAAGCAATAGCTGGTTCACTTGCATCAAGGCTTGGCGTTGAAATTGCGGCAAATGAGGGAATCTCGGCAGTATTGTCTACCGCTTTGTCAAAAAAAATAGGTGGGGCGTTTGCTACACTTGGAACAACTGTTTCAGCTGGTGTCAAAGCTTTATTCGGTAGCGGTGCGGCAGAGAGCGCACTTTCTTTTATCAGCCCGGTAGCAAAAGCTATAACCGGGATTGGCTCTGTTGCGATTGGCGCATTTACTGCAATATCAAACTTTGTGACCATGTTAAAGAACGGATTCAGTTGGCTTAATGAAGCACTTATGCTTGTCGGAGTTACGATTACGGCAGTCGGAGCGGTTATTTTAGGGGTAGCGGCAGCACCTGCAGCGATTACCGCAGGAATAGTAGCCGGTGTTGCAACGGCGGCTGTAGTAGTCAAGGATCATTGGAAAGAAATAAAAGGAATTTTCTCAAAAGCAGGAGATTGGTTTAATACTAATGTGATTAAGCCAATAAGCGGTTTTTTTAAGGGATTATGGGAATCTGTTTCCGGTTTTTTCTCTTCTTTATGGAAAGATATATCCGGTGTATGGAAAACAGTTTCTGGATGGTTCAATACTAATGTTATAACTCCTATTGTTTCATTTTTCCAAGGATTTTCGAAAAGAGTTGGTCAAATCTTTGAAGGATTGTGGATCATTGTCAAGGCTGTATGGATTGTTGTTTCTGATTGGTTTAAATCAAAGGTAATAGAGCCAATAAAGAAGAATTTTGAATTATTGAAATCGGCAGTATCAACTGCATTCAAGGTTCTATGGACAACTGTAAAATCGGTATGGGCGGTGGTTTCCGGTTGGTTTAAGGAGCATGTTACAACACCTATCAAGAATGCTTTTAGCTCGGCAAAAGAATCTATTCAGAAAGCTTTTAGCGCGGCAAAGACAGCGGTAACCGGGGCGTGGAATAGTGTTTCTAGTTGGTTTAAAGAACATGTAACCACCCCGATAAAAAATGCTTTCTCGAAGATGAAAGAAAGTGTAGCTGAAATATTCAGCAAATTATGGAATAGCGTGAAAAGTGGTGTTGCCGGGGCAATGAACACCGTAATTTCAAGAATTGAAACAGCAATAAATTCATTGATCGGTGGAGTGAATACCGTTTTGAGAGGGTTCAACAGTGTTGTTTCTGCGGCGGCTAAAGTAGCAAAGGTAAAGTGGAGCGGAGTCGATCTTGTGCCGAAAGTGAGCCTACCTAAAGTAAAGGCTTATGCAACGGGCGGTTTTATGGATAAATATAGCATAGCAACAGTTGGAGAAAATGGACTTCCGGAAATTATGGGAACAGTCGGAGGTAAGCCAGCGGTCGCAGGAAGCCAAGAAATTACCGGAATCAAAGATGCTATCAATTCAACATCTGCGCAAGAGGTTTCCTTACTGCGACAACAAAATCAGTTATTACAAGCTATTTTACAGAAAAATTTCGGAATTACTACAAACGACATAGGAAAAGCTGCAAGGGATTATGGTAGAGAACATTACAATCGAACCGGAGACAATGTATATGTTTTTTAGTGACTTCTATAATAGAACGTGATATAATTCTAAATAAATCATATCACAAGAAAGGAGTCATTATGAGAAACACAAAAAAATTATTAGTAGCGATGGGATTGGCATTTGCCGTTTTGATTTCGGCTATGCCAATCCAAAATGCAGATGGGGAACAGATTGTTGCACAGGCGGCAACTATCAAATTAAGCAGAAAGACTCTTAATTTAAAAATTGGAGAATCCGCAACATTAAAGATAAGCGGAATGAGGAAAACTGCTAAATGGAGTAGTGGCAATAAATATGTTGCTTCTGTAAACAAGTCTGGAAAGGTTCTGGCGGTTGGGGAAGGAACAACGTACGTAAAGGCAAAAATTGCAAAGAAAACGCTTTCTTGCAAAGTTACCGTCACTTCTTCCTTTAATGCGAACAAGGTAAAGAAAAACATCTCAATTGAATACCAAGATAGTGGTCATGGAGTTGTTGCTATCTTGAAAAACAACAACAAGGTAAATGTTGATCTGGACGCAAAACTTGTATACTACAAAAACGGTAAAATGCTGGATAGCAAAAGCGATTGTAACAGAGCTTTTGAATCTGGTAAGGAATGTGTTCTTTATTTTGACGCACCGAGCGATTCTGATTATAACGATGTTTCTTATGATAACTATAAAATGTCGTTGAGTGTTGATGAAGCAACAAATGCTGTTTGTGATGTTCGCAATATAATGGTTCAATCGGACATTGGAGCAGATAATGTTACGGTTGAAGCTACAAACGATTCCGGAAAAGATTTTTCATTTGTGAAAATTTCTTGCTTAATGTATGATGCATCTGGCAACTTGATCAAATATGATTATCATTATGCAGAATGTGAAAAGAATGGAGACACCGATTATTTCTCGTTTAGTTTTCCGTACGATTCAAATTACGATACGATCTATCCGAGCAGTTATAAGATATATGTTGATGAAGCATATACATATACTTGGTTACAATAAAAATTGAAAGATAAATGATACTTAAGCCGTGGAAACACGGCTTATTTTAATTCCAAAATCGGATTGACACAAAATCAAAAATAGTCTATCCTTATTACTAAGGAAACAACCTTATCCGTGAAGAAGCGGATTACTTACTCGAACGCCATACTGTACGAAAGAGGAAACCAATGTGATTTCACAAACGGTTTCCTTTTTTTATTCAGATAAAAATGTATGGAGGTAGACACGAATGAAAAAATCACAACTTATGCTTAAGATTCAAAACGGCATTGAGGTATTTGAGAATCCAATATTCGGACAGATCAGAATGGTCATGGTCGATGATGAACCATGGTTTGTTGGAAAGGATATATGCGAAGTATTTGGAGATACGAATTACAGAAGAAGCCTTTCAAATATTGATGATTCTGATAAGGGTGTGTCACAAATTGATACTCCCGGTGGAAAACAAAAAATGACGATTGTTAATGAAAGCGGCTTATATTCCTTGCTTTTTCAAATGCAACCGCAGAAAGCAAAGGGTGTGTCACAAAACGACTCCCTTATAAACGAAAGAAAAGAGAAACTTCATAAGTTCAAACGTTGGGTAACATCCGAGGTTCTCCCTACAATCCGTAAAACAGGTGGGTATGTCAATAATGATGAATTATTTATTTCCACTTACCTACCATATGCAGACGAAAACACTAAGCTTATATTTTCACAGACGTTAAAAACTGTTAGAGAGCAGAATGAAACCATTAAAAGACAGCAGAAAGAAATCATCCATAAGGAAGATGTTATTATCGGACTCGTTGATGATATTGACTTGGCAACCAAGAGACAGCGGATAACACAGATTGTCCGTTTTGGTGCCGATGGAAAGTATCAAGAACGCTATTCGTTGCTTTATGGAGAATTTGAAAGGAAATATCACTGCAACCTTAAATCAAGGATGGAAGGGTGTGCACTCAAACCCAAAGTAAGAAACAAGATGGATTATATCGACAGGGAAATGGGAATGATTCCGCAGTTGTACGAAATCGCTTGCAAACTTTTTGAAAACGATGTAGAAAAGCTGAAATCTGAATGGGAATCAGTAGTAGCTTAAAATTTAATCAAATGGATATCATCTACCAAAACGGTAGGTGCTATTTTTATACCCATTTTAGGAGGTAAACGATGGGATATGGCGGATATTTAGTAAAGTTTGGCAATTATACCATACCAAACAATTTAATAAAGCAGGACACGTTTAGTTCCTATGTAAACATGCAGGATAAAGACCCTTGGACGGATGAAAACGGATATGAGCATCGTGATGCCGTGGAACTGAAAGCCTTAAAGGTTGAGTTTGAAACCAAAGCCATGCTGACCGAAAAGCAGTTTGATGATTTTTGGAAGAATATTGAAAAGAACTATACCAAGGCAAAGGAGCGCGGCGGCTATATCACGGCATACGTGCCAGAGAAACGCGGGTATGTGACACAGTACGGATATATCGCTGATATTCAGCCTACGTTCTATTCTGTGGCACATGGGAAGATAAAATATGACCCAATCAAATTTTCGTTTGTAGGTGGTGTATATGATAAATAGTAGTTTGAAAGAAAAGTATTGGGATTCCGCAACAGATAAACAGATAGTCATATCTGTTGTTGGAACGAATCAGAAAATAGACAATTCGATGCTTGAAATCGGTACGTTTGCGCTTGAAGAAAGTCTTTGTTCGGAATCTGAACTAAAATTTGGAGCGTGCGAAGCGAATTGTGTAAAATTCACAGCGCGGAACACCGCAGGAAACATTATTGGAAAGACAATCTCTATCGAAGAAACAATTGACGGAGATAGCGAAAATCCGATGCCATACGGAGTTTTTAAGGTTGCATCCGATGTTCCTACTGCCGACCGCACAAAACGGCAGATTACGGCATATGATGCAATGTATGACATTATCAATACAGATGTAAAGTCTTGGTATGCAGGACTTAGCTTTCCAATGACATTAAAGCAGTTCCGCGATAGCTTCTTTGCACATCTTGGAATTGCGCAAGTTGAAACAAGCCTTGTCAATGATTCCATGACGGTCAATAAGACGATTGTAGCCACGCAGACGGACGATTCAAGCGCGGTCACAGAAGAGTCTGCTATCAGTGGCAAAACGGTTGTAACGGCAATCTGTGAGATTAACGGATGCTTTGGTAATATCAACCGAGATGGCAAGTTTGAATATGTTTTTTTGAAAGCAATCACAAGCGCACTTTATCCGGCAGAAGATTTATTTCCGGCAGACAATTTGTTTCCAAGCGATGCAAACACAGAATCCATGACCGGGCACTATATCACGTTTGATTATGAGGACTTCCAAAGCAAGGCGATCACGCAGCTTGAAATTAAGACGAGTGATGATAATGCCGGTGCTATTGTTGGAACTGCCGGAAACAACTATTCGATTACAGGAAACTTTCTTGTATCAGACAAGACCGGAGCGGAGCTGGAACAGATCGCAAATAACCTATTGCCGATTATGAAACAGGCGGCATACACACCGATTAAAAGTTGCACCTGTGTCGGAAATCCATGTCTGACACTTGGGGAACCAATCCGATTCAATACCACGAGAGAGATTGTTGAAACGTATCTATTGCAACGCACTTTAACCGGAGTACAAAGCAAGAGAGATTCAATCTCGGCACAGGGCACGCAGACACACTCCGCAAAGGTCAATTCTATTAGAGACACGATTGAAAGCGTGGAAAGACGTACCGGAAAGCTAGAGAGGAACGCAGACCATCTTCAATCCACGTATGAGGATTTAGAGGAACAGACAAATACCAAGTTTGAGCAGACCGCAAAAAGCATTTCTGCAGAAGTCAACCGCGCACAAAAAGCAGAGGGACAATTAGACGCATCATTGGAATTGAAACTTGGAAGAGATGAAAACGACCAAGTCGTTTCGATGATTAATGCAAGTGCCGACCAGATTACGCTTAGCGGAAACAGACTCATAGTCAACAGCAATAACTTCCAGCTTGATGGCGATGGCCGAGTGTCAATCGTTGATTCATTGAACTTTATTGCAACGTCACAAGGAGATGACCTTGTAATTATTGGTCTCGATGCAAGAGGAAGGCCAATGCTGCAGAACATACGCATCGATCTAAACTCTGTAACAGATCAAGATGGTGTAGCCATAGGTGACCATGCTAGCACTGCAGATCATGCAACAACAGCAGATTCAGCAACAACCGCAGAAAGTGCAAGGCAGTGTATAATGGCATCAACCGCGCATTATTTGCAAGGTATTGGACTATCCGATTATGTACGAATTTCAGACAACGGAAATTTAATTCCAAGTTCTAGTTCTGTGTACTGTGGAACTAACCCCAATCCATTTGCCGGAGGGTATTCTTCCGGCGGTTGGAAAACAACATCTGATCGTAGAAAGAAAAAAGATTTTCGAAAGCTCTTAGAGGACGATAGGTTTGAAAGATTTTTCGAGTTGCTACAACCGATGGAATATCGGCTCATAGAAAATGACGAGAAAATGCACATTGGATTTGTTGCACAGGACGTAGAACAGGCAATGACGGATTGTGGCATATCTGAAAATGAGTTTTACGGACTGGAACATGCGGTATTCTCCGAAAAAGATTTTGAATCTAATGAGGAATGGGAAAAATTCTTAGAGCAGAATGGTGGCGCAAATGATATGTATACATTGTGCTATCAAGAGTTTATTGCGCTTAACACTGCCATGATACAGAAACTGCAGAACAGGTGTAACGATTTTGAACGCAGACTATCCGCATTAGAAAGGAAGTGATTAGATGGCATATCAGAAAATCTATAGCCGCGAATATTGGGAGAACCTTCCAAGCGAAAAGACCGCAATTAATCGAAATAGGCTGAACAACATAGAGGGCGGCATTGATGCAATCGACGATCGTGTGTGCGCGCTTGATACCACAAAAGTTGACTTGACAAAAGCTAACGAACTTGTAAAGGAAATCCTTTGGGATGAATCCAACGGTACGTTGACGGTCGTTAAGATGAATGGTTCCAAGGCGGTCATTGATACCAAGTTGGAGAAGCTGGCAGTCAACTTTACATATGATCCGCAGTCGCAGCAGTTGATTATCACGCTGGACGATGGCACAACGCAGAATGTTGATTTGTCCGCTCTGATCACGCAGTATGAATTTATAGATAGCAATACCATTGCATTTGAAATTAGCAGTGACGGTAAGGTGTCCGCAATCGTGAAAGAGGGAAGTATCCAAGAAAAGCATCTGCGCCCAGATTATCTTGCAGATATTAAAGTGGAATCTGCCAAGGCGGTAGCATCTGCCAAAAGCGCAGGGGTGTCCGAAACCAACGCGGCAAAATCTGCCACAGATGCCAAGGACAGCGCAGACAGGGCGCAGGAAATCGAAAACGAGATTAACAAGAAACTCACAATGACAGAATTTGATGTGAATGAGGATGGGGAGTTGATTTACATGGACAATGCGGCATATAACTTTTTCGTTGACAATGACGGAAATTTGAATTGGGAGGTGGCTTAAATGGCTATAGCAGGAAGAGTAGCAATTGTGCCAAAAGGCGATTGGAGTGCAGATGCTACATATAAGAGATTGGATGCAGTGACTTATAACAATACGCTTTATTTTGCAAAAAAGGAAGTTCCGGCAGGAACGGCAACGAGCAATACGGAATACTGGTCTAAGTCTATCGTGGGCGGTGCTAGTGCGATTGCAACAACAGAGGATGCCGGAGTTGTAAAGCCGGACGGAAAGAGCATGAGCGTAGATGAGAGTGGAACGCTTAGCATTAACTTGGATGGCACCACAATTACATTGGACGAAGCGAAAAACGTTATAAAGTTGGCTGATACCTTAAAAGAGAAAATCAATGGGGCGTTCCCTGCAGCGAATGTAGTAAACAACCAGATAACAACGGAGACGGGATATGCCCTGGATGCAAGGCAGGCGAACCCGAATATAGACGGCACGCTGGCGAAACAGTTAAGTGATTTAAACGGCAGTTTAAAAATTAAAAATGTTCAATGGACACCATATTGTCCTCGAACAAATTTTGCGGATAAAGTATTGTTTCAAGAAGAAAATGCGATGCAATACGGATCTTTAGTAATTTGCTCTATACGCATTGATTTATTAGAAAATACTCCGGGTGAATATATCTACATTGTGAATTTACCGAAAAAAGCGTTTCGTGGCATTAACCAAACAAACATTAATGGGAAAGCAGGTCTATGGTATTTAGATGCTGTTAACGAATGCGTGGTTTTACGAAGTGTATTTGAAGCCGGTATTTATTATTTTAGTTTCACGTATCTAGCAGCAGAATGAACAAAATTGCATAAGTTGCGTCATCAATTTTTGTAAGCATTTTTTAATATTTCCAGGTTTTAGTAGCTGTGTCATAATGTATGACTTTTGATTCATTTAAAGCCAACGCTACCATACCCCAATTGCTTATAAAAACGTATGTCGTATTCGCATTGTATGCCAACTTATTGTTATAGTTAATGCTTCCTATATACATCGCATAGTGTTGTTGAGCATATTTATTATAAACATTTTCTAAGCTTATTTCTGAATTCAAATCAACAAAAAAGACATTTAAACTGCCGTTTAAATAAGTTTAGTAACTCGTAAATTTACACATAGAAAGGAAAAAATTATGGATAAAATTATTTTAAAAGACAAAACAGAATTCGAGGTTGCCGATGGGGCAAGCCTTGGAAACATCCAGATCAAAGCCGAGAACTTCGAAGCCGTCAAGACCATCACGGATGCATTTTCTGCGGACAACCTGCAGGAAGTTACATTTACACACAACGATGCAGTGTCGGGGAAATACACCGATCTGAAATCCGATGGGTTTACATATATGCCTAACATGGGAGAAGATGGCGCAGAAGATGGTACATATACCGTAACGGTCAACCTGAGAACCAAGACTGAGATGGAGAAAGCCATTGACGAACTGAAAGCCGGACATGAAGCAAACGCAGAAGCAATCCAAGAACTGGCAAGCATTACCGCAGGAAGTGAGGTGTAGGATATGGTTAAATTCTACGTGAGACGTATTCTGGTAGACAAGAAATGACGATTGATGAAGTGCCGATGCGTTGGCGTGCAAAAGTGCAAGAAGAGATCGAGAAACAGCTTTCTGCTTCTCTGCAATGACATTTCCTGTCGAAACTTGCGACCGAAAAATGTTGAAATCATGCATATTACAGTGATACTATGGACTTGTCCGAAAGGACACTTCAAGTTCTGGCATGGGTGGGGTTTGGCATGGCTCCGCCCATAATTGGGGATTGACTATAATATCTGTATCGCTACATAGGGCACACGATTGGGGGTTTTAGGTTGGGAAAAGAATACTACAAAAATGAAATCATTGAATTGATTGAAAAATGCGACAATTTGCATTGGTTAAAAACCATATATGCATACATAAGCAACTTATTAAAATAGGAAAAGAGCCAAGGGTCTGCGCATTGCCCTTGGCTCTTTTTTACTTTTTGTCTGAAATCATATCTACTAAATTTTCTAAGGCTGTCCAATCGCTTTCGCTTAATTTGCACAGTGCAGAAACAAGTCGATACTTAAAGTTTTCATCACCTAATCTTTGGATTTCTCCAAGCATTGCTGAAATCTGTTCGTCTTTTGATAATTCAACAAACATTTCTCCGTTTCCGGTGCGAAGCCAATCTTCATTGACATTAAACTCTTGACAAATCAATTTAACAGTTTGTTCTGATGGAGAATTTTCTCCGCTTTCCATTTTGCATACAGCAGATCGTGAGACTAAAATTTTTTCTGCAAATTCGGTTTGACTTAATTTTGTCGATAACCGAACTTGCTTTATTCTCTCATTCATCCTTTACCCTCCTTTCACAATTATATTAACATTAAATGTTCATTAAGTCAACAAAAACTATTGACAATGTATATTTAATGTGCTATTGTATGTACATCAAATGAACAGGAAAGAGGTGAGAACATGAAAGAGATTAAATCAGCAAATGACATAATTGTTGTTCCGGTTTCTTATTTTAATGGAATGGAAAAGGAATTGCAGAAGATTTTAAACAAAGTGGATATTCACGATATGGATGTCATGGAACAGGTTCTTCATATGCGGAAATGGCTGAAAACCAAAACCGTATATGAAGAAACAAAGAGATTATATCCTAATCTCCGTTTGGAAAATATTCATTTGCTTTTACCACAAGAAGAAGAGAGTTCTTGTGAGTGTACTGATAAAACAGGCAGTGAATAGATTCTGCGGTCGTGTCGCAGATTGGAATTCCAAACTTATCCGGAACTTTTAGTTCCCAACAAAAATTATTGATATTTGCGAACGTTATATCGTTTTCAGTTAATATCTCTGCCATCTTTTCTCGGTCGCAGGATATTGTAGAAAAATCGCAAAACAAAAAGTATTTCAAATTGTATCACCTCCCTTATTTGATGATAAGGGAATTATACCACAGAAAGGAAGTGAAAGTATGGATAATTTGGTACACATTGGAAATGCGGATATTTCCATCAAAGAGTACAAAGGCGAGCGAGTGGTCACATTTAAGGACATTGACATGGTATATGAAAGACCAGACGGAACAGCGAGAAAAATATTTAACGACAATAAGAAACACTTTATTTTAGGAGAAGATTACTTCGTCCGAAATTCGGATGAAGCCAAGGGGGAATTTGGTGTAACTTCTCCGAACGGAATGTATCTTATCACAGAACAGGGCTATCTGATGTTGGTCAAGTCATTTACGGATGATTTGGCATGGGAAGTACAAAAGAAATTAGCTTCTTCCTATTTTAATGTATATTTTCGGATGCGACTTGAACATTGTAGCAGAGTACGAAATCAGATATTGCGCATGAAAGGAAGTGATTGAATGAGCGAAAAGGAAAAGAGAGTTGTCGAAAAACTTCGTGATGCCATTCCGAATATGACAGATTTTCAGAAAGGATATGTCCTTGGAATGGTAGAGAGTTCTGCTTCGAAACATAGTGAGCAGGGCGAGGAAAACGAAACGCATAATGGAAGGGAGAATTGAAATGAGCAATTTTGAATTTCAGAAAGTTAATTCAAGGGTAATTCGTAGCGGTGACAACTATTTGGCAAAGGTTGACTCTGCGGAAAGTTTTTCAAGCACTTTCGTTGACGAGGAAACAACATATGGGGTTTCTGTAAGAGATGCACAGATACAGACAGGAGATTCGACTTACACACCTGCAATGGCTTTTACATATTCCGTGGAAGATGGTTCTGTGCGTTTTATAGATGTTGTTGCATGTCCGTTACTCGGAACGTTTGTTTCTGACTGGTACTAAATTATAAAGTGGCTGAAAGGAGCATGAATGAAAAAAGTAATCCAATTCATCATAGGTGCGGTTGCAATGGAATATTCCTTGGTTGCCGCGTGCTATATGGATAGTGAGGGCGCGGTAGGGAATATAGCGGCTATTAAATTTGTAGCCGGGGCGGTAATTGCGGCAATTATGTATTATTGGTCGGAAGTAGACCGGAAGAGAGCCGAACTTGACAAGCGAATTAAGAGAAAACGCAGAATGAGAGAGGATGCATGGTAGGCGTTGTGTATATAAGTGGCACGAGATGTTCCACGGAAGAAAAGCGTATGCTTGCTGAACTTTTGGCAGGGAAACGAAAGAAACAGAATGATAAAGAGAATTTTGAAAAGGTTCTTGACAGAGAAATGGAGAGGAGAAGCAATGGAGAACAAAATAACACTGATCGGCGATGTTGTATCAGCACCAAGGGAAAGCCATAAATCAAGCGGTAAGATTTTTTATAAATTTTTCATCGGAGTTGAAAGAAGAAGCGGTGTTGCAGATATTCTTCCGGTACTGTTTGACAAAGAAATCAGCGATACAGAAATCAGCGGAACGGTATGTGTCATTGGGAAGATAATTACCCGGCACGTAAAAACAGGGTCTGGAGAAGCTATTCTTATGTATGTTATGGCTGATACAATCACAAAACCAGAGGATGGTAGCCCTTTGAATGAAGTAAGTCTTGAGGGCATTATCGAGGAAAAGCATCTTAGAGAAACACCACTCGGTCGTAAAATCTGTGATGTGAAACTCAAAACCGTAAGAGAAAACGGAAAAGAGGATTTAATCACTTGCATTGCATGGGGAAAGTGCGCAGAATATACGGACTCACTTGCTTTAGGCGATAAGGTAAGCACATACGGCAGATTACAGAGCCGGAGATACAAGAAAACGTGTAAAGATGGTCACGTTGTGGAAAAAGTTACATATGAGTTGTCAATAAAAGGAATCGTGGGGGTGTAGAATAATGCGAATGATTTTAAAATCGTTACATATGGAGAATTTCAAGGGAATTAAGAGTCTTGATGTGAATTTCTCTAATAAGACAAGTATTAAAGGACAGAATGCAGCAGGAAAGACCACGATTTTTGATGCGTTTACATGGTTGCTTTTTAACAAGAACAGTGCAGGCGAGGAAAAATTCAATGTCAGACCATTGGATAAGGACGGAAAGCGCATTGATAACGTGGAAATCAAGGTTGTTGGTGTTATTGATGTAGATGGCAAGGAAGTGGAACTTTCCAAGGTTCAGAAACAGAATTGGGTTAAGAAGCGTGGAACTAATACGGTATCATTGCAGGGAAACCCAAATTCTTATGAGATTGACGGTTATCCGAAAAGTGAAGCTGAATTTAAGGCTTATGTTTCCGGCTTGGCACAGAGTGAGGAAATGTTTAAGATGCTGACCAATCCGCAGTATTTTTCTTCTTTGAAATGGAAAGACCAGAGAGACATTCTGATGAAACTTGTTGCAGAGGTTTCAGATGTGGAACTTGCACAGACAGATGCCAAGTATGCACCATTGATTGATGAATTGGAGAAAGCACCGTCTACAGATGATATTCGCGCCAAGTTTTCCAAGGCATTATCTGAATGGAAGAAGAACTGTCTCTTATACACATCTCCGAGCCCACGAGACGGAGCTACATCT
>ENA-OYXJ01000255-OYXJ01000255.1-human-gut-metagenome-genome-assembly--contig:-NODE-255-length-22665-cov-15.230694_pt1 | contig 22665 bp, 26 predicted proteins | sample MGYA00244843_ERZ653418 | MGnify/ENA primary metagenome ERZ653418 (study PRJEB26926, sample SAMN06164921) | human gut metagenome | biome: ENVO:00009003; feature: ENVO:2100002; material: ENVO:00002003... | reverse complement strand
CTAGTCGTCGGCAGCGTCAGATGTGTATAAGAGACAGATCTTTTCCATACCTTATATATATTAATAGGTGAAACATTTCTTTTCTGCAAAGATACACTTTTTCCGCTTATTTCCCGTATCAAGATGTTAAAAATGAGTTAAACATAAAAGAAAGTTTATGTTTTATTTGGTTATTAAAAGAATTTTATGTATCTTTGCATCGTGAATAGATAACTAGATGTTTAACAATTAGATTTTGAGCGTATGACACAAAAAGAGTTAGAGCAAGAAATTAAAAGAAAGGAAGACGAAATCAAGGCCCTTCTCGAACTGAAAGACTTGGTCTTCGATTACGAGAGACAGATTGATTTGAGACTCGCAGACCTTTCTAAGCTCTACAAGCAAAGAAAAAACTAAAAAGTCCTCCCCTAGGGGGGAGGTTCTTTAAACAATATAAATATAAGAATATGGATAATATTAAAGAATTAATGGCAGAGTACATGGCATTGGCTAGCAAGCAGGATGTCAAGAGCAAAGAGCGCAGAGACGAGATTCATCGCTATCTCAGCGCAAATGCTACGGAGGAGGATAAGAAATATATTAGTGAGGTGGTTGTAGATAGAGTAGCAAACCTGAAGCTGGAGGTTGCCACTTTGCGTGAGCAGCTTACAGAGACAGATTATAAATTGCTTCCACTAAGATACATCGCACAGAAATACTTCGGTAAAAGCGCTGCATGGCTCTCTCAGCGTCTCAATGGCTCAGAGGTTCGTGGTCATGTTTATACGCTCAATTCCGAGCAGAAAGATATTTTCAATCGTGCCGTCCAGGAGATTGGACAACGCATTAGCTCTTTGCAGTTAGCATAGGGTTATCTATTCACACATCGTCCCCGACACGATTCCGTGCCGGGGACACCTTCTAAACAAAAAGAATAAAAGGAGATTTAGATGCTGGTATGTTGATAGATAGACCAGTTCTACAGTACGTTTAAAGACCAGTTCGGTCGGCTTCCATGCCGATTGTACTTCATGAAATTAAATTTAAAAGATCGCTTTAGAAGCCCCTGGTGCGAGATGCAACGGGGGCTTTTTCTTGCTGTTTTCTGAAAATAATCAGCAAAATGTTTGATGGTTCCAGAGAAAAGTGCTATCTTTGCAGGCGTAATGATGACATTGAACTAAGGTTGTGTGCAGATTGAGCAGAGTTTGTACATAACAAGTGAAAAGAAATACAGCTGTGTGGCTCGTGCTGAAGGACTGCTCTCCGGATGCACGAGCCCTTTTTTTTATGATTATGAAACCAACAGACGATGACGACTGGATTCCTCAGCGTGGAGGTGGAGACGACCGCTCAAATGGCGGAACCGTGATACATCCCAAGAGCAGAGGCTAGAAACGAGATGACGGTGATGATGGTGGCGACAATAACAGTACACTTGATCACCGTCATCGCTTTTTCTATATGGTCGCAGCGGTTGGCAAGAATACTCCTGTTGCGGTCGATGATTTCCTGGTTATAGCTGATGGCATCGAGCAGGGTGTTGACGGAGTATATGGCGTTCATCTCTTCCTGGTTATGTCCATTCTTCAGAAGCCTGTCGATGTTCTCCTCCTGTATCATATTCCTGGGCTCGTTGCCTGTATGTCTGAAAGGGTGAACCCACAGAATCTGGTTTACCATGATGTATAGCGCAATAAAGATGCCTGCCCATAGAACAGCAGCAGTAGAGAGCTGCCATAAAGATGGGCTGGAGAATACAAACGCCGTGAGGGCGATGAACACCGTGAGCAGGAACCCGGTCATGGTGTAGGCGCGGTCGGTTGACTTGCGGAGCTGCTCAAGCGTGCTGCTTGCCAATCTGTCTGAGCGCTCCAGGATGATGCGGGCTGTGTGCTCGCTCAGGTTCTTGCGAACCTTGCCGGTTATTATCTTTTCCATACCTTATATATATTAAATAGGTGAAACATTTCTTTTCTGCAAAGATACACTTTTTCCCGCTCATATTCTACCTTTTCATGAACAGAAAGCTTAAACATAGTTAAACATAATAATTTTATTATGAAATATTTGCGCATATCAAAATTATTATGTACCTTTGCAATCGAGTTAAGGAACATGTTTAATCAATTAAATTTTCAAGCTATGCAAGATGATTTAGAAAATGAAATCGAGAGAAAGAAAAAGGAAATCGAAGACTTTCTCCGAATCGTGAAATTCACCGGTCTTTCGCAGAAGGAAATCGAAAAGAGACTTGATTATCTCCTGGATGACCTTTCAAGACTGATGAAGAAAAGAAAGTAAAGTTTAACTTCCCCTCCTTCGGGAGGGGACTATAAAATACATATATTGGTATGGAAGATATTAGAATCTTATTGGAAGAATACAAGTCGCTTGCCGGTAATACCGATGCAAAGAGCGAAGAGCGAAAAAACGAAATTATCGCTAAGTTGGAAACTATGGACAAGGATGCTGTGGCCGAGGTAGCACAGCCGTTCGTGGAGGAGAATGTGGCTCGCCTGGAGAGCGAAGTGAAAGCTCTCCGCAGCCAGATAGATGAAGAGGACTATAAACTGCTTCCTATCTCTTATATTGCCAAGACCTATTTCAACAAGAGTGCATCATGGCTTTTGCAGAGGCTCAACGGATATCAGGTACGTGGAAAGGTCTATACGCTCAGCCAGGAGCAGAAAGGCATCTTTAACCAGGCAGTCAAGGAAATAAGCAATCGCATCAGCGCATTGCAGTTAGCATAGCTAACATGTTCAATAACTCAACTCAGCCCCGGTGCAGCAACGCATCGGGGCTTTTCATTCCCATTTTCAAGTTTTTTGTGTTAAATACCCGCTTTCGTTTGTTCTGTTCAGAAAATAATAGTATATTTGCACCGTGAGAATTAGTAACAGAACGTGGACACTCAAAAATAAGAAAGATATGAGAATACTTAATAATTTACTGGAAGGGTTGATCAGCCTGGGAAGACTGGGCGGAGACAACAGCCTGTTCAACGATTATCTGAAGGGCGATAATGCTTCAGATCTGAGAAAGGACTGGGAGGCCATCGGTAATGATATGAGAAAGGTTATGAACTTAAAGCAGAAACCGACTTATGTCAGATAAGAAAGAATGTAGCGGAGAGATGATTCCTGCCAATATCAACGATATCCTGGAGGAACTTCCGGAAGACAAGCGGAAGGTGATTGTTTCTACGATGCTCGCCATTGAGGAACGGTCATACAGCGGACCTCTTCCTTCGCCCGAAGATTTCAAGGCATACGAGCAGACGCTGAAGGGTTCTACCGACCGCATCATGTCGATGACCGAGAAGCAGGTAGACCATCGCATCGATATGGAGAAGACCATTGTGAAGAAGAAGTTTTTCCAGAGCACGCTGGGGCAGGTTCTTGCCACCATACTCATCCTCTTCTTCGGGTTTATATCCTATAGCCTTGCCATGAATGGCCATGATACCGTGGCCGGCATTATAGGCGTAACCACCGTTATCGGTCTTGCTGTGGTATTCGTATTGAATAAGATTCCGCCAATTTATCAGAAAGGTGAACAATAACATATCAGCCCCGGTGCAGCAGCGCATCGGGGCTTTTCCTTGCCCTTTACCCCTCATTTTTATGCTCTACAGCATATTTAAGTGTTAATTATTCTCATCGTGAGAAAATTTCCCGATTTTTATTTGGCGGTTCCGGATTTTCTTCTTACCTTTGCCGACGGTTACAAGATGATAGTAGTCTATCCGGCAGGGCGACCGTTTCGCCTATGGCTTCTTGCCGCAGGCTTTTTTTATGCCTAATCGGGAAAAATGTTTTTCCTAACTGGGAAAATATATTTTCCTAACTGGAGAAATAATTCTCGCAATAAATGGCGGCTGCATGAACCGTAAGATTTGTTTTGTCCTCTCGGATAAGCCATCATCTTGTAACCAACGGGGAATGCAGCCGCCACCCTTTTGTACAATCGGCTGTTAATGGTTACAAGATGATGCGATATGCAGAATTCTATTTTATTAAGTGATGCGCAGGTAAGACCTGCAGGCATCAGCGTAGAGGAGGGCATGAAGGCCCTCAAGTGTGAAATCAGGAAGCTCGCCAAGACCAAGAGCGAGACCTTCTCCTACCTTTGCGGGGAGGCGGTTACGTATGGCGAAGTAGCTATGACCATGGCAGGTTTCTTCGCCTTCATGGCAGCAGCTGTATTAGGTGGCTTCATTATGGGAGGGGAGGTGATGTAGCTATGGCAAAGATTGATATGCTTACAGATGTAGCGGAACGTCTTGCCGAGTACAAGATGTTCTATCCCGACGCCACGATTACCCGTGTAGGCTTCGAGGATTGCAATTCTATCTCTCACGAAGATGGTCTGAAGCTGAGCGAACAGGTATGCCACATGACGCATAGCGGTCTGTTGCAGTTCGTGATTTCCAAGAACAGGATGTATATCTTCAAGTCGAGAGAGTTTCTGAAGGTGGCTGCCGGCTTCAAGAAGGGAGCCAGGGTAAGGTTCCACGATCCCCGCACGCCCGATGACCACCGTGAGAGCGTAATGCTTGCCGACGGAATGCGCTATGATGGCGGCATTCCTTTCATCTGGACCGAGGATAGCGATGCTGACTGTTTCATGGAGCGCAACACCTTCGCGGTATATTGGCGCCCTATAGAAGAAATGAGTGAAAAATAGCCAAACATCACTCATATGTTTGTCCTTTGACGCACAGCAAAGATTTCGTACCTTTGCACCGTGAGAATTTTAACGCAAAAAGAATTATGAGAAAAATTAAGAACAAACATCGCAGGCGCACGCATCTGCTTTACAAGGTAGTATTGAGAACGTCCCGGTTTCGGTACACCGGCCGTCAGATGGGCCCGAACAAGACCGAGACAATGTGCTGGCTCGACTACAACCGCAGAGGCAGAATCCGCTGCTACAATGACAGGAAAAATGACCGCGCCATCATCGTCTGGCTCGACGGCAGGTATTACTCAGCTCCTAATACGCAGGGTTTATATCTGGAGAGAATCAGCATGAACATGGCAGAGTACAAACGACTAAATTCACATTAAAATGAGTAACGAAAAAGATATCAAGACCGTATTGGACGGAGCAGTAGAAACTGCAGAAGAGATAATGACAACTGAGATATTCCATGCTCAGCTAGTAAAGAACACCGAGGCTATTAATAAGGAACGCGAGGAGTATGAGCATAAGCGCGCAGAACTTCAGCAGGACCTTGACGATCAGAAGACCTTCTGTTCGGTCTCTAACCGTAGGCTTCAGACGGAAAAGCTGGAATACAAGATTCAGGTCAACCGTCAGCAGGAGATGTTTGAGAAGACTGAGTGTAATATCCGTGAGACCCTCAGCCAGGCGAACAAGGAATTCAATGAGAAGTATGCTAAACTGAAAAGCGAGCATTCTCTGAAAAACCTGCAGCTTCAGAACGAGCGTCACAAGATTTTCGAGGCTTACCGCAATTCTGGGGGGCAAATCTTGCCGAAGACTCTCAGCAAATGTACCCGGAAGGATGGTGCCGACCAAAGCCTAAAGATGGAGGAGTAGAATAATAACGATAGTAACAAATAATTTAATTAAGCAGATTATGGAAAATCAGAATAAAAATGCTGCAGCTAATGTTGCAGTCAACGTGGAGGAAGAAAGAAAGCACCCTATCTTCGAGGAGTGCGAAGTGATGGTTGCCGGCAAGCCGGCACGTGAACACATGCTCAGCATGAACGGAATGTACATCTCGGGCATTACTGATGAACAGCTCAAGGAGATGCACGAGAAACTGGGCAAAATGCTCTCAGGGAAATAGAAAATAGTTTTCTAGTCTATCATGTAATAAGTGACAAATATTTAAATTTAGTCAGATCTCTAATTAAGGATGGCTGCCCGTGAGGGTGGCCATTTTTTCTGGAGCATAAATTTGGTTTTTCAGAAAAAGTGGTGTATCTTTGCACCCGAGAATTAGTAACACATTAAAATATATAGATTATGTTAGATACTTTCTTTGGCTTCGTGCAGTTCGTGTCGTTCGTGATTGCGCTTGTTCTTGGACCGTTTGTTGTCGGCTCGAGGATGTTTGCAAAATGGCTTGTTTATCTGACTTTATGTACCATATTTACTCCTTTGTTTGGAATACTTATATACGTAAAGTTCTTCAGGTACTAGTCCTTTGCCATATGCTCGCCTGTTATTATATTTGCATTGCTAATTAGTAATGTATAAAGAATATGGTAACAGACAGTCTTGTTAAAAAGAAATTTGTTCACGAGACTCTTCAAGAAGGCATCCTGAAGATATACTCCACACAGGAGAACGTGGTGCGCAATCATTATAAGCGCCGTACCGGCAGATTGCTCACCACGCTTTCCGCTCACTCGTTCGACAGCCAGATATCGGGCGAAAACCGCACCATCTTTGTGCGAATCCTTCCTTATCTCCGTTTCCTCGATATGCAATACCGCCAGCGCAACGACCGCATCAGCAAGTTCAAGCGCAGGAACCTTGCACTCTACAACCGTGTGGTATGGGGCGTATTGTATCACGAAACGTTCCCCAAGCTTCGCTATGGCTTCAACGACGAAGTACGGAACAGTATACGTCAGGAACTGGAAAATTCACTCAACCCACAAAAATCATAAGTTATGGCAAATAAACATTTAACGGAAGATGAAATCCGATATACCGTAGACGTGAAGACTGCCGATGCGCAGAAAGCCATCTACACCCTGGAGCAGCAGAGCAAGAAGCTGCGCTCAGAGAATAAGGCACGACTCAGCCAGATGATCAGCCTGGAGGCAGCCGGAAGAAAAGAGACGGAAGCCTACAGGAACCTGAAGAAGCAGTACTCCGATACCAGTAAGGAGATTCGCACGCTTACCAGCCGGATAGGCGAGCAGACAAGCAAAATCGATATCCTGGATATGAGCATGGTGCAGCTGAAGAAACAGCAGAAGAGCCTGCAGAAGGAACTGGATAATACCGTGCAGTCGCTCAATCCAGAGGCCTATGGTGTGCTGGAGCAACGCCTGAAAGATGTTTCCGGGCGTATCTCAGAACTGAAGCAGAACGCCAAGAGTTTCGGGGAGCTCGCATCCGATAATACCGTGAACGGCGTGTTCCTCGGCAATTTATTGACAAAGGGTGCAGAACTCTTTTCTGAAAAAGTGATGGAATTTAAGGATTCCATCGCAGAGCTCGTTAATGGCGGTCTTGAGATGGCAGAGCAGGCCGATGGTGTGACAAAGGCATTCAATGACTTGAACCAGGAAGGCCTGCTGGATAATCTCCGCAAGGCAACCAAGGGAACCGTAAACGATGTTCAGCTGATGACGGCTGCCGTAAAGGCTAACGATTTCCGCATTCCGCTGGAAGACCTGGGCAAGTATCTGGAGTTTGCCCAGCTGAAGGCGCAGCAGACGGGTCAGTCGGTAGACTACATGACCGACAGCATCGTGACCGGTCTCGGCCGCAAGTCTCCGTTAATCCTCGATAACCTGGGAATCTCTGCAGCAGAAATCTCGGAGAAGACCAAGGAGACGGGCGACTTCATGAAGGCTGTGGCAGAGATTGTAGATACCCAGCTGGCTGCGGCAGGAGAGACCTATATCAGCGCAGCCGACCGGGCAGCCCAGAAGACGGTAGAACTGCAGAACGCCCAGAAGGCTCTGGGAGACGAAATCCTCCCGCTCAAGGAACAATGGGATGATGCCTATGCAGATATGCAGCTGAACACCATCAGTCTCATTTCCTGGTGTGTAAAGCATCAGGGCGTGGTAAAGACGCTCGGCATTCTGCTCACAGCCTTCACGGTTGTAGCGATTGCCACCAGTAACGCCATCAAGACGAATATCGTCGTAACCAAGGGTGCTGCTGCAGCCCAGCAGGCATGGAACGTAATCTGCGCTACCGGAACCGGACTCATGAAGCTGCTGCAGGCAGGGTTCCTCCTGCTTACAGGTAGGGTTACCCAGGCAAAGGCAGCATGGGCATCGATGAACGCCACCATGAAGGCAAGCGTCTTCGGCCTGATTGCTGCAGGAGTAGCTCTCCTCGCCATGAAGCTCTGGGATATGAAGAAGGCAGCCGATGCGTCAACGCTGGCACAGAAGGCGCTCAACAATATCAGGGCAGAGGCACAAAAACAGGTTGTGGAGGAAAAACTGAAACTGGAGAACCTGATAAAGGTGGCGAAAGATGAAAAACTATCCATGGACGAAAGATACAAGGCCGTGGATGCTCTCAACAAGATAGTTCCTCAATATAATGCTACCATCGACAAGACTACAAAGAAGTTCAGGGCATCGGATAAGGCCCTGAAGGCTTACATCAACAATCTGGTGAAACTCTATGAGGTACAGGGTGCTAAGAAGCAGATACAGAGTCTTGCCGAGCAGCGAGCTGAGCTGGAGGTTAAACTTGCCGGCGCAAAGAAGAACCTTTCCGGCGCAAAATCAGCACAAGGTGTTTCTTATACCACATCCTGGGGCGCGGTAGGTAACACCCAGAGCGATGCAGTCGGTCACTTCCAGTCGCAGGTCAATTCGATATCGAATAGCATCAAACAACTCGATGCACAGATTAATGCCATTACAGGCGCTTTCGGAAAGGGTATCATGACGCAGACCGTGAAGGAGTCGTCAGAGCCGGAAGTTCCGGACAGCGGCATCGGAGGTGGTGGAAAAGGTGGTGGCGGCCATACCGGAACCGTAAATACTACCACTACACAGCCTGACCCCGATGATATCGCATCGAAGAGATTTTCTGAAAACCGACAGGCAGATATCGATACAGCCAATCAGGATTACCAGCAGGACGTAAACAACTGGAACATGGCTCTGGCTCGGAAGAAGGTGTCTCAAGAGAAGTACGATCTCGCCATGCAGGCTCTGAAGACCCAGCATACCGCCAACATCCTCGCCATCGAAACCTCGTATAGCGAGCAGTCGCAGAATATCGGAATTGCGGATGGCGCAAAGAAGAAAGCGCTCCAGGATAAACAGCAGGCGAACCTCCGGGCTGCAGAACAGGCTCATTTCGACCAGCAGGTTGCAGTAGAACAGGCTTACCAGGATGCCCTGGCAAAGGTGATGGAGCAAGGGGAGGCGCAGCAGGAACTGACCCTGGAACAGCAACGCGACCAGAAACTGGAAGTTCTGAAGGGATATTATCAGGCTGCGCTCAACATGGCCAAGCAGAACGGGGAAGATACTGCACAGCTGGAGAAGGCATATAAAGATGTGCAGATTCAGATAGAGAAGGAGTATATCACGAAACAAAAAGAACTGCTTGACGAACAGGACGAAAAGAAAAAACAAGCTAGGCAGGCTCTCGGTTTTGACCAGCAGAGCGAATACGACCGGCAACTGCAGCAACTGAAGCAGGCACTCGACAACCAGTATATCACTCAGGAGGAATACGAGGAGAAAGTACAGGGGCTGAAGAGAGGGTCCTTCATGAAGCAGGTTCAGCTCTATACAAACCTCTTCAGTAATGCCGTGACTTCGCTGCAGAATGCCGAGATGGCGAATGTAGACGCCAAGTATGACGCAGAGATTAAGGCTGCCGAGGGCAATACGGCACTCCAGGAGAAACTGGAGAAGAAAAAAGCCAACGAGAAGCTGAAGATACAGAAAAAGTATGCTGACGTAAACTTCGCCATGCAGGTAGCTCAGATTATCTCTAATACTGCAGTATCTATCATGAAGGCGTACAGCGAGTTGGGTCCGATTGCCGGAAGTGTTGCTGCAGCCCTGATGGGTGTGACCGGTGCAGCCCAGCTGGCTGTAGCAAATGCTGAGCGCCAGAAGGTGAAGCGTATGACCCTCAACGGATCAGCTAGCGGAACCAGTTCTGCCGGTTCCCGTGTGGCAAGCGGACGCGAGAGTGGCGGACGCATCGACGTAGAGCGCGAGCAGGATGGCAAACACTTCAACGCCGAGTATGCTCCAGGTAAGCGCGGGTACGTAGATCACCCTACCGTTATCGTAGGCGAGGGACCTAGAGGCAGGAGCAAGGAGTGGGTGGCATCGAATGCAGCTCTTGAGAACCCTACCATCGCTCCGCTCATCAACCTGATGGATGCAGCCCAGCGTGCCGGACAGATAAGAACCTTCGATATGAGCAAGTATCTGATGGCCATGCAGGGCAGGGCGCTGGGTGGAAGCATCGCCCGCCAGTCTGCCCGGATCAGTCAGGAAATCGCTCCGGGAGGGGCAGATTTTTACGTCCGGACGCAGGAATCTGCGCATCGCGATGCAGGAAATGCTACGTCGGGACGCAATAATGACGAGCTCCTGGAACTGCTCAGAGAGCTCAAGAGAGACGGAATCCGCTCGTTTGTATCACTCTCGGATCTGGACGCCAAGCAGGAATTGCGAAACCAGGCGAGAAAATTTGCTAAAAAATAAAATCTTCTGAACATGAAAATAACAAATCTGGATAAAGGAAAGGCCTACCAGCTTGGCGAAAACGCCAAGCTGGAGGTAGAACGTACCAACCCGTTCTTCAACGATTACGGGGAAACGACCTCCCCGCTGGATATTCCGGCAAGCGATTACAACCGCATGATACTGAACTATCCCGATACCTTCGGTATGAGGGATAAGATGGTGGCTGCGAACGTAAGCATCGAAGACGGCGAGTATTTCGCCCAATGTAGGCAGATTGTTCTCTCGGCACAGCACAAGGGAAACATCTCCTCTTCATTCTATATCAACGACGGATCCTTCTACTCGAAGATACAGAACGTAAAGCTGAAGAGCATCTTCAAGGACGAGATGATACCGGGGTGCACAACCGTAGATGAGTGCATCAAGTTCTGCAGATCTCTCGTAGGAGGCGAAAACGAGAACTATGATATCTTCCCGGTTCTGCTTACCGACGATTCTGGCATGGATAAGGGATATACCTATAAGATACTGAACAAGCTGGGCATGAGAACTAAACTTCCTAATGCCAAGTATTGGAGATACAAGGAAGGTGGCGGCTACGAGTATGTGACTGCCCCGGAAGAACAAGGATTAGTTCTCTGCAACATGTGGTTCAATACCTTCTGGAACGCATATCCGGATACGGAATATGTAAACGAGATACCAATCAGTCTGGATAAGGGCTATTATATATCCCCGTTCATCCGTGCCAACTACGTTCTCAAGCGTGTTTTTAAATACTTCGGTTATGACCTCAAGGAGAATTTCTTTACCAAGACGGAACCATTCAACAAGATGGTGTTGCTTAATAATGTGATAGACGTGATGGTGAACGGACATATCCGCATCGAGGATCTTCTTCCGGACGTGTCGGTATCAGATTTCCTCTCAGTTTTTCGGAAAAAGTTTCTTTGTGAGTTCGTGTCTGACGAGGGAACACATACTGCAGATATCATCTTCCTGAGAGATGCGGTAGATAGCGTTCCAGTTGCGGATCTCACCCGTCAGATGACCGAAGAGCCTACCTTATCTTATAAGACTGCATCCGATTACAAGCGCGTGGTCCTGCGTGCGAAACACCAGGTAGATAGCGATGCAGAAGACAGCTATGACAATATCAAGGATATGATAGCGAATAATTCTGGCGCCTACTTCAGCAACGAAGAAGGCTGTTTCTACAAGGACGGATTTTCCGGCAACTATAAGGTGAAAGCCAAAATAGGGGAGTGTTCCCAGAGTTATGATGCCGGCGAAGATGATATTGATACGCAAGACGTGGAGATACCGGAGATGATACCGGAAGTAAGAATGCTGCAGTATAAACAGGAAGCGGACGGAGAGACTATCACGAGAGATATGGGCAGATGGCTGTATGTCGGAGATTACGCTACGCTCAACTCTTCGATGAAGGTGGCAACGGAAGACAACTCAGAAACCAGCGAAGATGCAGTCACAACTCCAGTCATGCTCGCCTTCCCATACATGGGAACCGATGACATGCCTTGCGGAACCGTGACGGCATACGATATCCATGTATCAGTTTCTGATAAATTTGGTACGCATCGGCCAGGAAATCCTACACCCCGGAAACTGTTCGACTATTCCCTGGTATATAATGGCGAGGATGGCATCTTTGAGAAGTTTTACCGGCAGTATGATCTCCTGCTCAGAAATTCACTCCAGGAACTCAAGGTAAAACTGCTCCTCTCCCAGTCGCAGAAGCAGAACCTTCCTTCTTATGCAAAGGTTGTGATCAGAGGTGTGAGTTTCTTCTTCAACAAGCTGAAGTTTACCCTCGGAGGAAAGAGCGAACCAACGGAAAGCGAGCTCAGAACCATCGCTCTCACTACTCCTGTTAGCGAGGCGAAGAGTCTGGAAGCCGTAATGCCGGCGATGAACTGCAAATATGAGTGGCTCGGATTCGAAGAGACGGTAGAGGTATCTGAGGGTGATTACTGGAATTCCGGAGATAACCGGAACCGCACATTCAAGATTATCTATCCTCCTCTCCCTTCAGCTGAGTACGTTGGCCAGAAGTATGGCCTGCAGAAATCATACGTAAGCCAGAAAACCCGACACGCAACGATGTTCCGTCACAGTAAATGGGTGTATCATTGTACGACCGTCTGGTTGGAATGCATACCGATTTCGTAGGGTTTTGTCCTTTGCCATATACCTGTATTATCTTAACTTTGCAAATATGACCAAAGCTATTTTAAGATGATACAGGTTTTATTACATCCAGATGCTCTGAGCATGGTAGGCTCCATGAATGCCTTCGAGATATACTGCAGCTCGAAGGCAGATGTGGTTTTCGCCCTACGGTATCAAGGCTCAAGCACAAACATCGTTCAGCATACCTATACGCCGAACGATAAGAACCGAATTACGGTGTCCGTCAAGGATATCATCCTTCCTCTGCTCAGTTTCGAGGTGAAGGACAGTATTGAACCTTATATCCAGCCGAACATCATGAAATCCTTTACGGCAACGGTTTACGAGGTTGGCAGCGAAGGCAGCAAGAAGGAATTCACCTTCTCCGTGATACGTGCCGGAGTAGACCGTTTGGCAGATTCGGCAGCAAATTTTCTGAAAACCAACTTCCTCACCTGGCAACCGCAGACGAAGGGGGTAACCTATTACTCTCCGGAATTTCTCACTTACTATGCAGCTGAAGCTAGCGAGGTGAAGTGTAAGGCATATATACCGGCCGGACACGGCTATGAAGAGAAGGTATTGACGCTGGCAAGCCTGGAGGCAGGAAAGGTATATACTGTTCCGGTACAATACGCCATCATCGCCAAACTATTAGGCGATGATGGCATTCTGCCCCGTGTTTACGAAATCTGGGTAGAGCAGGCTGGAGAGCGGGTTACCTACGTACAGCAATACTATGCCAGCGATATGAAGAGCGAGGAGGAAGAGTGGTTCCTCTTCGAAAATTCGTTGGGAGGTGTAGACTGTTTCCGCGCTTACGGCAACAGCGAAAATACTGCAGAACATACCCACAATGTGGCAGAAATAGAGGAAGACTCTGAGGAATATCGCGTAGATACCACCCGCAAGTTTAAGAAGAATACCGGGTTCCTGGACAAGAAGGAGCGCCTGTGGATGCTCGATTTCTTCCCGTCTCTGGGTAAGTATGTTTACCATGGCAATTCTCTTCGTAAGATAACCGTTACCGATAGTGACGTGAACTACGAGGCGAAGGAGCTGCCTTCGAACTACACCTTCACCTATAAATATTCAGATGCCCGTCCGTACCTGAATATTTCGCGCTCGGAAGTAGGAAGCTTCAAGCAGCTGGATATTCAGCTGCCGGATCTGGGAAATTTTACTATCGCCCCGCGACTTGTTGAATGCTCAAGGCTGACGCTCAGTAGCGGGGCTCTCTTCCCGGTTCAGAACCCATATTCAGAAGAGTGGGGAGTAACCACGCTGGCAGCTATCTTTACCCACTTTGTAGGGCAACTGTCCAGTTCTTATACTGGCGGAGGTGGCGTTGGTCATAGTCATAAGAATATTGATGTGCTGGACGCACTATCGGAATTCAACGGATATATTACCTATCTCGACAAGAAAATCAAGGCAGGATATGCCGATGAAACCGATGATTTTTCTGAAAATGGCAAGGCTAGCAGGAAGATTCTCCGCAAGGATATCGAAGATACGGCAAGCGCTCTGATCAAGTTTCTTTCAGGTGCACAGTTTGGAGGTTTTATTCCTGGAATACTTACAGGTTCGGGAGGACGTATCGATGAACGTGGAAACGCTGAGTTCGAGAGTATTACGTCTCGCAGTTCCATTATCGCTAAGGAGCTTATCGTGAACAGACAGACAGCTATGGAGAGTAACTTCGTCTTTACCGAGAGCGGTATAGTTGAGTCGGTGATGGGGACTCCTGCGGCAACGGAAGGTGGTAATGTAACCTATGATTTGAAGTTGCAGAAGCGATGGGATAACGACTTTACGGCATTCAAGGAGAATGATGTTGTCTTGGCTTCCATCAATACCTTAGCCGAGAATGGAAAGTATTATGATATGTGGCTGCGAGTACTCTCGGTCAATACGGTAACGAACACCATCACAGTTGTATGCTATCCCGACAATGAATGTCCTAGCAAGAAAAACTATCCACCTTGCGAGCTGGCAAGATTAATACGATGGGGAAATGCCGTGGACGAAGAAAGACAGAGCTGCTGGTATATATCATCGTCTGAGGGGTTGCTTGTATGGCTCGACCACGTTACTAAGCCTATCATAGACAAGACGAACTACTCTCTTGCGATGGGCAAGCTGCCAGATGCACTATCGTTCCTCTTTCAAGACTTCCCTACTGCCAACAAGCGTGATGGAGCGTTCTATGCTAAGTGGATGATGGCTGCATCATTCCAGCAGATAGACTATCAGGGCAACCCAATCTACACGACAAGAGACAGAGGTGTGTGGAGCTTGGCTGTGGCGCAAGGCGATAATCCTTACCGCAATGGAGACAGAACGATTGATGCCGTCTATTACCTCGGCTGCAAGTGGAAGTGTTTAGAAGACAAGACAACAAAGCCGCCAATCTACTCATCTACAGCTTGGGCATTCGTGGAGGGCAATCCGTATTTTACGCTCGAAATGCTATCATCGAAGCTGTGGAACTTCCGTCTCAACGACTTGATGGCAACGAATACTGATGGCTCTTGGAAAGTATTCACTACTCTATCAGTAGTCGGAAGGCTCTACAATCAAGACGTGACCGATTCTATGGTCAATGTTGTATGGACTAGAGACAGCGGAAATCCAACGGCAGATAATAAATGGGCACTCTCTCACGCCAACTGCGGATTGTCGGTTGATTTGACCTATGAAGACCTTGGCGGTGCTGCATTCAAGATAGGTAGTGTGACATTCCGATGTAATGCCGAAATCAGGGATGGAGAGACGATGTATTCAGAAGATGTGAGTGTTAGTTTCTAATGTTGAACTTTAAAATTGAAAGATATGCCAAAAGAATTAGCAGTAAGTGTTGACAAGATGATGGATATACAGGCAACCGCCTATTCCCAGTCTTGCAGCATAGAGATAGTTGGAGACATCATCAACAGACAGCAGTATGACGGCATCGCTAACTCATATTCCCCGAATTACGCAATCCGTCCATGTACGATGTTTCCGTCATGCTTCCTCATCGACCCAGACAATCCTAACGAGACGGGCACATTTAACAGTCAGTTGGATTCATTCAAATGGTCGGAAGTTTCTACTAGTGGAATTGTCGTAGTAGCAACAAGTGAAAAAGCCAGTGTGGTAAGTGGTTATGAAGTCACAACAGAGGGCTTGAACAAGGGAACTCTCTTTATCAAGTCTAACTCAGTTATCAATAAGCCGAGAACAATGCGGTTTGAGGGTAATTGGACTGACCCGATAAGTGGTTATAAGTACACATTCATAGCCAACAAGACGCTCTACCTTGAAGACACCACTAATGCAAGGGCAGAGATTATGCTTGATAGTGCTCCTACCGTGCTTTGGAATCCACTCAAACACGCAAGCACAAGAACCATCACAGCAAAGGTAATGGTCGGTGCTATAGATAAGTCTGCGGACACAAAGGCAAGGATATGGTGGTATCGTATCTTGGATAACGGAACGAAGCAGCTTATCTCTTCCGTTGACGATTCCGAGAACTACGAGATTACCGCCATGACAAAGGCTACAAACGGTCAGATTACATCTATCACCGTCAACTGTGATATGATAGGTGACGGAATCGGATATGAGGTAAGAGCCTGCTATATCTACGAAGGAAGTGTTCCATCTTCTCCTCGAACAGGAGACCCGAAGAAGGTTACCTATATCAAAAGAACCATTCCACCCCTCACTCCTCAGTTCGTAGGCGATAGCTTTGGTCTCAATTCTGATACAGCTTTCGTAACTTGTCGGGCTATCGTAAGTGACAACAACGGAGTCATTGACCCTTCTGTATGGAATAAGATTATCAGAGCGAAGTGGCAGAAAGTATCTTATGGCAAGGTTGTGAACAGTGGCGTAGTCACCATGACTGAGAATGTCACGGTGTTAGGGTACGGAGAGACGTTCCAATGTCCTTTCGAAGCGAAGAAGAGTATCCGTCTGACAATCGAAGACAGAGGTGCTTACGAGCTGATTGTTGACGAGAATGGCAATACCCTTGTGGATGAGGACGGAAACTATCTTGTGTCAAGGGAAATTGACGAGAACAACTAATTATTGTTGAACTTTAAAAATATACGATTATGAGATATTACGTTAAGGTAACTAAGGAAGTTGCAGAGGTAATCACCAAGGCTGGTGTTCCGCTTACAATGACGCATGACGGTAATTGCTTGCTCTATCAGAGTGAGCTTAATGATGTTCCTGGTGTTAATCTGAGTGCAAGAGCTGCCTATGCTGGCGGTGCCCTCATAGAGGAGTATTCTGCTCTAGCTGAGATTGACGGAAGTGTAGCCACCCCTGTATATTGTTATACCCCAGTCGAGTATGGTGGTGAGGGCGATACAAGGAATAAGGATAACGGATTTGGCGCAGATATGCCAGACGCATCAGCGTCAGAGAGCACAGAGGAGACTCCTGCTACAGAGGTATCAACAGATAAAAAGGAAAGCGAGGTAATAAATGAGTAAAGCATCAATAACAGGACAGATTGTTGTGACAAGCAACGGAACGACAATCTACCCAATCCTTCAGTGTACGACAGGAGATATTAACCAGAACTATGATGGCGAGTGGAATGCGCCTACTCAGATTTCGCCTGACTTCGAAGCTAGCGGTGCTAGGCATCCAGTCCTAGTTATGCAAGCCTTTTCGGCAGAGCAGGGCGCAGGTAATAACTTCGACCTTACAAGAGGTTCTACGACATGGGTTGTCGGCGGTGTGACGTTGACGTTCGATAATTCGGGCGTTTCCACTAATTCATTTGGTGGCGTGTCTGGTCATTTTACAAAGAGGGCTGATGCTAGCGGTAATCCAACCCTTACGGTAAATAAGAACCTTGTGAAAATCAATAGCGGTGATTCGTTCAATATCGAAGCAAGAACAAGTCTGTCGCTCGAAAACACAAACATCAATCTTAAAGCTATGTACCCAGTCTATATAGCCAAGGGCGTTGTCAGCTCAAAGCGAGTGAACATTCTCCCTACTTCAAGTACGAATCTGTTCACTATCACAGAGAAGGGCGGTAGCTGTACCGTCAAAGCAGAGGTGACGGAAGGAACGTCCGTGACATCTAGCGGATATACATTCAAGTGGTATCTGCCAGATTCTACCAACGCATGGGTACTCAAGCAGGACAGCGACTCTCCTACGTTCACCATCAATGAGACAGACGTTGATTCATCTATCCTCGTTAAGTGTGAAGCATACAAGGCAGGAAGTTTTTATGCGTCAGATACTCAGACCGTCAATGACGTGTCGGATGAATATATCATATTCCCGAACCCTACGGATGGCAACGGAAATGCTGTAGCTGAGAACTTTATTCAAAATTCGGGAGGAAGCATCGTGTACGTTCCGTACATGCGCAAGCGTGGTTCTAAGACCAATATCGAAGATGTTGCATTCAGTATGACATTATATTCCAACAGCGGTATTCCTATTTCGGGAGCACCAACGGTAAGCGACAACAAGTTTACTGTTACGGAATCGTCAATACGTGCCTACAAGGGCGCAGTTTACGTAATCACAGGTGTTAAATAGTTAATAGCTTATGACAAAGGTTTTAGCAGAAGTAACTGGCTCAATCTCCTTCTCTCAGAGAGGAGACAAAGGGCAAAAAGGTGCTCTTATGCGTGAACATGACGGTTTTGAATCGGGCAGCTATAAGTATCTTTCGGGTGCAGGAGAAGAAGCATACGTTGATGTTGTTTGTGTTAGAGGCAAGTGGTATCAATGCACTAAAACGTATGACGATGCAACTTCTTCGCCTAGTTTGACCGATGGGCATTGGACAGAGATGAGCAATTATAAGTCGATAGCAACTCATCTTCTTCTTGCCGAGAACGCTACCATCAATATGCTCGGAAGCAATCAGATTAATCTGTTCAATCCGTCAGGTGGCGCAATGTTTGGCTCGTTTAGGGTTGTTAGTGATGATAATGATTACGCTCTGTGGCTTGGCGCACCGAATGGGGCTGATGCTCCATTCAGCGTAACGAAAGATGGTTCGTTATATGCGTCTAATGGCATATTCGCAGGAGAACTAAAGAGTGTGACAGGTTCTTTTCACAGATTGACTGCTGTTAGTTCTGATGGAAAGAAAAGCGCTGGTTCAATATATTTTGATGGCTCTGGCCGTATCACATTTGATGCAGATATTTATAATCAAGGATATAATTCTGCGGCGAAAAGGGGTTGGCGTTTCTATGCTAGTAATGTATGGTGTCGATCAGCCTTTGGGCATCGACAGAGTACATTGGCAGTGATAAATGGTGGTAGTATGCGCGTTTATCCAGACGGATATGATAGCGGATATACAGTTGTGGCTCTTGAACATACTACGTATGACAATAAAACCGTATACAAAATTCCATTGTATAGTCCTAATGAAGAATCGTCCGGATGTCCTATTGACATAGTAGTATTCAATCCTCTTCGAAATATTGGTAAAAATTATTACGAGTTTGTACCTGGAGGAACAGGTAAGCGTTGGATGGCAATAAATGCCAGAGACAATAATAATGAAATATATTTCTGTGATGTCGGTGGATGGCATCAACTTTTTGGTGGAGAAACAATAAATCTTGTATATATAAACCCAGAATTACTTACTCCTAGCCAGAAGGATAAGACCTATTTCGGTCGTGGAATCTTCTGGAGCGGAGAAAAAGATTTGGATTGGATAAATAGATAATCATAAAAGCAAAAATTAATATGAAAGTTAAGTTAGAACATCTCGAAGTATTTATGACACTCGACAAGAATCGGTGTCAGGTAGTTAACGCACGCAAGCAGATTGCAAACATCATCTACTCGCAGGGAGCAGGATTGGGGCTGGCAGGACAGGCTCTTGCTGTGAAAATGTGGAACGGAAATGACGAAACCGAGTACACAGACGATGAAGTGAAAATCATCAAGGAACTCGTTGAACGCACCACCGCTCCCTGCTTCATTGACGCAGTGAATGCCGCTATCAGCAATTCGGCATCGGCAGAAGCGATAGATAAGTAACAATATCTTTTAAATACATAATATTATGGCTATAAAGACAAGAAAAATCAGCGATTGGCTGTCCGCTAACGGACAAGCCATCACTAATGCTTCAGCGGCTAGCATGAAGGCTTATCTGGAGCAGAATCTCCGTTCCTTGCAGGATGGTGTGTACATCGGTAAGATGCAGAATGATGGATGGGGAACGCAGACTGGAGACGAGAACGCTGTTATTGGTTCATATAAAAGAATCGAGCCATGGCAGACAACTGGTATCGGTATCTCGTCTGGCGATGCTGATGCAATAGTTATTCAGCACGGTGGCTACAGACTGGGCATTGCTCTGACCGAACCATCGAATGCGATGAAATGGGGAAGCGTGCAGAATGCTAGTTCGGTCGGGTATCAGACATCGGGAGACTTGAATACCTTCGATGGCTCAACACGTACTGCTGGCATCATGGCGAGCAGCTACTACAAGAACGATGACCCTGCAACGTATGGTGTTGCTTACTGCTGGAACTATATGACGGAGCGTACTGAGGGCAGTAAGATTTGTCAGATTGGTAAGCACAATTGGTGGCTCCCGACCATGGGAGACCTTGCGCTTATCCATCAACACTTCGAGACTATCAATCTCGCCCTGCAGCGCATTAAGGATGCCGGAAAGCAGTCTGTATCACTCTTGCAGCGGGCGGGTTACTGGTCGTGCGTTGAGGGTTCGGGCGCGGGTGCGTGGAGTCTGGGTTTCGACGGTGGCTATCGGTACGGCAACGGTAAGGTTGACAGTTCGCTTCGAGTTCGTCCTGTTACAGCATTTTAATCATTTTATCTCTTCGCCTCTTTATCTCTTTCCGACCGCAGGTCGGGCAAGCAAGGTTGGGAGGTGGAGAATTACGGACACATAAATAATAACAATATCACGAATAATTAGTGGCAATAAGCCAAAACATCTATGGCATTAGCGAAGGATTTACAGATATATAAGGATACCTTTGAATTAGTCGATAAGCTCACGGCTATGAAGGTTGGTTTTCCGAGAATATATCGTTACGATTTAGGTGAGAAAATGACAAGCGTTGCTCTTGAACTTTTCGAGTACATTCAGCTAGCGAATATGTATGCGGATAACAGACATCAGTATATGATGGGGTTTCGTGTCAAATTTGAACTTCTTAAAACAATTCTTCGCCTTTGCTTCAAGAGAAAGCTATTCTCAGAGAAGCAAGCGGCTGATATTTGCAGACTGACAACCATCATCGGTAGGCAGGCTACAGCTTGGGGAAATTCTAAGAAAGGTTAGTCCTGCTTAGAATAAAGCTAGAGTATAATTAGGTTAAGGCTTATTATAGAATGTGATTCTCCATAAATAATGGTCTCGCTGCTGTCAAGTCGTATCACCATTTGTACGGTGTAGCGAAGCAGCTAAGATGTATAATAAAGAGCGAGAAAATAGCGGACGAATTACTGGTCGTGCGTTGAGAATTCGGGCACGAATGCGTGGAATCTGAATTTCGACAATGGCAATCGGAACAACAACGGTAAGGTTGACAATTCGAATCGAGTTCGTCCTGTTACAGCACTAGTTAGGAGAGTTAGGGAGATAATAGTAATGGTAAAGGCAGAATATATTATAGCAGCCTACGAAGACTGTCGTAAAGGTAAGGCGTCATCGCCAGATGCGATAAGATTTGAAACATATCTGTTCGAGAATATAACGGACTTGGTTGAGAAGATAAATTCGAGGACTTATGAGCCGATGCCATCCATTACCTTTGTTGTCTCCCGACCTGTTTACCGAGAGGTTTTTGCCGCTAATTTTCGTGATAGAGTTATTCACCATTATATTGCTCTACGACTAGAACCACTATTTGAGGGTGTTTTTAGTGATAGAACATATAATTGCCGTTGCGGAAAGGGTCAGTTATATGGAGTAAGGCAGCTTGCGGCAGATATTAAAGAATGTTCCGAGAACTTTACGAAGCCATGCTGGTATCTGAAATGTGATATGAAAGGCTTCTTTATGAGTATTCCTAGAGAAGAACTTGCAGAAAAAGTAGATGCGTTTATTTTAGACAATTACAAAGGAGATGATATAGAAGACCTGCGCTACCTGTCTCGTGTTACCATTATGAACGACCCGACAAAGAACTGCATTAAACGCTCGTCTGAGGAAACTATGGCAAAAGTTCCACTGGACAAAACGTTACGAGGGGCAAAGAAGAACCGCGGTCTCCCTATCGGCAACCTTACAAGCCAACATGACGCAAACTTTTGGCTCAATGATTTTGATTGGATGCTTGAGATAATTCTGCATATCTATTACCATGGCAGGTACGTAGATGATTTCTTCTTGGTACATCAAGATAAACGGGTATTGTTAGCTTCTATCCCTAAGATAAGGGAATATCTTGCCAATATAGGCATTACCTTGCATCCGAGGAAGATAGAACTGCAATCCGTATATAAGGGTATTAAGTTTACGGGTATGGTTGTGAAGCGTGATAGAATTTATGCTAGTAATCGTATGGTAAGCAACTTTAAACAACTGGTGCATCATATGAACACATTGCCCGATAACTACACGATAGAGGAATTGCAGCACTACGTTTGTTCTATCAACAGCTATCTAGGGTTAATGAAACATTGTGATAGCTATGCTATAAGAAAGAGCATTATGTTAGAGATGGATTTGAGATTCTATAAACACCTTTATATTAAAGGTCATTATGAATGTGTCCGTATCAAAAATAAATACAAGAGAGATGTAATTAATAGAAAGAAACTAAAGAAACGTAATAGCAAGTATTTCGATTTTCTAATGGATAATTACTATGAATCAGATAAAAAGAAGAACACTAGAGAGAATCCCGACCGAGAAGGAAATCAGCCCACTTCTCGACGAAGGGTATGAACTTGAGATGTACATCATCGATGGGCGCATACATGTAGAGTGCTATCCGCGTGATTCGTAGGAAAGTAGGATTGTAGGAGAAAAATCTCCTACAATCATTATAGTATGCTCGGCATGAGCATTGTCTAATGGGTGCAAGTCCCTAGTAAGCCCTAA
>ENA-OYXJ01000232-OYXJ01000232.1-human-gut-metagenome-genome-assembly--contig:-NODE-232-length-23430-cov-3.979979_pt1 | contig 23430 bp, 17 predicted proteins | sample MGYA00244843_ERZ653418 | MGnify/ENA primary metagenome ERZ653418 (study PRJEB26926, sample SAMN06164921) | human gut metagenome | biome: ENVO:00009003; feature: ENVO:2100002; material: ENVO:00002003... | reverse complement strand
CGTTATCACCGATGGTCACGGCACTGGCATGCTCCCAGCCCGCCAGGCGGGTGGCAGCGTCCTTGGCATGGTTGGGTGTGGCGATGGTGCAGCGCGGACCGATCAGACAATCCTCACCGAGCGTCACATATCCGCCGCCGCACACCATGAAATCCTTGTTGAGGAACGTGCCGCGGCCAATGGTCAATCCGATGCCGTAGTCGACATTGAACGGCGGCGTGAACTGCACGCCCTCCCCCGCGTCCGGGACCAGCTCGTGAAACAAACGGTACGCCTCGTCCGGATCATCGAAGAAGATGCGGTTGATCTTCGCGCAGGCGCGCATGGCCTCGCCTGTGAATTTCGGCAGCGACTTCGATTTGCGATATTGCGTCGGCTTGCCGGCGAACAGTTTGGTCAGATCCTCGTCGGACGCGATCAGCGCTTCCGTCTCCTGCGTCATATCCGTCTCCTTCATCACATTCCACCGCACTATAGTGAACGCTCACACCATACTATATTCACTTACTTGACCATGACGCATGAAACGTTACCCGGCGTATCGTGGCATCCACCGAACAGCATATATCGTTGACCATCAGGTCCGCATGCCGTCCACTCAGGCAATCCGGAACCGTTCGGATCACCTGTCGCCGCGAAATTCACCCAATATCGATTCATCGCATGGGACAAATCGTAATGCCAGCCTCGAAACGGCCGCCAGCTCGCAGGGAGCGTCCCGAACGAAAACCATAAATCGGACGAATGAAACGCACCGGCATCATCCCCCGGCATATCCACATCGAATCGATACCTGTATGGTTCCGAGCCGCCGCCTGACACCCATGCATCGATCATATCCAGATTGCCGCATTCACCCTCCGGATACGGAGTGCCATCAGGGCCCGGAACCATGAACTCGCCGGTCGTGTTCCCCACCAACAAATCACACGGAACGCGATGTCCCGCAATAAGCGCATCACGGTATTGCTCGACAAGGAATGTCCCATCGACGCAGGGAATCCAATTAGTCATCGGAGCCCATACGACATCATCACCCTGCCCAGACCAATCGCAAGCAGGAAAAGTCACCGCCGCCTCCAGCAGATCAGTCGCAGGAACAGAACGCGCCTCGGCAATCGATTCAACTTCCAGATACTTCAAAAAACGCGCTCCATTTCGCTGCGCATCCTCAAGAGACCACAGATGGCGATTGAACAGACCAGTTCCACCTCCAGACTGCATGATGACGCGTTGGAACAGACCATCGTTCATCGGCGAGACACTTTGCGCCAACGCGCTTGCGGCCCCTGCGGACTGGCCGAACACGGTAATGTTCGCAGGATCGCCACCAAACAAGGCAATATTGTCCTTTACCCACTGAATGCCCATCCGCTGGTCAAGAAATCCGAAATTCGCACAAGGCCGTCCATCAACCGCTTCCTTTTCCAACATGGCATGCGCGAAAAAACCAAACACATTCAACCGATAAGCAATGGAGACCACCACCACGCCCTGACGGGCCAGCTGCTCTCCATTGAACTCCTTCTCACAGGTAGATCCAGTCTGAAACGCTCCACCGTAAAGCCATACCATCACAGGCAGCCCATGCCCATCGCAACGGGAATCCGTACGAATCTCGGAACCACTGCCGCATCCACGCAAGGCCGGCGTCCAGATATTCAGATACAGACAATCCTCAGCCATCGGAGTGTCAGCGTCAATCTGCCATTCCCTGCCGTAGAACTCATCCGAGCCGGGCAGCGGCTGCATCGGCATCGGCGCGAAATCACCGGCTTCGAGCACGCCATCCCACGCTTCAGCAGGTTGTGGCTCACGCCAGCGTAACTCATCAACAGGCGGCTTGGCATATGGAATGCCCCGAAACACGGTGATCACAGGATCCGCATCGGAGAATCCGTCGACACATCCTTGACGAATCATGACTTGTCTGCGCATGACTGCTCCTAATCAACCATGGGCAACGGCAGATGAAACGGCGGAAGCAGAACACCGTCCCCGTCGCAGATGAGACCGGATTCCGGGCTGTTGCTCCACGCATACCGCACCTCGTCCGGCATGCGCGACGGTATGCGCGCCACAATATCGCAACCATCCAGCCATGCCTCAGCCCGCACCGAAGTGGCGCAGTCGTGCCACAGGAAATCAATTTCTCGCGGAACGTCACCATCCAACGTCATCAGATGGCGATTCTGCGATTGCATCTGTTCGCCCATGGAATTCCGCCACACGCAGTGCATCCTCAACAATCCATCGTCCGCCTCTGCGGTTTCAACAACCGGCTGAGGCTGAGCCTGCTGGCCATACACAAAATCCATCGCGACATTGAATGCACGATCCGCGATGGTTTTCTTATCATGAGGATGCAAATCATTGCTTTCACCGGCATCAAGCGTCACCACCGCAGCCACGTGTTCAAGTTCGTCCGCCACTCTCCATTCCTGTTCTCGAATAAGCGGCCAACCACCATCCTCGATGGCGTCGATGCCGAATTTCGGAAGCTGGACGATCAGAAACGGCATATCCGGCTGATGCCATTTGACGCGCCACAATTGAATCATGGCCTTCAGCTCGTCACCATATTGCATGGCGCGATCGCCGGTATTCGATTCGCCCTGATACCACAGCACGGCCCGCACCGCATATGGAAAACACGGGGCGAGCATGGCGTTGTACAGGCCGGTCGGCTTCCATCTGACGAAATCCTCGAATGGGCAATCGCGGTCGGCTTCGGCGGTCACGGCATACTGCCAAATGCCGGACAGGTCGAAGATATCGTCTCCGATGGTCAGTGTCATCCGTTTGCCGGGCGTCACACGGCCGCCGGGCCGTTCAACGACCAGACGCATGCGGATTTCGTTCGCGCCGGCGCGCAACACGCCGGCTGCGACCGGATAGTCCCGCGGCTCATACACATTGCTTCGCCCACCGACCAACACACCATTGACCCACGTATGGTCGGCATCATTCATGGTGCCCAGACGCAGTAGGGCGGGCTTCCCCGCATCCGACGGAGGCAGGAACACGGTTTTTCTCATGGTAATCTCGCCGCGGAAACCGGCAAGTCCGCGATCCTTGTACCATCCAGGCAGGCGTATGTCATGCCATGCCACGTCGCGCGGCTCGATGTTCTTGGATTCCGGACAGTCCCACGCGATCAATGGCAGCCATTCATGGTGGGCGTCGGCCACAGCCTCGTATCCAAGCGCCTGGTACCACCGGTCCCGCTCGGCAACGGAATCGCGGCTTTTCTTCGACGCCACGCCATCGCCAAGATACGGCTCAAGGTCAGCGAGCGCTTCGGGGAACGCCCGCAATGCGTCGGCATCCATCCAGGATTCAATCGGCGATCCGCCCAATGAAACATTCAACAGGCCGACGGGCACATTCAGCCACTGACGGATCCTGCGTCCGAAGAAATAGGCGAGCGCGGAGAAATCTCCAAGGGTTTCCGCATCGCACCCCTGCCAGAACGCATGGTCATGATCGCTGCGGGGACCGTTGAAGTCGCAATCGGGAATCGCTTTGTATTGCCGCAGCAATGGGTCAGGCTCACGATCCCACTCCAACGGATAGTCCGCACGCACCCAAGCCATGGGCAGTTCCATGTTCGACTGTCCCGAACACAGGAACACTTCTCCCGCATAGCATTGGCGCGAGATGCATTCGGTTCCGTCCTCATAACGCACCGTCAAATCGTACGGTCCGCCTGCTGTGATCGGACCGTACGACACGCTCCATGAGCCGTCGTCCCCCACCCGTATAGTCCGGTCCTTGCCATCGAGGCGTACCAGCACGCCGCGTCCAGGGTCGCCGGTGCCCCAGATATGTATGGTCGCACCGGCCTGCAGCACGCAACCGTCGTCAAGCAGTTTCGGCAATCGCAAGACCATGCTCGTCCGCTCCTCATTGCCCATAGATTTCAATGCCGTCGAGTATGCCGGCTGACGACGGACGCTCTGTCGCCAGCCGGCACTGTCTACTGGTTATCGGAAAGCTCCCGATAGTCGAAGTAGTCGAATTCGGCCTGCTCGTCGTAGCCGGACAGATCGACGCAGGCAAGTCCCACGAACGCGCCGGTGAAGAAGCCGCCATAGCGCTGGTTCACATAGTCATCGGACAGAATCTTCGCATCGAGCTTCACCGGAATCTCGGTGAAGCGCTCACCGTCGAAGGAATATTCGTAGGAATAGTATTCCGTGCGGACCTTGGTGCGCAGCCATACCGCTTCGGCGTCTTCGGGCACCACGATGGCGTCATCCTTGAGGAACGACGTGTATTGGTTGAAATCGTTCTGAGCCACTTCGATGACCCTTGCATGTCGTTTCTCATCCCAAGTGACGAACGCCCATGACCAGCACAGGTCATCGTAATAGTTGGTCAGGCCTGCCATCTGCATGTAGTTCTTCGGATCGAAACGCACCTTGGTCTCAGCGTCGAAATCAAATGCCTGCCAGCGACGAGCCACAAGAGACAAGTCAAACAGGTTGCACAGCGAGCCCTGACCACGCAATGCCAGTTTGCCACCGCCCACCGTGCCCATGGCGTCGGTGAACGGGACGCGTAGAGTGTTCCAATTTGGCCCGAGCTCGCCGGAATCGAACTCATCATGTTCGTCACGCGTCGTTGGGGCCAAAGTCTCGATGGCATCTTTCGGAGCATCAACGTAACGCTGTCCGCCGTGACCTCCAACCACGCGCGGCCAACCGTCCTCATCCCATTCGACTTTCTGGATGGAGGTCTCGCGTCCGAGTGTGCACCATCCGCGGGTGCCATGGGCCGGTTCGGTATCATGACGCCACGGACGACCGCATAGGGAGGCGTAATACCACTCGCCGGACGGGGTCTCCACCAACGCTCCATGGCCCTGCTTCTGCAAATAGGTGTCAGGAGTGTCGAAGTTACCGATGAACGGGCCATTCGGCATAACTTCGAAGGAGCATTCGTCAAGGGTACGGGAACGCGCCACAGATTCCTGATGCTCATACACCGTGCCGCCTTCTGCGGCAAACAGGTAGTACCAACCATCCTTCTTGTATAGGTGGGGACCTTCGGTGATCTTCACCGAGGTGCCATCCCAGATGGTGCGGGCCGTTTCTGGCTTGAGCTTCATGGTGTCGACGTCGAATTCCGTCAATGTGATACCGTCGAACTGGTGGTGGTATTCACGGAAATCCCATGTCTGCTGCACCAAGTATTTGCGGCCGTCGTCGTCATGGAACAGGCTGGCGTCAAAACCGACCCCGTTGATGCGAACCGGCTCGCTCCATGGCCCGTGGATGTCCTCGGCGGTGACCAAATAATTAGTGCAATCCTTGAATGCACCATTGACCACCTTGACATCAGTGTAGATCAGCCAGAACCTGCCATCCGCATAGCTTAGGTCAGGAGCCCAGATGCCTCCCGAAGAGGGGTTTCCTCTCATATCAAGCTGGCTGGACCGGCTCAACGGGCTTGGAAGAATGTTCCAATGCACCAGGTCCTTGGACTCATGCAGGCGAACGCCTGGGAACCATTCGAAAGTGGAATTGGCAATGTAATAAGTGTCACCGACGCGAATCATTGAAGGATCGGCATGAAAACCGGTGAGCACCGGGTTGGAAATCTTCATAATGTACCTCTTGCATAAGAGATGAAGCCCGGAAGACGGAAAGGAACATCTTCCGGGCGTGGGTTGTCACATTCCGTCAGCCCTTGACCGCACCTGTCAGGCCGCCGACGATCTTCTTCTGGAAGATGGTGAAACAGATCAGGGCCGGAATCATAGCCAGAGAGGTGAAGGCCAACACCTGTGCGGTGTCAACGGAGTGTTCGGAGCTGAACATCTGTACGCCAAGTGGCAATGTGTACTTGTTGGCATCACTGAGCACGAACAGCGGCAGCATGTAGGCATTCCAGCTTCCCACGAAGGTGAGGATTCCAGTGGTGGCCACGCCAGGCATGGACAGCGGAATGACCATGCGCCAGAAGAAGCCAAGGCGGGAGCATCCATCGAGAAGACAGGCCTCCTCAAGCTCATTAGGAATCGACTGTAGGAACGGCACCAAGATGATGATGGTCTGAGGAAGTCCGAAGGCAATTTGCGGAAGGATCAGACCCCACAGGGAGTTGGCCAGACCCAGATTGCGAATCAGCAGATACAAAGGTGTAATGCCAACGGTCATCGGGAACATGAGACCAGCAGAGAACAACGCGTACATAAGCGGCGCATAGCGGAATTTGTATCGGGCGATGACAAAGCTCACCATGATGCTAAGCACCACGACGCCTACCATGGTGGCGATACCCACGATGGTAGAATTCTTCAGTTCCGTCCAGAAAATATCACTTTCGAAGACCGTCTTGTAGTTGTCGGGGACCCATGGGTTCGGCATCCCGGACGGATGGTTGGTGATCTGCGAATTGGTACGGAAACCGCCGAAGATAATGTACAGCACCGGAGTGATGCAGATGGCCACAAGCACCAGGGAGAAGAAGTAGACGATTGGGTTGCCCCATGGCGTCTTGGACGACTTACGGTAACCATTCTTCTTGCTGTACTCGCTTTTGTTGGAATGTCCTGCGATTGTTGCGGCAGTCATCACTTCACCTCACTTGCCAGGGCAGCAACCTCACGATGCTGCACTTCTTTTGCGCGCTTCCTGGCACGCTTCTCGGCTTCTTTCTGTTCAGTAACAGCACCGTCCAAGTCACGGTTCAGCACGAACTTCTGATAGACGAGTGCGATGATCAAAGAGATCACGAAGATGATCAGAGCAACGGCGGAACCATAGCCATAGTTGCCGGCTCCACGACCTTCACGCACCATGTAGGTGGCCATGGTGGACACACCAGCGGTGGTCGACACATACTTGCCCCACACGATATAGACCAGATCGAAAAGCTGCAGAGAGCCGATCATGGAAAGGAACACCCAGATCCGCAACGTCGGAGCAAGCAACGGCAACGTGATGCTTTTCTGCATCTGCCAGAAACTCGCCCCATCCACCTTGGCTGCTTCATACAGTTCCTCGGGAATGGATTGCATGCCGGCGAGCATCAGAATTACGGCGAAACCGACGTATTTCCAGCTGATCAGCAACAGCAGCGTCCAAATAGCGATTTTCGGGTCGGCCAGCCAATCGGGACCATTGATGCCGAAGTTGGCCAGAATCTCATTGATGGCGCCCTTCTTCTGTAGCAACAGGCTCCATCCTGTGCCGACGATGACCTCGGAAACGACATACGGCACGAAGATGAGGGTGCGGATGAGACCACGCCCCTTGAACTTCTGGTTCAGCAGCAATGCGAACAGGATGGCGAGCGGAGCCTGGATGACCAACGAGCCGATCACGACCTCGAAGGTATGCAGAATCGCCGCCTGGAACGCGGGATCCTTAAGCGCTGTGATGTAGTTCTGGAAACCAACGAATTTACCTGTCTTGGAGGGAATTCCGTAGCCCTTCCACTGATAGAAGCCGTAATAAGCACCCAAGACGATAGGCAGAATCACAAAGCAGACGAACAGAAGAATCGCAGGTGCGGACAGTACGAAAATCTCAACATTACGACGCATTTTGCCATCGGACGGTTTCTTGGACCGCTTAGCGCGCAGCGTCACCGCGTCTTTGCTTGTACTTGACATGGTTTTCTCCACTACCAGATACGTTTCTCGAATAGGAAGGAGGGCAGATGAAGATCTGTCTATCCACCCTCCTTTGGCCGTCAACCAGCCATGTTCACTATCAGCCCTTGGACGCTGCGTCCTTCATCGCCTTGACGATGTCAGCCGAAGTCCCCTGTCCGGAAAGCAGATTCACCACTCCGGAATTAAGAGCGTTGCCAATATTTCCGCCGAGAGCGGTATCCATCCACAGCTGCATGCCATCGGACTTTTTCATAGCTTCGATGATGCTCTTAAGATTTTCATCGGTAACCGCATCGTAAGCTTCGGCGGAAGCCGGAATGGTGCTGAACGCAGTGGCGTATTTCTCCTGATTTGATTTCTCAGCCATGAAATTGACGAAATCAACAGCAGCGTCCGGAGCCTCGGGATTGACAGCGAAACCGGTCACAGCGCCCATCAAAGCACCTTCCTCGCCTTTTCCTCCGTCCACGGTCGGGAAGGCGAAGAAGCCAAGGTCAGCCATTGGCTTCTTGTCCGGAGTCAGGTCCTTGAGAACTCCAGGCTCCCATGTGCCCATGAGCTCCATCGCAGCCTTATGATTGGCCAGCAGACCTGCGGATGAGCTGGCGCCCTGCTGGGCCGTCGTGGTGAGGAATCCTTCGTTAAAAGCATTCGCATCCAACAAATCCTTCAGATCATCTCCGGCCTTGGTCCAGCAGGAGTCGGAGAAGTCCTTGTCATTGACGCCCTTGGCGTAGGCCTTCGGAGAGCATTCGCGCATGGACAACCAGTAGTACCAGTGACCGACCGGCCAAGCATCCTTGCCGCCGAGTGCGATCGGATCGATGCCAGCGCTGCGAAGCTTCTGTACATCGGTCTTCAGCTCGCTGAAGGTGGTCGGCGCGGCATCGATGCCAGCCTGCTTGAACAGATCCTTGGAATACCAGATGCCACCAGGCTGCACAGTGACTGGAACACCATAGACCTTGCCGTCATAGGACATGGACTCCAGCGCAGAAGACATCTGCTTCTTGACGGTGTCACTGATCTTATCAGTGAGGTCCATGCCCTGTCCGGCGTCAATCATGTCCTTGGTCTTGGCTCCACCAAGGGTCATGTACACATCCGGGCCGGAGGCGGGATCCTGCATAGCGGTGGTCAGCTTGCCTTCGAAATCCTCGTTTTGGATGGCTTGGATCTGGACCTTGACACCGGTCTTCTTCTCGAACGCTTTGGCCATATCCTCCCAATACTGCTTGCCGTCACCAGCTGTTGCGTTATGCCAGAACGTAATGGTCTTATCGTCTTTGGCACCAGCGCTGGAGCCGCAGGCACCCATGCCCAACATGGTCGCCACCGCAAGAGTGGCAGCTGCAATGGTTTTGAACTTCATTGTCTTCTCCTTATTGACCAAATCATCATCGACAAAATGATGGCAACGACAGGAACGATTTCTCTCGAATGGGCCGAATCGGGAAGCATGACCGCAACGAATGCTGCCGCAGCTCCCTGGCAGACAGAGAATCAGCCTTTGACTCCCTTCGAAAATTTCCATTCCGTTTTCGTTGTACCTACAGACTACCGAAACAAATCACACAAAGTCAAGTTTTTTGTAAAATCAGAAAACTAACTATTTTTCGTTGATTTTACAACGTTTTTAAGCATTGCCAACATATCGAAAGTTTCGAAAAACGTAAACCGAAACTTTCGTTCGCATTTTCGGATATGATGAAAATGAAGAAGGAGTGACTCATGCGCAATACGGCAAAAAAAGCTACGGTACGACTCTCTGACATAGCTAAAGAGACCGGTTATTCCCTTTCCACCGTATCCAAGGCGCTCAACGGCAGAGCCGACGTTTCCGAAGAGACGCGGCAAACCATCAACGCGGTGTTGAAACGGTATGGGTATTCCCGTAAAGCGACAAGCACGAAAAGCCAACGAATTATCGAAATCGTGTTCCAAGATTTCGATAATGTTTGGGCCCTTGAAGTACTCCGTGGCGCCATTCGCGAAGCCAAGTTGCATGATTTGAACGTCATCACCACCGAAGGCGGCAATCGCCAGCACCCGGACTCATCCTGGATTGACAACATGCTGCGTCGGCAGACAGATGGCGCCATTCTTGTCTTCTCCAGTCTGACACGTATCGAACGGAACAAGCTGCATTCCAGAGGTATTCCCTTCGTCTTGTTCGATCCATTCGGTAATCCAGATCCAGACACGCTGTCGGTGCAAGCGGACAACTGGACCGGAGGCGTAATCGCCACCAGGCATCTGCTCGCACTCGGACATACCCGCATAGGCATCATCACCGGACCGGAGGAAATGATGTGTTCCAAAGCACGTCTGGACGGATATACATCAGCGCTTGCGGAACATGGAATCGAAACCGATCCCGAACTTATCACCGAAGGCGATTTCACCACTTCCGGCGGTTACGCACAGTCCATCTCCCTGTTGAAACGACCAAATCGTCCGACCGCAATCTTCGCCGGCAGCGATCTGCAGGCCATGGGCGTCTACGAGGCGGCAAGGCAATTGGGGTTACGTATTCCGGAGGATCTATCCGTGGTCGGATTCGACGATGTGCAGACTGCCGCATTCCTTGGCCCGGCGCTGACCACCGTACGGCAGCCGCTCCAAGACATGGCAAGGGCCGCCGTACGCATGCTGATCGAGGCGCTGTCCACCGACGACGTGATCCAACCGCACATCATCATGCCGACATCGCTAGTGGTACGCAACAGCACACAGCAACTCGAGGGTTAATCAGCGGGGCAAACCTCACAGGCACAACCGGAGGGAGAATACAGCGCTCCTAGCCTTTCGACCCGTTTTCAACTCGTTCTAAGACGGCCCGTCGGAACACCAGCAGTGAACCATCCTGAAATTCCGTAGAATCTATGCCATGAAGCCGGCCATGCAACCGACGAACCCACCGGCCCATTCGGTGCTGAGGAAACGAGCATCGACACTCAGCAGGACCTGCCCCTGACGCACGAACGTCGCAGAATCAACCAAACCATGCATGCCAGTCACGATGACCGACAAGCGGTTGTCATCGAAAAGCACCGCCGGACGTGTGCCATCAGCCCGCAGGGCGGCAACGGAACCGGCTTGCGAATCATCTCCATTCACCGTCTCGTAGCGCACATCCGTGCCATGCATCGAAAACACCGCGTAATGCGTGGAATTCTGCCGGATCACTAAAGAACCGGACATGGGAATCGGCATGAGCGTCGGCAGTTTCGCTATTCTGCGGTAGCTGACATCACGCTCGTCGCGCACCACCACATCGTTCGTCGAGCCATCAGCCACATCCACCAGCGCAGGTTCCACGTCACCGGCGAGCGAGGATTTCACCCTAGGCTCGATGGTGATGCCATCGTCTTCAGTAGTAACCGTGATCTCGTCGGCCAAGCGGCCAAGACCAGCGCAAGTCACTGGCCATCCGGGGTCACCCTCATGCGTATATGATGCACCGTTGCCGTCCAGCTTCCAATCGGCCGGATTATGTTCCCAGGATACCGGAGCGACAAAGCTCTCCCTTCCCAAGTAGCTCAATAATTCGCCGTCATGCTTTCCCCGTGTCTCTCTCACGCCGAGACACACCAGCCACCATCCCAGTTCCGGATGAAGCAACAGGTCCGCATGTCCCACGCATTGCAGCGGTTCCGACAAACCCAGATGTCGGTGGGTGAGAATCGGATTCTTCTTATCCGCGTGGAAGGCACGGATTGCGGTGCCAAGATAGCAGCGTTCCCCGTCACGAACCTGCGGAATGCACTCACCCGATTCGGATGCTTCCCGTTCGTAAGCTTCGAACGCCCGAAGCAGTCCATGCGGCGCATAGATGCGCATGGCCATTTCGCTATGTTCGAAACTGGTGCCCCCCTCAGCGGTCATCAGATACACATAATCACCCACGCGATAGAGATGCGGCGCCTCAGCCCACACCGATTCCATACCGTATCCGCGCCATATTACCGTCTTGCCCGATCCCGCAGGAAGACCGTCATCGACAAAAGTCCAAGTCTCCGGATTAATGCGTTGGGTCCAGACCTCGGTCTGGCCTTCCCATTGCGGATTGACCGCAGGGCGGGTCTGGGTCCAGTACACATTGCCGTCCTCATCCTCGAATATGTCTGGATCGATGCCTTCGGCGCCCTCGATCCAGAACGGCCCACGCCAAGGTCCGTCGATCGAGTCCGACTCAAGAACGAAGTTGCCTTCCGCCGCCTGAGCCGCATCCAATTCGGCCTGGGAGCATCCTTCCGCGATGGCTTTGCGTCCATTGATGCGAGCGATGGTGCAGGCAATCACGTATTTGCCACGAATCCTACGCAGCGTCGGCGCATAGACGCCACCCGAGTCATCCACGAAAGGAATGAGCAAACGTCTTGCCAACTCCTCATCTATGGCATCCGACACGTGTTTCCAGTGGGCCATATCCCTGGAAACGTAAATAGGCAAGCCTGGAACCAGTTCGAAGGTGGAGGTCACAAGCACGATTTGCCGAAGATCATCATCCCAAATCCAACTCGGATCAGGATGCATTCCGTGAAGAATGGGATTGGCGATGGTAATCGTTGTGGTCATAAGTACGCCTCATTCGGGAACGTTTGGATACATCACATCATTGCGAATAATCGAAATTTTCGCTTGGTCTAGCAACGCAAACAAGCCGCTCACCGACGATCTAGCCGGCAAACGACTTGCGTGCGAAGGAAATTTGAGGAAGGAGGAAGGAAAGAAAAGTGAGTGGTGTGCCGGAACACCGACGCTTCGGCACACCACATCCGGCTCTGTCACAGTCGAGCCCCACTGTTTGATCCAGCGATGAATCAGGAGTCCTAACGGAAACTCCTTACTGCGCCCATGCCTCGGTCCTGCAATTCCGGAACGCTACGCGCGCCCAGTCATTGCTCGCCCTCGACTACCGTCTCGGACTTCGCCCGAGGCTACCTAAAACCCTAGTGGGTTTTCGGCTCACGCCTCGGCCAGGGCGTCGATCATGTAGTTGTTGATCGTGGCCTTGACGGACTCGAGGTGATCGGACTTGGTGGCTTCGATGAGCTTGGACTGCGGGATATCCAGAGCATACTCCTCGAGGGAGGCCAGGGAGGCAGTGCCGTTCTCGACGGTCGCGCCGATACCGGAATCGAAGGAGCTGTAACGCTCGGCCTGCAGGTTCTCGATGACCTTGTCCTCGTGCATCTTGGCGGCGACCAGGAGGCCTGCTGCGAAGGAATCCATGCCGGCGATGTGGGAGCGGAACAGATCCTCGGCGGTGAAGGAGGTACGACGCGGCTTGGCGTCGAAGTTCAGACCACCGTGAGGGCCGATCTGGCCTTCGGCGAGGACTTCCCACATAACGGTGGAGGTCTCGTACAGGTCGGTCGGGAACTCATCCATATCCCAGCCGATGAGCTTGTCGCCCTGGTTGGCGTCCAGGGAGCCGAGCACGCCGGCCTCGCGGGCGGTGCGGATCTCGTGCTGGTAGGTGTGGCCGGCCAGGTTGGCGTGGTTGCCTTCCAGGTTCAGCTTGAAGACGTCCATCAGATCATAGGTGCGCAGGAAGTTGATGGCGGTGGCGGCATCGAAGTCGTACTGGAACATCGTCGGTTCCTTGGCCTTCGGCTCGATCAGGAACTGGGCGTCCAGGCCGATTTCCTTCGCGTAGTCATGGCACATGTGGAAGAACTTGGCCATGTGCTCCTGCTCGCGCTTCATCTGGGTGTTCCACAAGTTCTCGTAGCCTTCACGGCCACCCCAGAACACGTAGTTCTCGGCACCAAGGCGCTTGGCGATCTCCAGAGAGTGCTTCAGCTGGCCGCCGGCGTACGCGTAGATGTCGGCGAACGGGGAGGTGGAGGCGCCGGAGACGAAGCGCGGGTTGGTGAACAGGGAGGAGGTGTTCCACAGCAGCTTGATGCCGGTGGACTTCATGTTCTCTTCGATCTTGTCGACGACCTTGTCCAGGTTCTTGTCGGTCTCGCGCAGGGTGTCGCCTTCCGGAGCGATGTCGCGATCATGGAAGCAGAAGTACTCGACGCCGAGCTTCTGGAAGAACTCGAAGGCGTAGTCGACCTTGGCCAGAGCCTCGTCCTCCGGATCGGAATACTTGCCGTACCACGGACGCTGGGCGGTGCCGGTGCCGAACGGATCGACGAGCTGCTGGTCGAAGGTGTGCCACCATGCGACGCCGAAACGCAGCCAGTCCTTCATCTTCTTGCCGGCAACGACCTTGTCGGCATCGTAGTAATGGAAAGCAAGACCCTCCTGCGGCCCCTTTTCGCGACCGACGTACGGAATCTTATCGATATCCCACAGACCCATGGAATGCTCCTTTGCTTGGTTTACTTACGTAAAGCTTTATTTCGCAGCGGGCTTTCCGCCCGTCTTGGTCTACATAATAAATTGAATTACCTAAGTTTGTCAATTCGTTAAACTATACGGCGTTTCCATTGGAATCAAGCCATTTATCAATGCAGTGATACAGTGTGTTTGTTTGTTCGCATCGCGGCGCAACACCTGCGCGGCACACGGAAGCGCGGAATCGAAAGAAGGAACATATGAGCGAAAACGTCGACACCATCTGCGTGCAGGGAGGCTATCAGCCGGGCAATGGAGAATCCCGCACTCCCCCAATCATCCAGGCCACGACCTTCAAATACCAGTCGAGCGAACAGATGAGCCGACTGTTCGACCTGTCCGAATCCGGCTACTTCTACACCCGCCTGCAGAATCCGACCAACGACACCGTCGCCGCGAAGATCTGCGAGCTGGAAGGCGGCGCGGCCGCGATGCTCACCTCGTCCGGCCAGGCGGCGAACTTCTTCGCGCTGTTCAACATCTGCAACAACGGCGACCACATCGTCGCCTCCTCCGCCATCTACGGCGGCACGTTCAACCTCATCAACGTGACCATGCGCAAGATGGGCGTCGAATGCACCTTCGTCAGCCCGGACTGCACCGAAGAGGAACTTGAGGCCGCGTTCCAGCCGAACACCAAGGCCGTGTTCGGCGAGTCCATCTCCAATCCGGCGCTTATCGTGCTCGACTTCGAGAAGTTCGCGAACGCAGCGCATCGCCATGGCGTGCCGCTGATCGTCGACAACACCTTCCCAACACCGATCAACTGCCGTCCGTTCCAGTACGGCGTGGATATCGTCACGCACGCCACCACCAAGTACATGGACGGCCACGGATCCTGCGTGGGCGGCGCGATCGTCGATTCCGGCAATTTCGACTGGATGGCCCATGCGGAGAAATTCCCGGGCCTCACCACTCCGGACGACTCCTACCATGGCGTCACCTACGCGAAGGAATTCGGCAAGGCCGCATACATCACCAAGGCCACCGCGCAGCTCATGCGCGACTTCGGCTCCACGCCCGCGCCAATCAATTCGTGGATCATGGGCATGCATCTGGAATCCCTCGGCGTGCGCATGGAGCGCCACTGCGCGAACGCACTGGCCGTGGCCAAGTGGCTCGACGCCGATCCGCGCGTCAGCTGGGTGAGCTTCCCGGGCCTCGAAACGGACAAGTACCATGCGCTGGCGCAGAAGTACATGCCGAACGGCACCTGCGGCGTGATCTCCTTCGGCGTGCCGGGCGGCCGCGAGAAGGTCTCCGCGTTCCTCGACCATCTGAAGATGGTGTCCATCGCCACGCATGTGGCCGATGCGCGCAGCTGCACGCTGTATCCGGCCGGCACCACGCATCGCCAGCTCACCGAGGAGCAGCTTGAGGAAGCCGGCGTCGGCATCGACCTGGTGCGCCTGAGCTGCGGCATCGAAAACACGGCCGACATCATCGCCGACCTCGACCAAGCCCTCGCCGCCGTGCAGTGAGCCGCAGAAATCCGCCATCTCGCTTATGGATGGCGGATTTCTTCACCCGACCGATGCTATCTCGCTTATAGATGGCAGTCTTCTTGAATCGCTAAGGCCCTAGGGGGTAATATTCATACCTCTTAAGGCCTTTTTGTGGATTTCATCCGCCATCTATAAGCGAAATAGCATCATGCCGCAGCCCGATTCCGCCATTCATAAGCGAGATATGGGCTTGCCCAAGCCTCACAGACGGTTGCCCTTCCTCCGACCATCGGCTATCTGAGCAATCGTCATTCGCCCACATAGCCGCACAGGCTCCCCCAAACGCAATGACATCCTCTGCGCCACGCGTTCCGCCAATTCCTTTTGAGAATCCTCATCCCTGAGATTTTCCGCCGTCACCTGGATATACAGCCATCCTTCATCCTCCAACGCTTCCCGACGTTTACTGTCAGCCAACCATCGCGAGGCATGATGCCTGCCGTCGTATTCAATGATGATTTTCAAATCCGGATAAGCCATGTCCGCGAAAAATACATGAGAATAGCCTTTGAGCCGAATGGCATAGTTCACTTCCGGACAAGGCAAACCATAACGCAACAGAACAATTCGACTTCTCGTTTCCTGGGAAGAATCTGTATTCTCCCGCATCAGCCTGAGAGCCCTACGCATTTTCGACACTCCTCTCACCGCACGTAATCTGTCGGAGCCTGAATAGTTGGACAAATCGGACAAGCTATCGACATATATCCGAAACTCCTCCAGTGTGGCCTTTTTCATATGTCCATCACGCCGCATCATCGAATCACCCAAAACCACCAATTCTTCATCTTCAAGCCGATTGGCATGCATGGCCCATGTGGTCACGGAATCCGTGCATCGCAATCGACCATGATGAATCGGCATATGCGTCTGAGGTCCAGACCAAAGCACAAAACAAATCCCCTGCAGTATCGTTCGCACGCCGTTACTTTCAATCACCGCGTGCAGCGTATCAGCCAAAAGCCCTCCGCGCCGGTAGCGAGGCAGTTCGATGCCTTGTAAACTCAGTGCGGTATCAAGCGCGAACACCAGCCGCCTTCCGGTGCGCCTCTGCGCTTCGAGACATTGTTCGATGGTTCTTGTCCTCAGCCGTGCGAGGCTTTCCGAATATTGTGCTCCATTGTCCATAGCGCCAAAGTAGAGGAAATGTCGCCGCGCTGCCTACCGGCTTCTGGCAAACAGTGGATAAGTGGATAACTGCGCCCTTCTTTTTCTGATGCGGATAACCGTATCCCAGCGGAGGAATTCAAAGTGCGCATAGCCGATTGAGACGAGCGCGGCAATCGCAAGCATTGCAAGGATACTATGGCTGGCAATGAGGTCATTTTGTTGAATCGAGGATGTATGGGCGAACCGTATGTGATTGAGAATGTGTGTTTCGTGGGGTCCGATGAGTCTGTCGACATCACGATTGAGCAAGGGCGGATCGCGGATGTACGGTCTTCGGAAAAGTCGGTAGCCAAGGCTTCAAAAACGTGGATCATTCCCGGCTTGTGGGATTGTCACACGCACTTCACGCAGTGGTCGTACACGCTGGGGCGGCTTGATCTGATTGATGCCCGCAGCGCCGATGAGGCAATGAGCCTGCTACGCGAGCACTTGGAGGAACGCCGCGAATCCGGCACGCTCGACCCGGACCAGTACGTGGTCGGCATGCGGTTCAGACACTCCCTGTGGGCCGATGATGCCCAACCGACATTGGCTGCGATCGACGCAGTGTCGGGCGACCAGCCCGTGGCGCTGTCAAGCGCAGACATGCATTGCGGCTGGGTGAATTCAGCCGCGGCTCGTAAGCTCGGCGTGCATGTAGGCGAGTCGGGACTCGTCGGCGAGCTTGAATGGTTCGACGCTTACTGCAAGCTGGACAAAGGCCCCGGTGCGGCTGACGAGCTGATGCGATTGCTGCGCAACGCGGAACAGGACGCCGCCGGCAAAGGCGTGGTCGGCGTGCGCGACTATGAGATGGCCGAGAACATCGACACGTGGATTGACCGCTTCAAGCAGGGGCTTGACGGATTGCGCATCGAAGCCGGCGTTTACCCCGAACGACTTCAGCAAGCCATCGACGACGGCTGGCATACCGGCGACGAACTTCCCGGAAGCCATGGCTTGGGCCATGTCGGTGCGATGAAGATGATTTCCGACGGCTCGCTCAACACCCGATCCGCCTACTGCTCCACACCGTATTCGGGCATTACGCCGGAAACCTACGGCACGCTGAGCTACACCCCCGAGCAAATCGAATCGTATATGCGGCTCGCCACCGAACATGGCTTCGACATCGCCTGCCATGCCATCGGCGACGAAGCGAACACCATCGTGCTCGACTGCGCGGAACGTACCCACGCGCACGGCTCCATCGAGCATGCCCAAATGCTCAAGGAACGCGACATTCCACGTCTTGCGCAATTGGGACTTGCCGCGAGCATCCAGCCGCAGCACGCCATGGACGACCGTGACGTCATCACACGATTCTGGGGCAATCCCGCCGGAATTCCCTACGCGTTCAACAGTCTGCATCGGGCTGGAATCAAACTGCTTATGGGATCGGACGCGCCGGTCGCGCCGTTGGATCCGTGGCTGGCCATTTCCGCAGCGGTGTTCGGCACGGAGAGTTCCGACCGGGAGCCTTTCCAGTCTGAGCAATGTCTGGATTTCGAAACCGCGCTCGCTTCGTCCACCGCCCTGGGGCGTACGACGTTGCAAGCTGGAGATGCGGCAGACCTAGTGCTGCTGGATTGCGATCCGAGTGCGCTTGAGTCCCCTGAGGCCATGCGCGCCATGCCCGACCATGTGCTCGCCACTATGCTTGCTGGGTGCTGGACATATCAGTCTCACGTATCTCGCTTATAGATGGCGGAATCGGAAAGCCGCCCGATGCTATTTCGCTTATAGATGGCGGCGCCTCTACGTCATTAAGGTCTTAGAGGGTATGATTTACACCCTCTAAGACCTCTTCGCAAAATTCATCCGCCACCTATAAGCGAGATAGCACTGGACAAGCAGACGAATCCGCCATCTATAAGCGAGATACACGGCCAACAACGCACGAATGGCGCTTCAGTCTTTTTGGCAAGCCATGGACAACCGCTCGAATGCTTCGTCGCTTTCCACGATGAGGCTGTCGATTTTGCGCTTGCCCAGCTCACTCAGCCATTCGTCTGGATCCGTGCAGGCGAGCGCGCCGGCCTCCAGGAGTAACGGCCTGTGGCCGCCAATCACCACTTCGTCTGCGCCGACGGCTTGGACCGGTCCGTTGAAATGCGCGAAAGACTCGTCAGGAACGTCCGATTCAGTTCCGGCAAGCACCGCCGCATATGTGGCATATAGTTCGCGCCGACGGACCGCATACTCAGAGTCCGATTCACCCGCACGCCTTCTGCCGTCCACAATGTACGGCTTTCCCGTGGTGATGTAGTGGAAGAAATGGCGATTGATGGCGTCGCATTCCTCCCGCATCACGTCGCGAACCACTTCGACGCCCGCTTCCTCAAGGATGCGAAGGCCTTTGCCCGCCACAATCGGGTTCGGATCGACCGATCCGACCACCACGCGTGCGATGCCGTGCGCCAGAATCAAGTCAGTGCACGCCGGCTGCGATCCGACATGGCAGCAGGGTTCAAGCGTGTCGATGACCGTGGCGCCAGTCAGATCGATGCCGTGCGCGTCGGCATAGTCGAACGCCATACGCTCCGCATGCGGGCCACGATACCGGTCATGGTATCCGGTGGCGAGAACCTCGCCATCACGTACCACCACCGCGCCTACCAGCGGATTCGGGTCCACCCATCCCGCACCCTTGCGGGCCAGTTCAAGAGCCTGCGCCATATATTCGCGGTATTGCAACATGTCTTCCATGACCCCAAGCATATTGCACCAGTCCAAGCCGCACACGTTGTACCTCACATCCCGAAGCCGACGCGAACGGTCAGGGAATGGACAGGTTCGCCCAGCCGTCCGTCTCGCAGCCATGCGACGCTACAATATTGGCAGACCGGCAACATCCAACGAGAGGAATCACATGCAGCGTGAGATCATGACGTCCATCCCATTTTTGAGCCAGCCGTCCGCCGCAGCCGAGAACACCGAAGAGGATCTGGCCGTGGCACAGGACCTGAAAGACACGTTGGACGCGCATCGCAATGGTTGCGTGGGCATGGCGGCCAATATGATCGGCGTTCCCAAGCGCATCATCGCTTTTGTGGATGAGGATTTCGGCGGCCGCATTTTCGTGATGTTCAATCCACACATCACCGCCGAAGACGGCGCGTTCGATACGGCGGAAGGTTGCCTCTCACTCCAGGGCGAGCGTCGCACCGTCCGATACCAGCGCATCGAAGTGGATTATATGGATCGGAAATTCCGCGAGCGCCACGCAGCGTTCACCGGTTTCACCGCGCAGATCATCCAACACGAGATCGACCACTGCGATGGCGTGATCATTTGATCGCCGGCCTGCCGCCCACCAATCAATAGCCGCCCGCCGAAAACAGCCAACCCACCACCCCGTACTCGAAAAGCGCGGAAAAACCAAGGAAAATCGCCGCCGCAGCACCTACGGGGGCAACCATCGGGACTTCCTTTTTCTCAGTATGTCAGCGTCATTCCCGTCCCGCGCGTTCCTTGATGAAACCAACGAACATATCGACGGCCTCCGGGGTGTCATGGCGGAAGAACAGGCTGGTCTTGGTATCCAGCGCGGTGACGGCCGCCATCTCCTCATCACTCAGCGTGAAGTCGAATACATCGATGTTCTGTTCCATTCGTTCCCGATGCGTGGACTTGGGCAACGCCACGATGTTCCGCTGCACCAGCCAGCGCAGAATCACCTAGGCGACCGACTTGCCATGGGTTTCGCCGATTTTCGCCAAAGTCGGATTATCGAACATGCCGATCGCCCTTCGTCGAATGGCGCCCATGCCTCCTACGAGTAACCGCCACTCTGTGTAGACGGGATATGGGATAATCGGCGATGGTACTTTGCGTATGGACACGGTCCGAAAACACTTGGCTTCGATGAGTTCGCAGCAGACTTGCGATTCGTCCGCAACCAGTCGCGCCGGCAACGCGCCGCAGCACGGCGAACAAGTGCGATTTTCCGTCGACCGACATACGCAAAACGCTGGAATTCCAACGTTTCTTAAGGATGGAACACAACATTGGCTGAGTTTATTTACCAGATGATCAAGGCCCGCAAGGCTTACGGCGACCGAGTGATTCTTGACGATGTGACCCTGAGCTTCCTGCCGGGCGCGAAGATCGGCGTCGTCGGCCCGAATGGCATGGGTAAGTCCACGCTGCTGAAGATCATGGCCGGCCTCGACACCGTTTCCAACGGCGAAGCCTACCTGACCCCTGGTTTCACCGTCGGCATTCTGCAGCAGGAACCGCCGCTGGATGACACCAAGACCGTCGGCGAGAACATCAAGATAGCATTCGGCCCGATCGCCGAAAAGGTGGCGCGTTTCAACCAGATTGGCGAGGAGATGGCCAATCCGGACGCCGATTTCGACGCGCTGATGGAAGAAATGGGCAAGCTGCAGAACGATATCGACGCGGCCAACGGTTGGGATCTCGACTCCCAGCTCGAGCAGGCCATGGACGCTCTGCAGTGCCCGGATCCGGATACGCCGGTGAGCGTGTGCTCCGGTGGCGAGCGCCGTCGTGTGGCACTGTGCAAGCTGCTGCTTGAGGCTCCGGATCTGCTGCTGCTCGACGAGCCCACCAACCATTTGGACGCCGAATCGATTCTGTGGCTGGAGCAGTTCCTGCACCAGTACAAGGGCGCCGTCATCGCCGTCACCCACGATCGTTACTTCATGGACAATGTGGCCGAATGGATCTGCGAAGTGGATCGCGGCCACCTGTATCCATACAAGGGCAACTACTCCACCTACCTGGAGACCAAGGCCAAGCGTATGGAGATCCAGGGCGCCAAGGACGCCAAGCTCGCCAAGCGCCTGAAGAGCGAGCTCGATTGGGTGCGTTCCTCGCCGAAGGCCCGTCAGGCCAAGAACAAGGCCCGTCTGGAACGTTACGACCAGATGGAGCAGGAGGCACGCAACAACAAGAAGCTCGACTTCTCCGAAATCCAGATTCCGGCCGGCCCGCGTCTGGGTTCCACCGTGCTGGAAGCCGAGCATATCCACAAGGCGTTCGGCGACCGCGTGCTCATCGACGACTTGAGCTTCACCCTGCCGCGTAACGGCATCGTCGGCGTGATCGGACCGAACGGCGTAGGCAAGTCCACCCTGTTCAAGACCATCGTCGGCTTGGAGCCGTTGACCTCCGGTTCGCTCAAGATCGGCGACACCGTGAAGATCAGCTACGTCGACCAGAACCGTGCCGGCCTTGACCCGAACAAGAACCTGTGGGAGGCCGTGTCCGACGGACTCGACTTCATCGAGGTGGCCGGCGTGGAAGTGCCGACCCGCGCCTACGTGGCGTCCTTCGGCTTCAAGGGTTCCGACCAGCAGAAGCTGGTGGGCGTGCTGTCCGGCGGCGAACGCAACCGTCTGAACCTGGCGCTGACCCTGAAGCAGGGCGGCAACCTGCTGCTGCTCGACGAACCGACCAACGACCTTGACGTCGAAACCCTGGAATCCCTCGAAAACGCGCTGCTCGCCTTCCCGGGCTGCGCCGTGGTGATCTCCCACGACCGTTGGTTCCTCGACCGTGTGGCCACGCACATCCTCGCATGGGAGGGCACTGACGAGAATCCGGCCAACTGGTACTGGTTCGAAGGCAACTTCCAGGCCTATCAGGAGAACCGCATCGCCCGTCTCGGCGAGGATGCGGCCCGCCCGCACCGCCTGCACCGCAAGCTGACCCGCTAAAGGCAGACAGATCCAATCAAGTCGCGTTAAGCGCAGATTTCAGCAAAGCGCCACCCTTCATTACGAGCGGTGGCGCTTTGCCATACGTCAACCGTTTGCCGCTAACCAACCGTTCATTCTTCTCACGTACTCGTTACAAAACAATCCGGCGAAATTTACTACGTGTGGATAGACTCGATGCCAGCATAAAGAGCTATCCACACGCGGAAGGAATCGAGGCCATCATGACGCAGACAGACATGACGCCGCTGCAGCGACTGGCAAAGGTGCTCCAGCTGGGCACGCCCTCAAACTATCGCAACCATACGTATATCAACGGCGAAAGCCTGTACTTCCCCACTGGCCGAGTCTACGGCGGACAGGTCATCGCGCAGTCGCTGATGGCCGCGTCGAGAACCGTCGCTCCGTCCCGTCTGCCGAATTCCATCCACGGCTATTTCATTTCGGCCGGCGATATCCGTCAGGATCTGCTGTTCGACGTGGAAAATCTGCGTGACGGACGTTCCTTCTCCGCCCGTCGCGTGAATGTCACGCAGGCGCAGGGCTCGATTTTGACGGCAATCGCCAGCTTCCAGGAACATGACCAGGAAGGCATCGAATTCGCCGACCCGATGCCTGAGAACATTCCCGATCCCGACAGCCTGACCAGTGCGAAGCAACTGATGGAGCCGTATGCGGAACAGTCGCCGTTCGCCAAGTATTATGCGGAGAAGTCGCCGTTCGATATTCGCCATGTGACGCGCGCCATCATGCTTGGCGCCGACAAGAAGAGCGCCAGCGAGGATTCCGGCAAGCAGATGGTGTGGATGAAGGCCGACGGCAAGGTGGACGTGCCGCAGGTCATGCATCGTGCGATGCTGGCGATGGGCTGCGACCAGATCATGCTGGAGCCGATTCTGCGCCGTGCTGGCTTAAGCATCGCCACGCCGGGCATTTCGTATGCGTCCATCGACCATTCGATGTGGTGGTACCGCGACATCGACATCAACCAGTGGCATCTGTACGTGCAAGACACGCCGACCGCGGCGCACGGACGCGGCTTGGGCCAAGCGAAGGTCTACACACAGGATGGCGAGCTGGTGGCCTGCATGGCGCCTGTCTCTTA
>ENA-OYXJ01000213-OYXJ01000213.1-human-gut-metagenome-genome-assembly--contig:-NODE-213-length-24403-cov-44.331074_pt1 | contig 24403 bp, 20 predicted proteins | sample MGYA00244843_ERZ653418 | MGnify/ENA primary metagenome ERZ653418 (study PRJEB26926, sample SAMN06164921) | human gut metagenome | biome: ENVO:00009003; feature: ENVO:2100002; material: ENVO:00002003... | reverse complement strand
TCATAAGTCTGGATAATAGTTGGTGTATAACAGTTGACTACCGCATGCACAACAGCCTCTTTCAACAAATAGAAGAGGGTGAATCATAAACTTATGACACATCCTCTTTCAATTTGACTTGAATAGAACGCAAATCAGCGTTTTACATGGTAAAGGTCTTGAAAATCCCTCACTCTGAGGAATTTCCGAACGCATATCTATCTACAACCTTTGCACCCCACTTGTATTGTTTCTGCTTCTCGCAAATGTCCTCGCCCAAACTCCAGTAGAATTTGAGCATTTCCGTATTCACTTTGACAGCAGCTTTTAGTTGTGCCATGCGGAAACGTTTCTTTAGGTCAGACAATCACTTCACATAGTTCTTGTCTGCCATGAAGGAGTCGCTATTCACGAACTGCGGTATATTATCTTTATTTTTCATATCATTACCTTTTTTGAAATCCTTAGTTTCCTTTATATCAGAAAGTGTTGCTTCAATGTCTTCTATTGTAGGCAACTGGCTCTGTATGTTTTCAGGCATGAGCTTAGACATCCTTCTTGTAATTGTGCAACAAGTTATTGCACATTTACTTCGTCTAATTTGGCAACAGCTTGTTGTCAAATTGTAAGTTGCTCATTATAAAACTGATACCATTGTCTGATATACTTCAAGTTTCTGTATGAAAGCCCTTTCATATCTGGGAACTCTGCCACAACTTGTGGAAAGTTTACTCTAACAATCCCAACTCTTTCAGATAGCCCTCAATCTCCTTGTCAAGATCAGCACGTTTGGCCTCCAGGTCCTTGATTGCCACGTAGTTTGTTTGCAACTTCTCAAAGTTTGTCAAGAAATTTCTGTTGTAATTCTTCGCTCATATCGTTATTTCTTTTTTATATTCAATGATTCACTGACATTGATATATTTTTCGTCTTTATCTGTTATATACTGATGGCTGTACTTTCCTTTTCCCTCATTTAGGATTATTACACCATTCCAAAAGGATGTCGGACTTATGGCATAGCTTGGGTCTAAACAGAATATTTTCTTGACACCGTCTTTTTGTTCTTCATACCCAATAGCAAGTACAGCATGAGCGCCACCTTTAAAAGACAGAGCGGTAATCAAAGGCGTGTCGCTATCTATTGCAGTCCTAAGTTCTTCTACAAAAGAAGTTTGGTCTGATAAAGATGCTGTATATTGAAGAGGCGAAGATGTAACCTCTTTAGCAAAAGAATGGGATAGCTTTTCTTTTATTTCGGAAAAATAAAATCCATCACGGCACAGTCCTTCTGTCACAAAGAACTCTTTGAAAAGTCTCCCTTTTGCGGTATTTCCCTTAAATGTTGTTTTCAAGTTGACAACTTGATTACGAGTAAGAACCTTTAGTATGAGCAGGTTCATCATCATGGAATATACGGCACAAGCCCCATCCATTTCTCCTTGTTGTAAATGGACAGGTTGCCACTTGCGGTTAAATACGCTAACCCCCGAAGCCGTTATATCTAAATCTTTAATAATCTTGATCATTGTCACTTTGTTATTCCCAACTGCCAAGACTCTCGGTAGATATAGACCTTGACTTTACTGTGGATTGCGACCGAGAATCCATGCTCTCCATTCGCCAAGAAGTGAATAACGAGATTCTACGCTATATGGAGTCGGATGGTTCTCGAATCTGGTGCTGTGCTCGTCATCAATGATGCTTTTCTCTTATTCTTCTGCCAGTTCTTTCATCGCATCGTTTAATGTGTTGAAAAGAACGTTGATGTTTTCTTCTTCATTCTTGCATGCCTCCTTGAAGAGGGCAATAGGATCTTCGGTGCTGCTCTTGAGTGGAGTCTCGTTGAGCAGGATGTTGACATTGTTCAGCAACATGCCGTGAAGGGTAGGCATGTGGAGCTGGTGCTGTTCGCCCTCCTTGCTGCCACACTTCAAGCCTGCGGCGTATGCCTTCACGATGATGCGGACCAGGAGATGGATTGCCATCGGCTCGTCGGCGAGACTGATGAGAATGCCGTGGGTATAATCGCGTACATGCTCTTCAAGAGTGGTAAACTTGCCTTGCAGAAGCCAGGTGAAGTTGCGCTTGTATTCTGATTCCATCGCTTTGTACAACTGGTTCGATTTGCAGGCTATGCGCAGGTAGTCGAGCATGGTTGGCTCAAAGGTCGGGTCAGCCTGTTTCATGCTGTCAAAGTTCTTCTTCATGCGCTCGTTGGCTTCCTCGGCAGTCTTGTAGTTGAGGCGTACCAGGGTAGAGAACATGATGTCGAAGAAGTATTGGTTTACCTCGCCATAGTGCTCCAGCATCATCTGCTTGATCTGTTTCGGGTCGTTCTTCTTGCTGAAGTCATTGCCTTCGATGGTAGCATCGATGATGCCACGTGCGTAAGCTTCGAAGAAACCTCTTACAAATGCAGCTACTGCCTGATAACTGTTGATTCTTTTGCTCATTTCTTGTCTGTGTTTATTGGGCTGTTCCTGTTTGGGAATAACAGCTTCTTATTCAAAAGTCTTAAATTCATACCCCTGTTCCATGAGCCATTCTATGGCCTGAGGGAGCGCTGTCTTCAGCTTTTCAATGCTCTTCAGCGAGTCGTGGAAGGTGATGATGCTGCCATTGCGGGCATATCGCTTCACATTGTTCACCACATCTTCTGCCGTCATCCATTTGGAATAGTCGCGCGTCACCACATCCCACATGATGACCTTGTAAGTGCGGTGCAGCCACCAATACTCACTTGGTCGCATCCAGCCGTGAGGTGGACGGAAGAGATGGGCATGGATGATGTCGTTCGCCTTATTGGTGTTGAGCACGTAGGAGATGACACGGTGCTTGAAGGCACCGATATGATTGAATGTATGGTTGCCAACCTGATGACCCTCTGCCACAATCTGGTTGTAGAGGTCATGATGGCGCAATACATTCTCGCCTACCATAAAGAAAGTAGCCTTGATATTGTACTTTCTCAGGGTCTCTAAGATGAATGGAGTTGACTCTGGAATTGGACCGTCATCAAATGTAAGATAGACAGAATGGTCTTTCTTGTCCATTCTCCAGATGGCCTTTGGATATAACCATCTGAGCCATTTGGCTGGTTGCTCTATGAACATGGATAAAACAGGTTTATATGAATAATGAAAAGTTTGGTGTCGTGTTTCGCGACACCAAACTTTTTTCTATTTTTTACTGATTGCCTTCCGGCATTCTGCCACCTCTGCCATGATAGAGACGGTAGAGGTTGTTGAGCTGCTTCTCATACTTCTGCTCCAACTGTGGACTCACCATTCCGGCAGCCTCGCAGATGCTCTGCATGATCATGATCTGACGGATGCAGTCGTGCTCTGCCTGGAGGAAACGGTCGTTTGGCAGCGAGAGATAGTAGTTGAGGTATTGTGAAGCATTCTTCCATACCGCTTCTATATATTCCTTGCCCTTGGCTTTCTGACCGGTCATCAGCCAGCCGCGAGCCATATCCAAGCCACCGCTCATGTAGTCGAGCGTAACATTGTAGGCAGGAATCTCGGTATCAGCCTTCTTCAGGATGTTGATAGCCTTCTGCTTCTTGCCTTCGGCGATGAGCTGGAGGGCTGTCTGGGCGAGCAGGCGACGGTGGGTATAACACATACGCATGGTTGTCTCGTCGATGTAGAGTCCCTTCTGCTTCAGGTTGCCGAACTTGAATCGGGTCATGATGTTGTGATAAGCCTTCTCTGTATCGAAGTTCTTGGCACCTGGCTTGTTGGTGGTGAACGGAGTGATACGGTTCACAAGTCCCTCCTGTACGAAGTTGTCACCGAGGTTCATATAGTTCTCTTCGCCTACGGTGAGTGCTACGTAGAGCGGACGGGTCCAGTTGCACTGTGCCAGCATTTCGAGCATCATGAGGTCGTTCTTGTAGAGTGCGCTCTTGCCGGCAAGAGAGATGACCATCTTGTCTGGAATAGAATCTGATGCCATCATCATGCCGCTCTTCTTTACAGCCTCCTTGTCGATTGTGACATAGAGGGTATCCGTAGGGATGAAGTGCATGTCAGGGTTCTTGCTGCGTACCCAGTTCTTCAGGATGTTCTTGAGCTCGAACGGTTCGTCACCAAACTGCTTCTTGGCATTCTCTGGATCCTGCTTGTAGAAGTCGAGAATCTGCTTCTTTGCCTCAGGTTCAACAGATACATATTCGTTGGTACCTGAACAGAAGTCGAGACGTGGCCAGGTGATTGGCACAGATGGTGAGTTGTATGCAGGACGCATCATCTGGTCGATATACCAGTCGGTCTGCAGGTAGCTCAGGTTACATACGCGGGCATCTGTTCCTACGCCTTCTACCTCCTGGTTGTACCAGAGTGGGAAGGTATCGTTATCACCATTGGTAAAGATGATAGGGTTTCCCTTCTCCTGGAGTGACATCAGGTAGTTCTGACCGAAGTCACGGCAGGTGTAACGGTTTGAGCGGTCGTGATCATCCCAGGTCTGTGATGCCATCTGGATAGGTACGAGAAGTGTGATGACTGCTACGATGGCTGTTACAGCAGTACCGCTGAGCTTCATCTTGCGCTTCAGGATGTCGATGATGGCGAGTACGCCGAGACCGCACCAGATAGCGTATGCATAGAATGAACCGGCGTAAGCATAGTCACGCTCACGTGGCTGCATAGGTGTCTGATTCAGGTAGATGACGATGGCAAGACCTGTCATGAAGAACAGGAAGAATACAATCCAGAACTGCTGGATTCCGATAGGGAGGAGCACTTCCTCTTCCTTGCCGTTCTTCATTACCTTCTTCTTGCGGGTATACCAAGCCTGCCAGAAAAGTCCGATGAGACCGAGAATCAGCGGCATGCAATAGAATACATTGTGCCCCTTGTTCTCCTTCAGGTCGTCTGGCAATTTGCTCTGGTCGCCATAGAGTGAATCATCAATGAATGAGAAACCGGTAATCCAGTTGCCGTGCTCTGGCTCACCATTGCCCTGGATGTCGTTCTGACGGCCGGCAAAGTTCCACATGAAGTAGCGCCAGTACATGAAGTTGCACTGGTAAGAGAGGAAGAAGCGGATGTTGTCAAACTGTGACGGCATCTTCACCATGATACTTTCTCCGCAGCGGTCGTAAGGAATCTCTGTGCCTTCTACACCGCCCATCCAGTCTTCGTATGCCTGGGCATGATCCGAACTGTACATACGAGGGAAGAGCATGTTCTGGGCATAGATATACTTATTCTTGTGACTTACTACGAAGTAAGAGTCCTTCTCATCAGCCGAAGCTTTCTCCTTGCGCTGGTAAACCGGTGCGCCTTCTTTCATGACAGGCTTGCACATGTTGCCGTCTACTTCGAGGGCTACCTGTGATGTATAAGCCTGGCCATAGAACAGAGGGCGGTCGCCATACTGGTCGCGGCTCAGATAACTTCCCAGGGTAAAGATGTCCTCAGGAGAGTTCTGGTCCATAGGAGGGTTGGCAGAAGAACGGATCACGATGAGTGCGTAGCTGGAATAACCAATCATCAGCATCAGCATGCAGAGCAAGGCTGTATTCTTGACGCGTGCTGAGATGAGCGGCAGGAGCTGCATCTTCTTCTTGGCGATGCCTGTAGATTCGTCAACGCCTGTTACTACCTCCTGCTTGCGCTTGTAGCCGAGTACGAACCAGAGAATAACCAGCACGATGATGCCGGTAATGGCAGCAGTCCAGCCATATCCGTAGAATGGGATGCCGAGCATGCCGAAGCCGAGAACAAAGGCGATATTCTGCTTCTTCTCGTTCTTCTCAGAAGCATGGCAGGTTTCGTAGATACCCCAGATAACTGAGGCTACGAGACAGATGATGTATACGATTTCACCGGTATTGAACGGACAGCCGAGAGTGTTGACAAAGAACAGTTCGAACCAGCCGCCTACGGTGATGATACCTGGAACCACACCATACAGTACGGCTACCACTACGAGGAATGAAAGGAACAGCGCCAGGAGCGAGCCCTTGAGGTTGGCATGTGGCACCTTCTTGTAGTAATAAACCAATACGATGGCTGGGATACAGAGCAGGTTGAGCAGGTGGACACCGATACTCAAACCGGTCATATAGGCGATGAGCACAAGCCAACGATCGCTATGAGGCTCGTCAGCATGGTCTTCCCACTTCAGGATGAGCCAGAATACCACAGCGGTAAAGGCAGAAGAGAACGCATAAACCTCACCCTCGACAGCTGAGAACCAGAAGGTATCGCTGAAGGTGTAGATGAGTGCGCCCACCATACCGGATGCCTCGATGGCAATCAGCTTGCTGGTAGTCAGTTCTTTCCAGTCGCTGATGACGAGTCGGCGAGCCAGGTGGGTGATGGTCCAGAAGAGGAACATGATACAGACGGCGCTCAGTAGGGCGCTCATCGTATTTACCATCTTGGCTACCTGGGTAGTGTCGCTGGCGAAATGTGTGAAGAAATTGCCTAAAAGCATGAAGAATGGTGCCCCAGGTGGGTGACCGATCTCCTGCTTGTAAGCAGTCGTAATAAACTCAGGACAGTCCCAGAAGCTGGCTGTCGGTTCAATTGTGGAACAATAAGTGAACGCCGCAATGATGAATGCGACCCATCCGAAGATATTGTCCACTAATCTGTACTGTTTCATTATTGTTTAAACTTTAATGTATTATATTTCTTTCTGAATGCTTTCTCTGTGCCTTTCAAAAAGGCACATTCCAATTGCAAAGATAATAAAAAGATGAGATAATATGGATTTTTGCACCTGTTTTTTAGGCATTATTATATAATAAGCCTATACATTTAAGAAATGCTCTTCCAGTTTCTCTCTCGGCATATCTGCCGTATCGTGGTAGTGGAGATGATGATTTACGCAGGCGATGTGCTTTACGTTATTGAGCACTTCGGCTACATCATGGCTTACGATGATAATGGCGCACTCCCGGTTGATCTGTTCCAGCATCTCGTACATCTGCTTCTGGAAACGGCGGTCGATGTAGGTGTTGGGCTCATCCAGTATCACTACATCGGGTTTCGAAACAATGGCGCGGGCGAGGAGTACTCGCTGCAGTTGTCCGCCGCTCAAGGCTGCGATATGGCGGTCTTTCAACTCCGTGAGCTGCATCTGTTCCAGACAGTCGAGTACCTGCTGGTGCTGTGCCTGGGTGTATCTGGAAAAGAGGCTCTTGGTCTTGCTGAGGCCGGAGAGTACCACTTCATAGACGGAGATAGGGAACTGTTTGTCGAGATGATTGTATTGGGGCAGATATCCCATGCTGATTTCCCTTACTTCCTCTCCGTCTTTATAAAAGCGGATGCTGCCGTCTGTGGGTTTCATCAGTCCCAGAATAAGGCGCATGAGGGTTGTCTTGCCACCACCGTTGGGACCGATGATGCCAAGATAATCGTCTTTGTAGACGGTGAGGTTGATATCGTGGAGCACCTCCTTGCCTTCATAGCCTGCAGAAAGATACTCGATTTTTATGATTGGAGTCATATTATTGTAGTTTTTACTTCCCAACAACGATTTTCTTGCCTTGTACCGCTGCTGCCGCTTCCTGCATCGCCCAGTTCCAGTCGCCCTGCAATGGATTGATATCCATTGGCTTGGTGTGGCTCTCGTTGATGAAGGTTGTGGTGTTGCGGTTGGCAAATTCTGCTTGAATCAGGCAGAACTTGATCTTTTCTTTTCTGGCTCTCTCGATGAGGCTCTTCAGCTGGGCGGCACTCGGCTCCCTGCCTTCTTCCTCTATGGCAAGCTGCTCCAGCTGGTAATCACGGGCAAAGTAGGTGAGGATAGGGTGATAGATCACAAACTTGCGTACCATCTCGGGATGATTCTTGAAACCCTCTCTGATGATGCTGTCCTGCCTGTCGATGCTGCAGAGCAACTGCTGATAGTTTTTCTGGAAGAAAGTCTTGTTTTCCGGTTCCAGTTGGCAGAGTGCCTTGAAGATGTTGCTGGAGATGATGCGGGCGTTTTTGCAACTCATCCATACATGCGGGTCGGTATTGCCGCCTGGTGTCTTGGCAGGCGTGATGCCTGTGGAGGTATCTATCACCTTCATGTCAGGAGCGTTGTCCTGCAGCTTCTTCATCCAGGTCTGTTCGAAACCGATGCTTCCCACTTTCAGATAGAGGGCACTCCTGGAGAGTTCCATCATCTGCTGGGCATAAGGCTCGTAAGTTTCAGGATTGTTGCCGTTGGATACCATCACGTTGACATCCACCTTATCTCCGGCAATCTTATCAACGAAAAACTTGTAGGGAGGGATAGTTACGGTAACAGCAGGTTTGCCATCGCTGTTGGCGACAGATTCCTTTCCGTTACTTTCTGCGGTGTGGCCTTTCTGCTGGCTGCCTTTACAGCCCGCGAAAGCCACGCATAATATAATAAGGTATAAATACTTTCTCATAAGCAGTCAATCTATATGAATCAATTCTTTGTTTTCTTTGCAGCTTGTTTAAAAGATGAAACTGAGTCCGTAAACCAGCAGTACATATCTCAACACCTTTCCGATGGTGATGCTGATGACAGAAATCACGATGTTGGCTCTCGTCAGTCCCAAAACGATGGTGATGGCACTGCCCAACAGGGGCAGGAAGGCAAAGAATCCCATCCAGGCTCCTCTGTCGGCCATGAAATGCTGAGCCTTGTCAAGACTCTCTTTCTTTACATGCAGATATTTCTCTATCCATTCCAGCTTGCCCATCCGTCCTACGCCATAGTTGAACATAGAACCGAGCACATTGCCGATGCTTCCATACAGTACGAGCTGGATAGGTTCCAGTCCGGCAGCCTGTAAGCCCGACATGACCACCTCGCTGCTGAAGGGAAAGAAACTGCCGGCAAGGAAGGCTGATACCAGCATGCCCCAGTAGCCCCAGCTCATTAAGAAATCTATAATCCAACTCATAGTAATATGCTCTCTGGTACGAGTATGTTGTAAGCCATGATAAGTACCAGCATGATGAGCAGCAGGATGAAGGATATGTTGGTAAACTTACCTCTGGTGAATGTGATGAAATGGGCGATAAGCGGTGCTGTATTCACAATCAGGATGCCGCCCAGTTCCTGTATATATTGAGGCTGGAGGACGATGAAGATGATGCAGGCAACCGATATCATGATAAACGTTTCGTAGATCATGCGGGTTCGTATCTTATCGCCGTAGCTGGTGCGTATGAAGTGGATGGAACCGATGATGGTGAGCAGGATAACGAAACTCAGGTCCAGTACCTGATGGTCGGTAACCTGCGAATAATCAAAGAGTTCGCTGTAGTTGATGAATTCGCAGAAATGGTCAGCCAGCCCCTGTATGTTGTCGGTATAGAAGAAATAACCGGCTGCAAACCAATAGGGCACGATGAGACCTACTAGTGTTGCAAAGAATGTCTTTACGCTAAACGAGAGGGTAAACACCATCATCATAATCCACAGGATAGGCATGAAATAGCCTATCTGCACGAAAACCATCGATGCCAGACCGATGCAGGCAAAGGCGTAGAAAGTCCAGCCTGTTGAGCGTTTATCCTGATAGCAATTCCAGATAATGAGATAAAAGGCGATGAAACACATCGTCACAATACTGCTTTTTAAAGAGGGGTGGGAGAGTCCTGTCATCGTCAGTAATGCCAGAAAACTGCAGGATACCATTCGGCTGTAGGTACGCATCAGGGCATTACGGTTGTTCAGTTCCACCATCAGCAGGGTAGACATGGCTGTAAAAGCAAATTCTACCCAGATATTGGATACCAATAAACCTACTGCAACCCAAACCAGTGTGGCAAGGGTTGCAGTAATAGGTAAAGAGTAGCGGCTAGCCGCTACTTTATTTTGAAAAGTTTTCTTTCTTAACATCTAATTCAACATTAAAAAACTAAAGGTCCTGTCCGATATCAGAACGGAAGTACTTGTCGGTGAACTGGATCTTCTGTGCCTCAGCAAAGCTCTTCTTCAAGGCTTCTTCCTTGTCCTTGCCGTAGCTGCTTACGCAGATGACACGACCACCGTTGGTTACTACCTGACCATCCTTCATGGCTGTACCGGAGTGGAATACTACCGAACCTTCTACATCGTCGATGCCCTGGATAGGATAACCCTTCTTGTAAGCCTCAGGATAACCGCCGCTTACGAGCATCACGCAGACTGCAGCACGCTCATCAAACTCGATGCTGCGCTTGTCCAAATCGCCTGCTGCTACACCTTCGAAGAGATCCACGATGTCGCTCTTCAGACGGAGCATCACGCTCTCAGTCTCTGGATCACCCATACGGCAGTTGTACTCGATGACCATAGGCTCGCCTTCAACGTTGATCAGACCGAAGAAGATGAATCCCTTATAGTCGATGTTCTCCTCAGCAAGTCCCTCTACAGTAGGACGGATGATGCGCTCGTCAACCTTCTGCATCCACTCCTTGGTAGCGAATGGTACAGGGGTAACGCTACCCATACCGCCGGTGTTCAGACCGGTATCGTGCTCGCCGATGCGCTTGTAATCCTTAGCCTCAGGCAGAATCTTGTAGTTCTTGCCGTCGGTCAATACGAATACAGAGCACTCAATGCCGCTGAGGAATTCCTCGATGACTACGCGTGCAGAAGCGTTGCCGAACATACCGCCGAGCATCTCCTTGAACTCTTTCTTAGCCTCTTCCAGGGTAGGGAGGATGAGAACGCCCTTACCGGCGCACAAACCGTCAGCCTTCAATACATAAGGAGCCTTCAGTGTCTCCAGGAATTTCAAGCCTTCCTCTACGTGCTCGCCGTCGAAAGTCTCATACTGGGCAGTAGGGATGTTGTGGCGCTTCATGAACTTCTTGGCGAAGTCCTTGCTGCCTTCCAATACGGCGCCAGCCTTTGATGGACCGATGACAGGGATGTTCTGGGTGCGAGGATCGTTCTTGAAGTCATCGTAAACACCCTTTACCAATGGGTCTTCCGGACCAACTACCACCATATCAACGCCATTTTCTACTGTGAAGTTCTTGAGCGCCTCAAAGTCGTCTGCCTTGATATCTACGTTCTCGCCGACATTCTGTGTACCGGCATTACCAGGAGCGATGAAGAGTTTCTCACACTTCTCGCTCTGAGCGATTTTCCATGCTAAGGCGTGCTCGCGGCCACCGCCTCCTAACAATAAAATTTTCATTTGCTGTAAGTTATTGTTTGTTATTTGATGTAGAAGTAAACTCCCCTTTTTCGGGGGATGTTTACTCCTAGATATTTACTTGAGATAATCGAAGAAATAATTGCTGATGCGCTCATGCAGATGAGTGCTCTGATGACCTCTCATGTTGTGAGGCTCGCCAGGATAGACGAAGAAGTCTGGCTGGGTGCCTGCTGCGATGCAAGCCTTGAGGAAGGTGAGGCAGTGCTGTGGCACTACGGTCACATCGTTCAAGCCCTGGATAATCTGCAGCTTGCCCTTCAGGTTCTTTGCCTGATAGAGCAGAGAGGTCTTCCTGTAACCCTCTGGGTTGGTCTGTGGGGTGTCCATATAGCGCTCGCCATACATCACCTCGTACCAGTGCCAGTCGATTACCGGACCGCCTGCTACGCCTACCTTGAACACATCAGGGTGGTTGGTCATCAGTGAGATGGTCATGAATCCGCCGAAGCTCCAGCCGTGAACGCCAATCTTGTCAGCATCTACGTAAGGAAGCGTCTTCAGATATTCCACGCCCTTCATTTGGTCTTGCATCTCAATCTGTCCGAGTTGGCGGAAGGTAGCCTGCTCGAAAGCCTTGCCACGGTTCTCGCTTCCACGGTTGTCGAGGATGAAGAGCAGATACCCCTTTTCTGCCATGTAGGTTTCCCAACCACGGCTAGAGTAGTTCCAGCGGGCATCTACGTTGTGGGCATGAGGTCCACCATATACATATATAATGGTAGGATACTTCTTGTTTGGATCGAAGTTTACCGGTTTCACCATTCTCCAGTAGAGGTCTGTTTCGCCATCGGCAGCCTTGATGGTACCGCAGCTGTACTCAGGCACATTGTAGCCCTTCCAAGGGTTCTCGGCAGTGAAGTAAGCGGTGCGCTTGCCGGTCTCGGTATTCACGAGGGCAATCTTGCGAGGCACGGTAGGAGTAGAGTAGTTGTCGAAGACATACTGTCCGTTCTCGCTCAAAGTGGCGCTGTGCCATCCCTTGCCGCAATCATCTACCAGCGTACGCTTGCCGGTTTTTGTGTCTACGGCAAAGATGTTTCTCTGGATAGGCGATTTCTCGTTGGATGCGATGATGATACTCTTGCGCTTGGTGTTGAAGCCGAGTACTTCCATCACTTCCCATTTGCCGGAAGTCAACTGCTTGATTTCGAGCGATTCTGTGTTGCTTGCCATGCGGCTTCCGTGCTTGCCCAGGGTGCAGAGGTAGAGGTGGTTGTAGCCATCCTTGCGGCTCTGCATGATAAAGCTGTTGCTGTCCCAAGGCAGGAACTGGATAGGGTGGCAAGGCTCCACGTATTTCTCATCGGTCTCGCGATAGAGTTCGCCTGTCTTCTCGCCGGTTTCTGCATTGTAGGCAGTCAGACGGCAGTCGTTCTGGTCGCGGTTCAGTTCGAACATATAGATGGTCTTGCTGTCCGGACTCCATGCGATGTTGGTAAAATAGCGGTCGGTTGGATCGCCAGCCTTCAGATAGACGGTCTTGCCGGTCATGCAGTCGAACACGCCTACGGTTACCTTGTGTGATGTCTCGCCTGTCATCGGATACTTGTCTGGTGCAGGAGTAGCAATGCAACTCTGTGTTTCAGGATGATTGAAACCGATTTCCGGGATGTCGACCTGCGGATAGTCGGTTACCATACTCTGGTCCATACGATAGAAGGCGAGCAGTTCGCCGTTCGGACTCCAGAAGGTTCCCTTGCTGATACCGAACTCATCGCGGTGAACACTCTGTCCATAAACAATTTCGCGGCTTCCGTCCTTTGAGAGCTGGAAATCGTGAGATTTCTTCTCTTTTGTCAAGGCGTTGCTGGTTACATCGAAGGTACGCACATAGAGGTTGCTGCCCTTCAGATAGGCGAAGGCGTTCTGCTGGGCATTAGCCTCCAGGAGGTTCTCGCCGTCAGCAAAATCCATCTCGCTCAGCAGCTTATGCTTCTTGAAGTCTACGGTATAAGTCTTGCTGCCGTTGCTTACCATCACGATGCTCTTGCCTGCAAAAGGGAATATAGCATTGTAGAGGGCTCTTACCTTGATGTCTTTGGTAGGAGCAATCCACTGGTTGATGTCATTGATGCCGAAGAGTTTGGTCTCCTTGCCTGTCGTCTTGTTGACGAGATAGCAAGCATCCACATCCTGGCGAACGAGTTCATTGCCCCACCAGGTGCACCAGCGATTCTTAGCTACCATGTTACGATAGTTGTTGCCGCCGAAGTTCAGGTCTTCCAATGTAAAGGTTTTCTCGCCTTTCTGAGCAGGAACCACGCCCTGAGCCTGTAAGTCGGTTGCATTCATAGCCATCATAATCATAGCAGCAAAAGATAATTTATAAATTGAATTCTTCAGATTCATTATATTCTTTACTTTATCGGGTTTAACACCCATGCGTCGTGAAACACGACGTATGGGTCGATATGTCTTTAATCCTCGTCGTCGAAGTCAACGCTGAAGTTCTTCTTGCCTCCGCGCTTGCCTCCGAAATCACGGCCACCACGTTTGTCGCCCTTGAAGCCACCACGCTTGTCGCCTTTCTCGAAACGCTTTCCGTCGCGCTTGCTACCGAAGTCACGGCCACCCTTGCGGTCGCTCTTGAAGCTGCGGCTGCCACGCTTGTCATCGTCGTCATCATTGCGTCGACCGCCACCGATACGTGAACGACCGCCCTTATGGAACTCAGCACGCTTCTTCTCGAAGTCTTCCAGACGGTGAGTATGGAACTTGAAAGAACGGATATCGTCCTCCTCGTTTTCAGTCTCCTCGCTTACACGCTTCTTGAATTCACGCTCCTTCTTGAAACGGTGCTTCTGAGCCATCTCGCTCTTCTCGCGCTCAGTCTTCACAATACCGCCTTCAGAACGGAAGTCCTTCATCTTGCCGTCGAACATCACATACTTGCGGAATTCGCACTCCAAGCTTCCGTTGAATACAGGAATCTTGATAGATGGTTTCAGACCAATCTGCTCGAAGCACTCCTCGCGGTAGCTCAATACCCAAGCCTCGTTGCCGGCAAAAGCCTTCTTGAAGCGCTCACCTATCATCTTGTAGGTGTTCAGGAGGTTAGGGGTAGAGATGCGCTCACCGTATGGAGGGTTCATCACGATGATGCTCTTCTCGGCTGGCTGGGTGAAGTCCTTGAAATCAGCCTGTGAGATGGTGATGTCCTTGCTGAGACCGGCAGCACGAACGTTGAGATTAGCTGTATTGACAGCCTTCATGTCAACATCGTAACCATAGATATGGTGCTCGAACTCGCGCTCCTGAGAGTCGTCGTTATAAATCGTATCGAAGAGATCCTGGTCGAAATCGTTCCACTTCTCGAAGGCAAACTCCTTGCGGAATACACCTGGAGAGATGTTTCGGGCGATGAGGGCAGCTTCGATGGCGATGGTACCTGAACCACACATCGGGTCGATGAAATCGCATTCGCCCTTCCATCCGGTCATCAGAATCATACCTGCAGCGAGAACCTCGTTCAGAGGAGCCTCTACCTGCTCCTGGCGGTAGCCACGGCGGTGCAGACTCTCACCACTCGAATCGAGACTCAAGGTGGCATTGTCTTCTGCAATGTGGATGTTGAGGCGGATATCCGGGTTAGATACGCTGATATTTGGACGTGTACCCTGCTTCTCGCGGAACCAGTCAACAATCGCATCCTTTACCTTGTAGGTTACGAAGCGTGAGTTGCGGAACTCCTCTGAGTAGACTACTGAGTCAACCGAGAAAGTCTTCTTCACATCTAAGATGTCATCCCACTTGATCTTCTGAATCTGATCATACACCTCTTCAGCGCTTCTAGCCTTGAAGTGCTTGATAGGCTTTAAGATACGGATGGCTGTGTGCAACTGGAAGTTAGCACGATACATCATTTCCTTGTCGCCTGTGAAAGACACCATGCGGCGACCGATCTGTACATTATTGGCACCCAACTGGGTGAGCTCTTCAGCCAAGACAGGCTCGAGGCCCATGAAGGTCTTGGCAATGAGTTCAAATTCCTGTTCCATTATTGAATTCTATATCTAATAAACTTTGTTTTTCTTTTTTATATTTCTTTGTTTTCGGTTTCATATCCTTGGTAACCCATACGTTGGCTCCCACTACGCAGCCTTCTCCGATGGTGATGCGACCGAGGATGGTGGCATTGGCGTAGACGATGACATCATTTTCGAGGATAGGGTGGCGAGGGATTCCCTTGATAGGGTTGCCGTCCTTATCGAGTGGGAAACTCTTGGCTCCGAGGGTTACACCCTGGTAGAGTTTCACATTGTCGCCGATGATGCAGGTAGCTCCAATCACCACACCCGTACCGTGGTCGATGGTGAAGTGCTTGCCGATGGTAGCCTCCGGGTTGATATCAATACCGGTTTCCGAATGCGCCAGTTCGGTCATCATTCTCGGAATGAGCGGCACTCCCAGTTCGTGCAGCACGTGAGCGATGCGGTAGTTGGTAATCGCCTTGATGACCGGGTAGCAGGAGATGATTTCTCCGTGGCTCATGGCAGCCGGGTCGCCCTCGTAGGCAGCCTCTACATCAGTAGCCAGAATCTTGCGCAGTCTCGGGAATTCCATGATTGCCTTGGCTGCAATCACGCCTGCCTTGGCACGCTGGTGCTGCAGTTCAGCCTGGGTTTCCGTTTCACAGTCGTTGGCGAAGCAGAGACCGGCGAGAATCTGCTCTGACAGCATCTCATAGAGTTTCTCTACTCTTACTCCAATATGATATTTGATGGTTGAGATATTTACCGAAGAATTGCCGAAATATCCCGGAAAGAGGATAGAACGGGACAAACTGATGATTTCTTCGAGCGCCTTGCCCGAAGGAAGTGGATTCCCGTCTCGATGCTGATGGAAGAGACCTTTCAAAGATTCGGCGCTCGAAAGCTCCTCGATGGTCTCTGTCAGCTGATGAGTTAATGTATCTTTACTCATTTTCTTAATGTCTCAATAAAATTTGAGTGCAAAGATACGATTATTTTCTTGAATGACAAAGAAATAGCTACGGTTTTTTGTATTTTTTAGAGTGATTTTTTGAGGGATGAAAGACGGAAAGACCCATATACGGTGTTTTGCCGTACATGGGTCTGGCTTGTCTTATTTTGCGATGCTGTCCAGAAAGAGGAGCAGTCGGTTGGTGACGTTTACCTCTGAAACACCGGAATCGAAGTCGAGCGATACGAGGTTGAGCATTGGGAAACGGTCGTGGAGACGTTTCTCGATGCCCTTGGAAATCACGTGGTTAGCGATGCAACCGAAAGGCTGGAGCGAGATGATGTTGTTTACACCATCACGGATGTAACCTACGATGTCGGCAGGCAGAAGCCAGCCTTCGCCAAACTGGGCTGCGAGCGAAACCAGTCCCTGTACGTCCTTCGCATCATCATAGATATTGGTGAACGGACGGAAGTAGCGGAACTTGCCGGCTGCCTTGTTTACCTGGCTCAATCTTCTGCCTATCAGCGCCTGGTAAGCGCCCTTGATGATGAAATCAGGCACTTTGGTGCAACTCAGCCGCATGTGTTTCTGTATCTCCACGTTCACAAATTCCTGCAGGAAGAAAGGAGCAAGCAGAGGCGGAACCACCTCTATGCCGCGCGAGATGATGTTCTGCTCCAGGAACTGGTGGGCGAAAGGATTGAACTTCAGGAAGATTTCGCCTACGATTCCTACCTTCGGCAGTTCTCTGTCGAGGGTCATCTGGTTGAATTCTTCGGCTGCCTGTTCCAGGAGTCGGATGAGTCCTTTGGCTGAATTCTGGGCGATAGGTCCGTCTATCAGCTGCATGTATTTATCGCGCAACTCTCTGGAAATGCCCGGTTTACGCTCTCTTGCGATGCAGGCGTTGTACATCTCGTTGATTGCATCGCCATAGAAAATGGCGGTAACGATAATCTGACTGTATTTCAGCCAAGGCACATTGAAGCCGTCCTGCTCGTTATAGTCTTGCTTGTCGTCTGTTGAGCCTGATGCTTCGCCTGTTGAGGCTGTTACACCGAGTGTGAGCAGCGGAATGTCCTGGAATCCATTGGAAATCATCGCACGCTTGATGAGACCAGCGTAGTTGGTTGCGCGACACTGGCCGCCCGTCTGACTCATCACTACTGCTGTATTGTTCAGGTCGTATCTGCCTGATTTCAAGGCTTTGATGATGTCGCCGACGATGAGTGTAGCCGGATAGCAGACTTCGTTGTTGGCAAACTTCAAGCCGAGTTCGGCGCTTACCTCATTGCTCATCGGAAGAACCTCAACATCATAGCCTATCAGTTTCAGGATAGGCGGAATGATAGGGGTGAGGTATTCGGTCATGAAAGGAGCGAGAATCTTGCGATGAATGTCCTGCTTGGTGAATACCTTGGTCTGTTGTAAATGTTGAGTGTTGAGTGTTGAATTGGCTTTCCCTTCGGCCGCCGAACATTGTTTCTTCACTCTTCGTTCTTCACTCTTCACTTCCTTTACTCCCTTCAGGCTTTCTATGAGCGAGCGGACACGGAGTTTCAGTGAGCCGATATTGCTCACATCATCTATCTTCAACAGCGTGAAAGGCTTGTTGTGGCGCTTCATGATGTCGCGAATCTCGTCCTGGATAAAGCTGTCAGGACCGCAGCCGAAGCTGGTCATCTGGACGAAATGAACCTCATCGCCCTGTTCTGCAGCCCATTGCGCTGCCTTCAGAATGCGGTTCATATACGCCCATTGCTTCACGAGATAAGTCTCTGGCTGACAGTTGTATGCTTCGTTGTTGTCCTGGCTGGCTAATGCTGCCTCATTTCTTTCTGCCGCCAGATCCTCCAAATTGAAGTCTTTGAAATCTGCAAAGAGATTACCCCGGGCGATGTCTTCGCTGATGACGTTGACTCCCAGATTGGCTATCATCTCGCTCAGCTTGTGCTGAATCAGCGGGTCTGTATGATAAGGACGGCCCGCCAGCAGAATCGTAAGTCCCTTGTTTGACTTCAGAATCTCCCAGCCCTGTTTCTTAATCTCAGCTGCATATACTGCCTGAGCATAGAGGGCCTCTCTCAGCGCTTTACGGGCAGTCTTCTTGCTTACTCCCAGTTGCTTGAGATAATCGGTAATCTGCTTTTCCAGCGCCTTAGGCTGGGCAAAGTTGATGACGGGCGTATCGATCGGTTTCTTCAGATTGATGACCGACTTGATGACATCGCTGTAGCCCGAAACGACCGGACAGTTGAAACTGTTCAGCGTATTTTTCGGGTCGTCATTATGTTCATAAACCACGTATGGCATGAGGATGCGGTCTACTTTCGGGTTCTCGTTGAGTTCCTTCAGATGACTGTGAGCCAGTTTAGCCGGGAAGCAGATATTGTCGCTCATCACCGTATTCAAGGCTCCTTCATACTGGCTGAAAGTGGAATCGGAAGAGAGAATCACGCCCAATCCTGCTGCCCGGAGCAGCGCATTCCAGAACGGATATTCCTCGTACATGTTGAGGATGCGAGGAATGCCTACTTTGACGTTGTGTTTTGCAACTTCAAGTGGGTTAACTTCTTCTCTATCAAATAGTAAACTATATTTGTATTCGTAGATATTTTTGCCTTTTATCCCGTTTGCTCCCTTGTTGTTAAACACACGCTCACACTTGTTTCCGGAGTAGAATCGGTTGCCGCCGGCAAAGGTGTAGCGGGAAACATAACAATGGTTTTCGCAGCCTTTGCATTGCAGTTGTTTGGTTTCAAAATGAGCCAGATTCTGGAGATCATCGATGGATCTTGATGAGGCAGGGTGCTCGTCTTCTGCAGATGTGCGATGCTTGTAATCTGCCGCCGCATGAAGGGCACAACCGTAGGCGCCCATCAGTTCCGGCATGTTGCTTCGTGCCACTTCGGTATGGGTGAGCAACTCAAATGCTCTTACCACCGCATCGTTTCTCATCGTACCTCCCTGCACAACGATTTTGCCTCCAAGGTTCTCATTACCATGGAGTTTCAATACCTTATAAAGACAGTTCTTGATGACCGAATAAGAGATTCCGGCAGAAATATCAGCTACAGATGCGCCCTCTCTGAGCACCTGTTTTACCTTCGAGTTCATGAAGACGGTGCAGCGGGTTCCCAGGTCGCAGGGAGCCTTCGACTGGCAGGCGAGTTGGGCAAAATCGCCTACAGAATAACCCATATTGTTGGCAAAGGTCTGGATGAATGTTCCGCAGCCCGAACTGCACGCCTCGTTGAGTTCCATGCGCACCACAGCCCCTTTCTCCACGAAGATAGCCTTCATGTCCTGTCCGCCGATGTCCAGGATAAAACTCACGTCGGGCATGAGCGATGCAGCCGCTCTTTCGTGCGCCATTGTTTCGATAATGCCGCTGTCGAGCCCGAAAGCCGCCTTGATAAGTTCTTCGCCGTAGCCTGTAGAGCAGGAGCCTACGATTTCCAGTTCAGCGCCTCGCAATGCAGCTTCCTGCTTCAGGGCGTTCAGTCCATCAGCTACAGCCTTGATCGGATTTCCCAGATTCAGGCGGTAATTTGTAAAGACAATATCTCCCGTAGGCGTCTCCGCATTCACCCTTACCGCAACAATCTTCGTCGTAGTAGAGCCCGAGTCAATACCAATCACAACCTGCTGTTTTCCTTTATTCAGCGGTTGGGTTTCGGTAGCGAATTTCGCCTTTGATTTGAGCCATTCCTGGTGCTCTTTCTCGTTTTTGAACAGAGGCAGCAGACTGCTGGTCCATTCCGTTTGTATTTCTTTTTTCATCCGGCTTCTGAGAACAGATACTGAGGCTGCAGATTCTGCCGATTTAGCCCGGTAAGCACAGCCCAGAGCCGGAATGAGATTGCTGTTTTCTGATACGATGAAGTCGTTTGGAGAGAGATGGAGATAATCGCAGAAAGCCTTGCGGAGAGCCGGAAGAAAGGTCAGCGGACCGCCGCAGAGCAGGATAGGAGCCTCGAAGCTGATGCCGTGAGAAAGCGTAACCACCGTCTGTACGGCGATGGAATGGAAGATGCTGGCTGCAATATCTGCTTCGGGCAGATTGCGCGCCATCAGGTTCTGGATGTCGGTCTTGGCGAACACGCCGCAGCGGGCAGCCATCGGATAAACGTGCTCTGCCTTCATTGCCAACTCGCTCATCTTCTGGTTCTCTACGCCCATCAGCACACTCATCTGGTCGATGAAAGCGCCCGTTCCGCCGGCACAGTTGCCGTTCATGCGCAGTTCCATATTTCCGTTTTTCTTGAAGAAGATAACCTTCGCATCCTCGCCACCAATATCGATGAGCGCCTTCGCCTCAGGATGGGCAGTACGGGCATAGACTGATGCAGCCACCACCTCCTGTACAAACTCCGCCTGGAGCTGTTCGGCAGTAGCCATTCCTACGCTTCCCGTTACGCAGATTCTTGCCTCTGCATCGCCCGTGAGAGCTAAAATTTCATCGAAATATTGCGACACAAGTTCGTTTACACGAGCGTTGTGGCGTTCGTATTTTGAGTAAATTACCCGGTTATCGCTGTCGATAACGGCTATTTTGGCTGTCGTAGAGCCAACGTCCAATCCAATGTAATATGTCTTCTCCATTTCTCTTATCTCAAGTATTTTCTCTTATCTTCTAGTATCTTCTTATCTTCTAGTGGCTTTTCCCAAGTTCCATCTTCTCTCTTCTCATATCCCTGAAAGCGCTCCAGGCTATCGGAACCGCAACGGCAAACGAACAGCAATCTGCCCACATCTGACACATCTCCACGCCCAGCAGTCCGAAGAAATAGGGGAGGATGAAGATGAGCGGAATGAAGAAAAGTCCGCTTCGTGCTGCCGCTACGATGTTGGCTCTCACCGGTTTACGGATGGTCTGCATCAGCATGTTGGTGAGCACGATGCTGGCTACGAGCGGAAAACTGAGCACCTGCCATCGCAAAGCCACCGAACCTACGGCTACAACCGCTGCATCATCGCGGAAGATGCTGATGATGGAAGTTGAGAAGATGAAGCCGAGAAGGGCACAGACGCTGAGGAAAACCGTGCCGCATTTAATGCAGAAAAAGAAGGCTTCCTTTACACGCCCATAGAGTTTGGCGCCGTAGCAGAATCCGCAGAGCGGCTGGAATCCCTGCCCCAGACCGATGACCATCGCATAGGTAAAGAAGGAGATGCGGGTAACGATGCTCATGCCCGCAATGGCTGCATCGCCAAACGCACCTGCTGCCACATTGAGCATCAGCGTAGCGATACTTCCCAGTCCCTGTCTTGACAGCGAAGGGGTTCCGCCGAAGATAATCTCCTTGGCAAAGGTGCGGGTAGGGGTGAAATTGCTGAGATGGATGCGGATGTTCTCGCCTTTATGCGTCATCCAAAAGAGCATGGCGCAGCCGAAACACTGGCTGATGAGGGTGGCTACGGCGGCTCCGGTAATGCCCAGCTGGAAGTAGAGGATGAGCAGAGGAGCCAGAATCAGATTGAGCAGCACACCCGACATGATGCCCTTCATCGCATACATCGTATTGCCCTGAAAGCGCATCAGATTATTCAGCGTAAGCGATGTGGTCATAAAGGGAGCACCCAGCAGGATAATGCCCAGATAACGCTCTGTATAAGGAAGAATGGTGGGCGTAGAACCCATCAGAAGACAGAGCGGTGTGAGGAACACATGACCCAGGATGGCGATGAGAAGACCGGTAAGAAAACTCAGCACAAAGCCCGTGGTTGCCATTTTCTGTGCCTCTTCCGTATGCTTGGCGCCCAACTGTCGCGAAACATAATTGCCCGCTCCGTGACCGAAGAAGAAACCTATCGCTTGAATCACAGCCATTGCTGCAAAGGAAACGCCTACCGCTGCCACACTCTGCGTGTTGATGCTGCCCACGAAATAGGTGTCGGCGAGGTTGTACATGCTCGTCGACAGCATACTGATAATCGTTGGTATGGCCATCGTGAAAATCACATGATGCACAGGGGCATGTGTGAGGAACGTATAGTTGTCTCTTTTCTCTTTCTTCATAACTTTATGATGCTCTTTTGGGGCATTTCAACCTGCAAAGGTACATAAATATCCACAAAGTTGGACAATTATGAACCAACTTTTATAAATTTATAAGAAAAGAGTTGTATTATTCATAAATTTATTGTATTTTTGCACCGTAATTGGATATATATACATAAAACAATATACTAATGAATGATGAGATAAGAATCATACCGATAACGACTAAAAAAGGGCTGAAAACCTTCATTCAGTTTCATTATGATCTCTACAGAGACCATGAGTTTGCCATTCCTTTTTTGCGTTTTGACGAGATGAATACGCTGGACCCAAAGAAGAATCCTGCCTTTGAATTCTGTGAAGCTCAATACTTCCTGGCGGTTGACAGCGAGGCTCGTATCGTAGGTAGAATTGCTGCCATTATCAACCATCGTGCCAACGAAGAGTGGAACAAGAAGCAGGTTCGCTTCGGCTGGTTCGATTTCGTGGATAATGTAGCGGTTTCCTGTGCCTTGTTGCGCGCGGTAGAAAACTGGGGCAAGAGCAGGGGAATGAACGAATGCGTAGGTCCGCTCGGATTTACGGATATGGACCGTGAGGGCTTGCTCATCGAGGGCTTCGACCGGAAGTCTACGATGTATATCAATTACAATTATCCTTATTATAAGACGCATCTGGAGAGTTATTCGCTCTATGAGAAGGATAACGACTGGCTGGAGTACCGCATCAGGATTCCGGAAGTGACGCCGGCTAAGTTTGCCAAGACTGCCCAGATGATAGAGAGCCGATATAATCTGCAGGTTCATAAGTTTACCCGCCGGGAACTGACCTCGGGAGGAATGGGCAGGAAAGTGTTCGAAATAGTGAACGAAACTTATAAGAATCTCTATGATTTCCAGCAGCTTACGGAGAAGCAGATAGATGAATATGTAAATACTTATATCAAGAAGGCTGACTTGAACCTGGTAACGGGTGTGGTAGATGGCAACGCTGGCAACAAGCTGGTAGCCTTTGGTGTTTCCTTCCCTTCGTTTACCGATGCGCTGCGCGAGATAGGCGATGGCAAGCTTTTCCCTACGGGTTGGCTGAAGGTGCTGAAGGTTCTGAAGTGGCACAAGACGGATACGGTAGATTTGCTTTTGATTGGTGTTCTTCCGGAATATCGCAAGAAGGGAGCCAACGCGCTTATTTTTGCCGATCTGATAGAGCAGTATCACCGTTATGGCTTTAAATGGGCTGAGGCAATGCCGCAGATGGAGACCAATACCGGTGTTCAGAGCCAGTGGCAGTATCTGGAGAGCGAACAGCATCGCCGTCATCGCTGCTATAAGAAGAAGATTTAAAAGTCTCTGTTTTGAGCCGTTTAGGCGCAAAAAAGCCTATAAAGAAATAAAATATGGAAAAATTTAAAATTGATTTATTTGAAAAAGAAACGGGGGAGTTATTTCCCTCATTTCAAAAATTGAATCAAACAGACTGTAATATATGCTACCAATATTTTCGAAAGAATATTAAAGTATATGATTTACATGAGTCTGTTTTTGATAATTTTCAATCAAATGGTTCTTTTATAGAAAAGTATAATGCACTTGATGACCACTTTTCATTATTAGAATTATTTGCAGATTTGAATTTATGTTGTGATGTTATCTGTATTAATTGGGATGAGTTTAAAACAATAGATGTATTCCGTACAATAGATTTATATAATTATTTTAGTGATATATGGTTTCCTTCCGCCGATAATATAATAGTATTTCCCAGGAATATGACTATATTTATTATGATTAGGCATGATGGTGTAATCTATTATGTCAAATGTGATTAAATAATTGTAGAACTACCATATATAGAGAAACTTTTAATGAGTGAAAACGCTGTTTCCAAAAATCATCTTTCTACAAAGGAATCAGCGAGCTGTTGGACAACAAAGAATAATTCGTCAACAACCAGTCATACAGACACATACAGCACTCTCCATATAAGGAAACCCCGACAAGGCTTCCTTATTTTTTCCATACCACAGTCCATACTTTCCATATCAAAAATCTTGTCCATATTATGCCTACCTTTGCTGTGCAATCCTGAGATAAAAAGTCGCTGCAAAGGCAAAGAGTCCGAGGAGAGCAAAGAGTTCTTACACATTATTAATTATTAAAAATTTAAGATTATGATTAAAGTTAATAAAACTACAATCTTCGCAATAATACTATTGATTTTACGTTCTTTTCAAAGAAAGGGGTTGTGTGATAGTGGCTTAAAGGCTCAAAGCACTACCTTTGCATACAATAATAAAAAATAACGCAATGAAATGATCAAAATATTTAAAGACAATGAAAAGAATTATCG
>ENA-OYXJ01000176-OYXJ01000176.1-human-gut-metagenome-genome-assembly--contig:-NODE-176-length-26828-cov-4.630747_pt1 | contig 26828 bp, 20 predicted proteins | sample MGYA00244843_ERZ653418 | MGnify/ENA primary metagenome ERZ653418 (study PRJEB26926, sample SAMN06164921) | human gut metagenome | biome: ENVO:00009003; feature: ENVO:2100002; material: ENVO:00002003... | reverse complement strand
GGCCAAGGGTATGGCCGCGACCGGCGGTGCCGTGAAATCGCTGTGGAACAACAGCCGCGAACTGCTCAGCGAAGAGGACCTCGACGGATCCTCCGAAGATGTGGATTCGCCGTTCTCCTTCCCCATCCGTGTTTCCACGCCGTCGCCGCAGGGCGATTATCATGCGGACGATTCGCAATTGGAGAAGACCGGTCGCATTCCGGTGATCGGACCTGACGGACAGGTCATCGAGCCGGGCGAGGAATCCGCACGCGCGTTGAAGGCGGAGCAGGAAGCGATCGACGCGGCATACCAGAACGAAAACGGAGCCCCCGTTGCGGTGCCGCCGAGCTTTGCCCCTAAAGCCTCTTCCTCCAGTCCGGCCGAGGTCGCCAATGCCAAATTGTTCGGCAAGCTCACCACCAAGGTCGTGGCCATTGTGGTCGCGTTCATTGTGGTGGCCGTCGCATTGGGATTCGCCATTCATGGTTTGACCAAGAAGCCCGATGACGGCATCACCAATACGAATTCCAACAATCCGTGGCCGGAAATGAACCTTGACGACGTGCCTTTCGGCAATAATGGCGATTCCGGCAATGGCAGCAGCTCCGCCAGCGATGCAAACAACGATTCCAACGATGCCAACAGCTCCGACAACGGCAGCTCCGATTCCAGCAAGCCGAAGAAAACCACGAAGAAGAGCCATTCCACCAAGAAGGACGTCGACAAGATGGTGACTTCGGATAAGAAGGTGCGGAAGGTTCCGGAACCGAAGATGCCAGAGAACACGACTCCGTATGAGATCGACAACCGCCAGTTCCTGTCCAATCCGGACGGACAACAGGGTTACGGTTATTACCTCCACCTCAGCCAGCCCCAGAAAGCGTATCGCATGGTCATCAAGATCCGTTCTTCCGGCGGCCAGGGCTACATTCGCGTGAACGCCAAGTCCAGCCCGAACCAGGGTGAACAGGTCGCCCAGTTCGAGTTCGACGCCAGCGGCACCACCGAAATCAAGTTCAACAAGGCCGTGGAGACCCAGGACATCCTCTTGTGGGTGCCGTTCGACAGCCTTCCCGGCAACCAACTGTACATCGATTCGGTGCAGATTTTCTGACGCATCGGCAGACAAGGAGGGTGTGCGGATTGTTCCGCACACCCTCTTTTTGTTTCACGTGAAACAACGTGACGGATAGCTGACTTTTTTGAACGCTTTTTTGAACGCCATCTGCAAAACCGCCCGCAACCGTCGTGGAAACTGCATTACAGTAGCAACCATGAGTGATATGCGTGATGTGGTGATTATCGGTTCCGGCCCGGCTGGCTATACTGCCGCGATCTATCTTGGCCGCGCCGGCTTCGAGCCGCTGGTCGTCGCCGGCGCGCTGACGCCCGGCGGCCAGTTGGTCAACACCACCGAAGTGGAGAATTTCCCAGGCTTTCCCGATGGCATCATGGGTCCGGATCTGATGGACAATATGCGCAAGCAGGCGGAACGGTTCGGCGCGCATATCGTTTGGGACGATGTTGTTTCGGTTGCTTCGAATGCCGATTCCGGCATCACAACCGTCACCCTTGACGGCGGCGGTGTGTACGACGCACGCGCGCTGGTCATCGCAACAGGCTCAAACTATCGTAAGCTGGGCGTGCCAGGCGAGACGGAATACGCAGGCAAAGGTGTCTCCTACTGCGCCACCTGCGATGGTTTCTTCTTCCGCAACAAGCCGATTGTGGTGGTCGGCGGCGGCGACAGCGCTTTCGAAGAAGCTGATTTCCTGTCCCGTTTCGGCTCGTCCGTCACCCTTATTCATAGGCGTTCCACGTTCCGTGCTTCCCGCATCATGGTGGAGCGTGCGCAACGCAATCCGAAAATCGATTTCATGCTTGACGCTGTGGTGCAGGAGATTCGCGGCGACGAGAACGGCGTGCAGGAGGTGGAGGTGCGCAACACCGCCACCGAAAAGACCTCTGCAATCCCCGCTAACGGCGTTTTCATGGCGATTGGGCACACTCCTGCCACTGCTTTTCTTAACGGGCTTGTAGACGTCGATTCAGCTGGTTATATCACGGTCGATGGCGCCAGCACGCGTACCAGCGAACCCGGCGTTTTCGCCGCGGGAGACTGCGTGGATAGCGTCTATCGGCAGGCCATCAGCGCGGCGGGCATGGGGTGCCGCGCCGCGCTGGACGCGCAGGCTTATCTCGATTCGCTCAAGTAAGGCTCAAATCGTTCAAATCATTATCGCTCGCAGAGCTCGATTGGCTCGGTTCGTTCAGCTCTGCTGCTGCATAAGCAGGTCGACGATGCGTTTCATATCGTCTTCCGATTTGAACACGATTTCGATTCGCCCGTGCTTCTTCGATCCCTTGATGGAGACCTTGGTGCCGAAACGCTGCTCCAGACCAACCTGAACGGGGGTACCAGCCCACGGATTGAGCTTGCTGGCCTTCGGCTTCTTGGGCTGGTCGCTTTCGGCGGCCTTCATCGACACGATTTCCTCGGTGCTGCGTACGGACAGTCCCTCGGCGATGATGCGCGTGGCCAGCTGTTCCATATCCGCTTCCGTCGGCAGTCCCAGCAGCGCACGCGCGTGGCCCGCGGACAGCAGTCCGGATGCGACCTTCTTTTGCACGGCGGCCGGCAGGTTGAGCAATCGCAAGGTGTTGGCGATTTGCGGACGGGATTTTGACACCGACTTGGACAGTTGGGCCTGCGTCAGGCCGAAATCGTCGATCATCTGCTGGTAGGCAGCCGCCTCTTCCAGTGGATTCAGCGCGACGCGATGCAGGTTTTCCAGCAGTGCGTCACGTAGCATGTCGTCATCGGCGGTGGTTTTGACGATGGCCGGAATCGTTTTCAGGCCGGCGATCTGCGATGCGCGCCAACGACGTTCGCCCATGATGAGCTCGTACATGCTATCCATGCGCCCGTCGAACATGTTGTGCGGTTCGGCCGGTTTGGCTGCGGCTTCCCTGCGGGCGGCTTCGATTTGCGATTGCGGACGCTTGCGTACGACGATTGGCTGCAGTACGCCGACTTCCTTGATGGATTCGGCTAGCTCGCGCAGGTCGTCTTCATCGAAAATGGTACGTGGCTGATGCAGATTGGGACCGACGTCGCTCAAACGCAGTTCAACCAGATATCCACCCTGCACGGGAAGCAGTTCCGGTTCGTCCTTCTTATGTTCGGTCGGCGTGGTTTCACGTGAAACACTCCCCTGCTGCTCGCCCTGTTCGGAAGCTGGCTGAGCGGTGGAGCCGAAGAACATGTCCGCGGGATGCGCGCTTTCGTTCAACGAAATCGACGGCATGCTGGCACGACGATGCTGGTTTTTCTTGGTTGTTTCACGTGAAACAGCATGCTTCATCCCCTGCACGGCGTTCACCGATGCCTGTGCGGTAGCGGACGCGCTCTTGGACTCCACATGCCCATCAGTCTTGGAAGCCTTGACTTCCTTGGCGGCAGCGGCAGGCGCCGCATGCTCCTGATGCTGCGGCTCCCCCGGAAGAGAAGGAAACAGTGCGCCAAGACCTTTACCCAAACGCGACTTAGTTGCCATGATCAGTTCTCATTCCTTCTTGCATCGATTGCCTGCAGCACCGTATCGGAACGACGCGAAAGTTCCAGCGCGGCTTCGCAGTACGCGATCGCACCCATGCCCTTGGGGTCGTATGCGATCACGCTTTGGTTGAAGCTTGGCGCTTCGGAAATCTTCACCGTGCGCGGAATGGTGGTGTCGAGCACGATTGTCGGATAGTGCTTCTTCACTTCCCCATGCACTTCGCGGCTCAGCAGCGTGCGCTTGTCGTACATGGTGATGAGCATCGTGGAGACCAGCAGCGACGGATTGTAATGTTCCTGCACCAGTCCGATGGTGTTGATGAGCTGGCCCAAACCTTCCAAGGCGTAATACTCGGCCTGAATCGGAATCAGCATTTCGTGCACGGCGCACATGGCGTTGATCACCAGCAGACCCAGGCTCGGCGGGCAGTCGATGATCACGTAATCGTAATGCTCTTCGCTGGTGGCGAGGAACTCGTCCACCGCGTTCTTCAGCAGCGAGTTGCGGTCCGCCATGTCGGCGACCTCAAGTTCGGCGCCACTCAAATCGATGGATGCGGGGACCACGTCGAGGTTGTCGAAATCAGGGCACGTGCACTTGACTTCCGCGATGCGCTTGCGTCCTTCGATGACGTCATACACCGAAGGCTGACCGGAGGCGTGCGGGGCACCCAATGCCGTGGAGGCGTTGCCCTGCGGATCCATATCAATAAGCAGGACCTTGCATCCGAAACGGGCCAAGGCCGCGGACAGGTTCACCGCGGATGTGGTTTTGCCGACGCCACCTTTCTGGTTGGCGACTGCGATCAGGCGCGTTTGGGCCGGCTTCGGGCAGACCGCATGCTCCAATGCCTTGTATCGCGTCGATTCATCAGCGATTTGCGCGCCTACGGGGGATGTCGAGCCTTCGAAGATTCGCTTGATGGTTTCCGTGGCGGATTCCATCGACGTCAAATTGTCTGGTTCTTCAGGTCCAGTCATGAACTAGCCTTCCTATACATATTCAACAATCAAGTTTCATCATTTGGGTGGACAGATTTTCACCTGTTCACGGCCATGTGCACCATTGTGAACAACGGTGGATAGTTGGTGGATAACTCATCCGACCTCCCAAAAGTTATCCACAGAACAATCGTTGCAATTCCAAGCTTCTTCAAGATGCTTCGTAACACATTTCCGCGATTGTGGATACTGTGGATAACTCACGCGATTTTGTGGATAACTTATCGCTTGTCCACCATCAGCACATGCGTCGGTTCCAGACCCGGACCAACCTCGGCCTCCACCACGCGGGGATGGATACCGCCGTTTTTGGAGATCTCTTTGGTGGCCTTGACGATTTCCTCCTGCGCGGATCGTCCTTTCAGGGCAACCAGCCGTCCGCCTTTGTCCAGCAACGGCAGCGTCCATCCGGATAGTTTGGTCATCGGCGCGACCGCACGGCAGGTCACCACGGCAAACGGATGCCTGACCGGGATGGGATTTCCGTCGAGATCGACGGCATCCTCTCCCCTGCCCTTCCGGCCACCGTTCGAACCGCGGACGGCTTCGATTACGGCGTTGGCTCGGGAGCGCACTATCGAGACATTGTCCAATCCCATTTCGTCAACGCACTCATGAAGCCATTCGATACGGCGTTCCATCGGTTCCACCAAGGTGAACTGGTGGTCCGGCAGGCAGGCGGCCGCCACGATACCGGGGAATCCTCCACCACTGCCGATATCCGCCACCGTCTTGAATTGCCTCTTGGCCGTTGCTTCACGGATGAACGGTACGATGGCCGCGGAGTTCAGAATATGCCGTTCCCAAATAATACCGACATCGCGTGGCCCTATCAGCCCGCGCGGCTCTCCTTCCGCAGCAAGTTTCACGTGAAACACCTTCAACTTGCCCAATGCATCGCCAAGCACTTCCTCAAGAATCGGCGACCCATCCAATTCGTCATTCACATCACTCATGCACACCATCCTAATCTACAGGCATCAAAAAGCGCCGCGAGAAACTCGCGACGCTTCATGTTTCACGTGAAACTATTTCAGGCTTCGTCGATCTCGTCGGCGTCATCGGCTGCGGAAGCCTTGACGTACACCGTGACGTAACGATGCGGTTCTTCGCCATGGGACCGAGACTTCATGCCTTCCTCACGCACCACATCATGGATGATCTTGCGTTCGAAGGAGTTCATCGGCTTCAGGTCCACCGGCTCGCCAGTCTCGCGCGCCTCGTCGATGGCATCCAGCGCAAGGTCGTGCAGGCGCTGGCGCTTGCGCTTCAGATAGCCGTCCACGTCCACGATGAGGTGGGACCGCTCGCCGGTCTTCTGCTGTACGGCGAGTCGGGTGAGCTGCTGCAGGGCGTCCACGACTTCACCGTTGCGTCCGATCAGATGTTTGATGTCGGTGTCGTCGTCGGCAACGATCTGCACGGTCGGACGGTTGTTGCGCACGCCCATTTCGATATCGCCCTCGTAGTCGACGATGTCAAGCAATCCTTCAAGGTAATCGGCAGCGATGTCAGCTTCGTCATTGAGCTGATCGATGGTTTTCTCAGCATCCTGCGCCATGGTGTTTTACTCCTTTGAGCGGGGTTCGTATTATTTCAAGTCTACTGAAAGTCTACTGATTGGGTTGTATCATATGGGCGATTCGCCCGATACAAAAGCGGTGTGTCCTGCGTTTCACGTGAAACACAGGACACACACTTGATGTTATTTCTTCTTCTTTTTGCGTCTTGGCTGCTGACGCTGGAAGCCGTTCTTTTCCTTCGCCTCCGCGGCCTTCTTGGCTTTCTGCAGCTCCTCCTCTTCGAGGGACGGCAGACCGGCCTTGGCGCGGCGGGCGTTCTCGTGGGCGTGGTCGCGCTTTTCCTTCGCTTCGGCGGCCGGGGATCCCGGAGTCGGGAAGACGTGGATCTGCCAGACGGAACGCAGCAGGTTGCAGATGTTGTTGGTCAGCCAGTACACCAGCACTGCGAACGGCATGGCGACGCCGGAGAAGATGTACATGATCGGGAACATCCACAGCATCATCTTCTGCATCATTTCAGTCTGCTTGTTCGCAGCGCTCTGGGCCATGTTGCGCTTCATGCTGTTGTACTGCATGAGCCACAGGCAGAAGCACATCAACGCCACGAAGATGCCGATGATGATCTTGCCGTGGATGTCGGCGGTGGTGAAGTTCTCGGCCACGTTCACGCCGAACACGTTGGTGGAGGTGAACTGCTTGGCGGTGGCGATGTCGAAGGCGCCGAGGCCGGAACCGTTCCTGAACTTGCCACGGGCGATGTATGGAATGGCCGACAGGGTGTAGAACATGCACATGAACACAGGACCCTGCACGAACATAGGCAGCATCGACGTGCAGCCGCCCATCGGGTTCGCGTCGTTGTCCTGGTAGAGCTTCATCATCTCGCGTTGCAAAGCCTCTTTGCTGGCGGGATCGTTCTTGCCCTTGTACTTGTTTTGGATGCGCTGCATCTTGGGCTGCAAAACGGCCATCTGGGCCTGCATCTTGCGCATGCCCTTCATGGACTTGTAGAACAGCGGGAACACGCACGCCTGGACCACAATCACCAGGAACACGATGGACATGACCCACGAGAAACCGATCTCGTTCATGCCCAGCATCACCATGAATCGGTGGAATCCGGCCATAATCTGCGTCATGAGCCACTCGACGGGGTACAGGAGCTTGTACAGCCAGCCCCAGAAACCACTATCGAGGAGGAATTGATCTTGATTCATTACAGGCCATTCTCCTTATCGCCTATAGGTTCATCTACATCCAGAGGCGTGAGACGAGGCTCCTCGTGTGCCTTCGACCACGAACATCTGTAAAACAAGGAATAGAGCTGTGGAACGTCGTCGATTCCTCCACGGTTCCACTGGTTGCAACGAAGAAGGCGTAATAACGCAAGAAGGCCACCTTTAAGGCAGCCAAATCGTTCAATCGCCTGAATCGCATAATTGGAGCAGCTGGGATAATACCGGCACCGAGGTGCGGTATGGGCGGAAATATGTTTCTGATACCAGCGGATGAGCCGCACCATCCAATTGCGATGATGCCCCTTGCTCATTGCCGGGAAGCGGTTTTACGTTTCACCGCTTCGAAACACGATGCCATCTGCTGCTCAAGCGACAGGAAATCGGCACGTGCGGCACTTGGCTTGGCACGCAACACGATATCGCAGGATTCAGGTAATAGTGATTCGTACTTTCGTGCAAGCACACGAAAACGCCTTTTCACGGCGTTGCGCGTGACCGCGTTGCCAACAGCTTTGGAAACGGCCAAGCCGACACGGCGGCCTTGCACCGTCGCTGTATCGCCCGTTACGACATCGTCGTGCATCAGATAATGCACGACGATGTCTTCTCGCGATACCCTACGACGGCGTTTGAGCACCGCAACAAAATCGCGATGGCTTTTCAGCCGTTCCACCGCTCTATGCCACTAAAAAATCAGGCAGCGAGGGACTTGCGGCCCTTGGCGCGGCGACGGTTGATCAGAGCGCGGCCTGCGCGGGTGCGCATGCGCTGACGGAAACCGTGCTTCATGTGGCGACGGCGGTTGTTCGGCTGGAATGTCCTCTTCATAATTAATGCTCCCGGTGTTTTTAGCCATGCCAAGGCACGGCTCCTCATGAGTCAAGCTCTACTAAATTACTCTGACCCCTGAACAGATTGTCGCGTCGTCCATTTTTCTTCACATTTTCATGGGGATTCCCCGCATAAAACAATCCACATAATCGTTGCGATTCCGCCGAATCCCCCACAAAAGTTATCCACAAACTACAACAATGTTATTCACATTTCAATCTTTTCAACACGCACGCCGGTGGATAACTCGGGGAAAAGAGAGTACAAATATACAGTTGCACATCAGTGGTACGTCTGTCGAGAAAGGATTATCCGTGGCTGATAACACGACAACAGATCCTCTCGAGCAGGCTCGTGGGGTGTGGTCCGACGCTTTGGCCCTGCTGCACCAGAATCCGTCGCTGTCCGTACGTGACAAAAGCTGGCTGGAGAACGTCTATCCCGAAGGCATGTGGGGTCCGACCATCATGCTGTGCGTGCCCAGTGAGGCGGCTCAGCAGGCTTTGCAAGCCGAATGGAACAAGCCGTTGATGGAGGCGTTGCGCGAATCCGCCGAACAGGACATCTTCCCCGCCTTCAAAATCGTTGAAATGAAGCCGAAAACGGAGGAACAGCCGGAGGAAACCTATCCGCGCTTCTCCCCCGCGAAATCGCCGGCGAAGTCCCCTGCGAACGAGACGATGCAGGGCCAGTTGCCGATTCCCGCGACGATGCCGCCGGAACAGGACCATTTCCAGAGCGGCCAGAACAGGCCGCTGCTCGACCCCGAAACGCATTTGAACAAGAACGCCACCTTCGACACCTTCGTGCCCGGCGATTCCAACCGTTTCGCACGTACCGTGGCGCTGGCCGTGGCGGAGGGTTCCGGCCATGATTTCAATCCGTTGTGTATCTACGGAGGCTCCGGCCTGGGCAAAACCCATTTGCTGAACGCCATCGGCAACTACGCGCTGGTCAAGGACCCCAATCTGAAGGTCCGCTACGTCACCAGTGAGGAATTCACCAACGAATTCATCGAGGCTCTGGCCGATACGAACCAAAGTTCCGGCCAGATCAAGGAATTCAACCGCCGCTACCGCGAGGTCGACGTGCTGCTCATCGACGATATCCAGTTCCTGAGCGGCAAGGACGCGACCCTTGAGCAGTTCTTCCACACGTTCAACACCCTGCATCAGGCCAACAAGCGCATCGTGATCGCCTCCGATGTGCCGCCGAAGGACCTGCAGGGCTTCAACGAACGTCTGATCTCCCGCTTCGAATCGGGCCTGACCGTGGACGTCAAACCGCCGGATCTGGAGACGCGAATCGCCATTCTGCGCATGATCGCCACCATGAACGGCTCCAATATTCCCAACGACGTGTTCAACCTGATCGCGGAACGGTTCACCGAGAACATCCGCGAGCTGGAAGGCGCGCTGAACCGTGTGACCGCCATGGCGTCGCTGAGCAACCAGCCGGTCACCAAAGCCCTTGCGGAGCAGACTTTGCAGGACTTCTTCACCACCGACGTGGAAATCAAGCCCGCGGACATCATCACGCAGGTGGCCAAGTACTTCTATTTGACGTTCGACGACATCGTCGGCCGTTCGCGTACCAAGAAGATCGCGCTGGCACGCCAGATCGCCATGTATCTGGTACGCGAGCTGACCAGCATGAGCCTCAACGACATCGGCCTGGTCTTCGGTGGCAAGGACCACACCACCGTGATGCACGCGTATACGCGCATCAACGACGAGATGCAGGAGAAGCAGGAGATCTACAACTACGTGACCGAGTTGACTCTGCAGCTCAAGCAGCGTTCCAACGACAAGTAACGGAAGCAACCACAACAAACGGCGTGTTTCCAACGGTTTTCCTTAGGCTGGTAAATTATTTACCAGCCTTTTTACTATCCGCGTGACACGCCCGGACATAATTTCTTGTACATCGAGTTTTCCACATACATATCCACATTTCGGGGAAAGGTCTGTGGAAAAGCCGTTGGAAACACGGAAAACGGCAGTGGATGGCTCGTGGATTATTCACAGTGAATTGTGGATAAGTTTTGCGCGGCCATGAGCCTGTGGATAACCCATCCTCTTATCCACATTCGACTCAGAAGTTATCCACAGATGTCGCCTCGTACTGAGACGTTGCTGCGCTTGGGCTGAACGAGCTTATCCACACTATCCACAGGGCTTATTATTACGAAAGTACGTTTTTCTTACTTTCATCGTCATTCTCGTAATGCGGGGAATTCCCCACGCTTTCGTCGTCGTTGCTCTTATCGCTAGAATGGCATGTGGATCGAACGAAACGAGGAATACCCCATGAAAGTCGAAGTCAATTCCCAAGCTCTTGCCGATGCCGTGGCATGGACCACACGTGTCATCGACGCACGTCCCGCAACCCCGATTCTGGCGGGCATCCGTCTGGAAGCCATTGACGGCACACTCCAGCTTTCCGCCTTCAACTACGCCATTTCCGCACGCCATCACATCGAAGCCGGCGTGGATGAGGCCGGTAGCGTTCTGGTGCTGGGCAAACTGCTTGCCGACATCACCAAGTCGCTGCCCGCTGCGAAAACCTATCTTTCCACTGATGGTTCCACGATGACCATCACGTCGGGCAAGTCGACCTTCACCATGCAGCTCATGCCGGAAAGCGAATATCCGGATCTGCCCGTGGTGCCGACGAAACTGGGCCAGGTGGACTCCCCCACCTTCGCTCAGGCCGTCAACCAGGCGTCCGTCGCGGTCTCCCGTGAGGAGAACCGTCCGGTGCTCACCGGCATCCGCGTCCAGTTCCAGGGCGACAAGGTCATCATGAGCTCCACCGACCGTTTCCGTCTGGCCCGTTCCAGCTTCACCTGGACGCCGGAGGATGCGACCATCAGCACCACCGCTTTGGTCCGTGGCTCGCTGCTGCGCGACATGGCACGTTCGCTGGACGAGCATCAGAACGTCACCATCGATTTCGATGCGGACAACCCGTCCCTGCTGGGCTTCGAGAACGCCGGCCGCGTGTCCACCTCCCAGCTCATCGACGGCGAATTCCCGGCCGTTGACCGCCTGTATGCCGATGAATACCCGATTCATGCCGTCATCAACAAGCAGGCCCTCATCGACGCCATCAAGCGCGTTTCGCTGGTCGCCGAACGCAACGCCCCGATCCGCATGGTCTTCTCCGGCCAGGAGCTGACGCTGTCGGCCGGCACCGCCGACGAAGCACAGGCGAAGGAGATTCTCGACATCGACATGGACGGCGAGGACATCACCGTGGCGTTCAACCCCTCCTATCTGGTCGACGGCCTGAGCGCCATCAGCGAGCCGTTCGTGCGCATGAAGATGACCACCGCGGTCAAGCCCGTGGAATTCAACGGCCAGCAGGAAGCGGATTCCGACGAATCCATGGACTACCGTTACCTGCTCGTTCCGATGCGCTTCAACAACTGATTTCGTTCCACCTGTGGCCCGGACGGCAAGTTCCCGTCCGGGCCACCATGCCATCACCTTCAAGGAATCCCGGTTTTCATGCATATCTCCCGTCTCGCGCTCGACCATTACCGGTCATGGGACCATTGCGTGCTTGATTTCGAACCGGGAATCAACATTCTCCAAGGCTCGAACGGCCTAGGGAAAACCAATATCGTGGAAGCCGTGGAAGTGCTGTCCACCGGCTCCAGCCACCGCACCTCGTCATCGCTGCCGCTGGTCGAAAAAGGCCACCCTTCCGCCACTGTCCGGGCCAACGTCGAAGATGCGGGCGAACAGCGCACATATGAGATCACCATCGCCGCGCGAGGCGCCAACAGGGCGCGCGTGGACGGCGGAAAATCGCAATATATGAGGGATATCGTGGGTTTGGTCCCCTCCGTGTCCTTTACCCCCGAAGACCAGCGGTTGGTGTCTGGCGATCCGGCCACCCGACGGAACTTCCTCAACCAGGCGGCTTCACTGCTGTTGCCCCGTTATGCGCAGTCGTTGCAACAGTTCACGCACGTTGCCAAACAGCGTGCCGCATTGCTCAAACAGCTGTCCGACGGCTCCGGCATCGACCCCGAATACGGGCGTCAGGCCGTGCTGAGCGGTCTGGAAGTGTGGACCGGCCAATTCATCGCCCTCGGCGTGCAATTGACCAAGGACCGGAACGATGTGATCGGACTGCTGCGCGAGCCGTTCACCCGCATCTATGCTTCGTTGGCGGGCGAAGAGGAACAGGCCGACCTGGTGTATGAGCCGTCCTTCGACGAGGTGCTTCTGTTCGACGAGCCGGCCGCGGAAATCAGCCGTCATTTCCAACGCATCTACCCCGGCGAAGTGGCCCGTGGGCAGAATCTGATCGGACCGCAGCGCGATGATCTGACATTGCGGCTCAACGACATGCCAGCCCGCGAATTCGCTTCGAACGGCGAGATGTGGACAATGGCGTTGGCCTTGAAAATGGCGCTGTACGAAGTGGTTTCGGCGCAGCGCGACGTCAAGCCGATCGTGATACTCGACGATGTGTTCGCCCAGCTCGACGAGTCCCGTCGCGGGCAGATCCTCGACTTCGCGCGACGGCAGGACCAGGTGCTGATCACCGTCGCCGCGGCAAGCGATATTCCGCAAGGCGAGGCGCATGTCATCGACGTTGCCGCGCTGCGTGCGCAATCGCAGGAGACGGACGGCGATATCGCGGCGATGGCGGCCATGCTTGCCGCCGGACGTGGCGCGCAATCGCAAGGAATCGAGGCCGAATCCTAATGCCGAAACCACCAATCTGCGAACTGCTGAACCTCGACCAACGCAAACTGCCGGCCGAAGTGTTCGACCGCATCAGCGACCGTGCCGGGCGGCTCAAGGAACGCGAGGAACGCGCGCGCAAGGCGTGGGAAAGCTTCGGCAAACCCGGACGCGATCCGGAAACCGTCGGCAGCCTGTTCAATCTGCTGGCATCGAACGGCGCATGGATACCCCACCTCAAAATGGCGCAGATGCGCGACCATTGGGACCAGGTGGTGGGCGTGGAAAACGCGAAGCACTCCTACCCCGCCAGCCTGCGAGACGGCGTGCTGACGATACGTTGCGACAGCCCGGCCTGGACCACCACCCTGTCGTATATGACGCCGTTGCTGACGGACACCATCCGCAGGAAACTCGAAGGTCTGACCATCAATGAGGTGAGGGTCACCGGCCCGCAGAGCCAAGGGTTCAGCCGTGGGCGTATCTCAAGGAAGATTCGCTACTGAGGGCTATTGCGAAGTCGACTTACAATCGACCTCTCTGACAGGAGAGATCGATTGTGGCGCGCGTGAAACAGGCCGTTGCGACGGGGTTTACGGAGGTTTTCCGGCTTGTCGGACGCGTTCGGAACCATGCCGAAGCCGTTGGAAACCGTTGAATTCCAAGGACAAATGTCTATAGCGCGCTGTCCCCCTCCATGAGTAGAATATCCAGCAGTGTATGTAAACGCCTAGAAGGGGCCTTTATTTGCGTTCTAGGTGGTATCACCTGCGGAAATGACCCTTGATGGCGGGAAAAATGCAGGAAGGAATCTCTGTGGCAGACCTTGATGCGGATTCGCTGAACGAATCAGCTGAAAACACGCAGGAAGATCAGATTCAGGATCAGATCCAGAACGACCAGCTCGAAGATGCGCAACTTGACGATTCGCTGTCTCCGGAACACTACGACGCGTCCGATCTGAGGGTGCTGGAAGGCCTTGAGGCGGTGCGTATCCGCCCTGGCATGTATATCGGCTCCACCGGCCCTCGCGGCCTGCACCATCTGGTGTATGAGATCGTCGACAACTCCGTCGACGAGGCGCTTGCCGGCTACGCGTCACACATCGAAGTGACGATTCTGCCGGACGGCGGCGTGCGCGTGGTGGACGACGGCCGAGGCATCCCGGTCGACGAAGTGCCGGGCGAAGGCATCTCCGGTGTCGAAACCGTGATGACCAAGCTGCACGCTGGCGGCAAGTTCGGTGGCGGCGGCTACGCGGTCTCCGGCGGCCTGCACGGCGTGGGCATCTCCGTGGTGAACGCGCTGTCCACCCGTGTGGACATCGAAGTGCGCCGTCAGGGCTTCCACTGGACCCAGACCTACATCGACCAGAAGCCGACCGCGCGTCTGCTCAAGGGCAAGCCGATGGAGGAAGGCGAGTCCACCGGCACTTCCGTGACCTTCTGGGCCGACGGCAAGATCTTCGAAACCACCACCTACGATTTCGAGATCCTGCGCAACCGCTTCCAGCAGATGGCGTTCCTGAACAAGGGCCTGAAGATCTCCCTGACCGATTTGCGCGAGCCCGACCAGGCCGGCGACGAGGTTTCCGGCGAGGAATCCGAAACCGAAGACAAGTTCCAGACCGTCACCTACCAGTACAACGACGGCATCAAGGACTACGTCGACTACCTGGTGAAGTCCCGCAAGGCCACCCCGGTCGAACCGGACGTCATCGACTTCGAGGCCGAGGACCTGAAGATCGGCATCTCCGCGGAAATCGCCATGCAGTGGACCACCGCGTATTCCGAAGCCGTGCACACCTTCGCCAACACCATCTCCACCACCGAGGGCGGCACCCATGAGGAGGGCTTCCGCGCCGCGCTGACCTCGCTGGTCAACCGCTACGCCCGCGAGAAGAACATCCTCAAGGACAAGGACGAGAACCTGTCCGGCGACGACGTGCGCGAAGGCCTGACCGCCGTCGTGTCCGTCAAGCTCACCAACCCGCAGTTCGAAGGCCAGACCAAGACCAAGCTCGGCAACTCCGAAGCGAAGACCTTCGTGCAGCGCGTCATGACCGACAAGCTCGGCGACTGGTTCGACGCCCACCCGAACGAGGCCAAGAACATCATCCAGAAGGCCATCGAGGCCTCCCGTGCGCGTCTGGCCGCCAAGAAGGCACGTGAGAACACCCGCCGCAAGTCGATCTTCGAATCGGCCGGCATGCCGGACAAGCTCAAGGACTGCCAGTCCAACAACCCCGAAGAATGCGAGCTGTTCATCGTGGAGGGTGATTCCGCAGGCGGCTCCGCCATCCAGGGACGCAACCCGATCACGCAGGCCATCCTGCCGCTGCGAGGCAAGATCCTCAACACCGAGCGCGCAAGCCTGGACCGCATGATGAAGTCGGACACCATCGAATCGCTGATCACCGCCGTCGGCGGCGGCTACGGCGAGGACTTCGACCTCAACAAGGTGCGCTACCACAAGGTCATCATCATGGCCGATGCAGATGTGGACGGCGCGCATATCGCAACCCTGAACCTGACGCTGTTCTTCCGCTACATGCGCCCGATGATCACCGCCGGCTACGTGTACGTGGCCATGCCGCCGCTGTACCGCCTCAAGTGGACCAAGGGCCCGCACGACTTCGTGTACACCGACGCCGAACGCGACCGCGTGCTCGCCGAAGGCAAGGCCGCGGGCCGCCAGCTGCCGAAGGGCGAAGGCATCCAGCGCTACAAGGGTCTGGGCGAGATGAGCTACCAGGAACTGTGGGAGACCACCATGGATCCTGACCACCGCATTCTGAAGCAGGTGCAGATCGAAGACGCGGCCGCGGCCGACGAGACCTTCTCCATGCTCATGGGCGACGAAGTCGAACCACGTCGTCTGTTCATCCAGCGCAACGCACGCAACGTCAGCTGGATCGACGCGTAAACGCGTAGGGTTTCGCAGGACTTCAAAGCAAGGATTAGAAATTGGCAGACGAAAACAACAGCAACGAAGACGGCCAGTTCGTGCCTGACGGCTCCATGGAACCGTTGAGCCCGCAGGAGGCCGACAACACCGATTACGGCCTGATGGTCGGCGAACGCGTCCAGAAGAAGGATCTGCAGCAGGAAATGCGCGAATCCTATCTGGCGTACGCCATGTCCGTCATCGTCGATCGTGCCCTTCCGGACGTGCGAGACGGCATGAAACCGGTGCACCGCCGCGTGATCTACGCGATGTACGACGGCGGCTACCGCCCCGACCGCGGCTACTCCAAGTGCGCACGCGTCGTCGGCGAAGTCATGGGCAAGTACCATCCGCACGGCGATTCCGCCATCTACGACACGTTGGTGCGTATGGCGCAGTCGTGGTCGATGCGATACACGCTCGTCGACGGTCAGGGCAACTTCGGCTCCCCCGGCGACGACCCGGCAGCCGCAATGCGTTACACGGAATGCCGTATGGCGCCGCTCGCCATGGAAATGGTGCGTGACATCGACAAGGACACCGTCGATTTCCTGCCGAACTACGATGGCAAGACGCAGGAGCCGACCGTGCTGCCGGCCCGCTTCCCGAACCTGCTGTGCAACGGCTCGTCCGGCATCGCCGTCGGCATGGCGACCAACATTCCGCCGCACAACATGCGCGAGCTGGCGGAAGGCGTGCATTGGACGCTCGATCATCCCGAAGCGAGCCGTGAAGAGCTGCTGAACGCACTCATCGGCATCATCAAGGGACCGGACTTCCCGACCGGCGCCACGATCCTCGGCCACAAGGGCATCGAGCAGGCGTACCGCACCGGCCGCGGCCTGATTACGATGCGCGCGGTGGTCAACACCGAGGAGATCAAGGGCCGTATGTGCCTGGTGGTCACCGAGCTGCCGTATCAGGTGAATCCCGACCGTCTGGCCGCTTCCATCCGAGAAGGCGTGCGCGACGGCAAGATCCAGGGCATCGCCGACATGCGCGACGAGACGTCGGGCCGTACCGGCCAGCGACTCGTGCTCGTGCTCAAGCGCGACGCCGTGCCGAAGGTCGTGCTCAACAACCTGTACAAGCATTCCCAGCTGCAGCAGACCTTCGGCGCGAACATGCTGGCACTGGTCGACGGTGTGCCGCGCACGCTGTCCCTGGATGCGTTCATCCGTCATTGGGTAAACCACCAGCTCGAAGTCATCGCACGCCGTACCGCCTACCTCAAGCGCGAGGCCGAGGAACGCGACCACATCCTGCAGGGCTATCTGAAGGCCCTTGACATGATCGATGAGGTCATCGCCCTCATCCGTGCCTCCGAGTCCGCGGAGACCGCCCGCACGGGCCTTATGGACCTGCTTGACGTGGACGAGGTGCAGGCCGACGCCATCCTCGCCATGCAGCTGCGCCGACTGGCCGCCCTGGAACGTCAGAAGATCCTCGACGAGCACAACGAGCTCATGCGCAAGATCGCCGACTACAACGACATCCTCGCCAAGCCGGAACGCCAGCGCAAGATCGTCGGCGACGAGCTGGACGAAATCGTCGCCAAGTATGGCGACGAACGCCGTACCAAGATTCTGCCGTACTCCGGCGAGATGAACGTCGAAGACCTGATCGCCGAAGAAAACGTGGTCGTCACCGTGACCCACTCCGGTTTCATCAAGCGCACCAAGGCCGACGAATACCGCGCGCAGCACCGCGGCGGCAAGGGCATCAAGGGCGCCAAGCTGCGCGAGGACGACGTGGTGGACCACTTCTTCCTGACCAGCACGCACAACTGGCTGCTGTTCTTCACCAACAAGGGCCGCGTGTACCGTCTGAAGGCATACGAGCTGCCGGAAGGCTCCCGCGATTCCAAGGGACAGCACGTGGCGAACCTGCTGCAGTTCGGCCCGGACGAGACGATCCAGACCGTGCTGTCGATTCCGAACTACGACGTGGCCAAGTACTTGGTGCTCGCCACCCGTTCCGGCAAGGTCAAGAAGACCGCGCTCGCCGAATACGACTCCCCGCGTCAGGGTGGTCTGATCGCGGTACGACTCATGACCGACGAGAACGGCGAGAACGCCGACGAGCTGATCGGTGCCGCGCTGTGCAACGCCGACGACGACATCATCCTCGTCTCCAAGCAGGGCATGAGCCTGAAGTTCGAAGCCAACGACGAGCAGCTGCGCCCGATGGGCCGCCAGACCGCCGGTGTGCAGGGCATGAAGTTCCGCGACGGCGACGAGCTTTTGGCCATGGATGTGGTGCAGGGCGATTCCGACAGGGATCTGCTCGTGGTCACCAACGAGGGCTTCGCCAAGCGCACCGCCATCAGCGAATACCGTCTGCAGGGCCGTAACGGCTACGGCGTCAAGGCCGTGCAGCTCGCCGAAGGCCGTGGCTCCCTGGTGGGTGCCGTGATCGTGGAGGAATCCGACCAGATCATGGCCATCATGAAGTCCGGCAAGGTCATCCGCTCCAACGTCGCCGAAGTCAAGCGCACCGGACGTACCACCCAGGGTGTGACGCTCGCCAAGCCTGACAAGAACGACGAAATCATCTCCATAGCACGTAACGAGGAGACCGACGAGGATGACGCCGAGCAAGCCGCCGCGGAAAACGGAGCAGTCCAGAACGACGCAGCCGCGCAATCGCAAGCCGAAACCACTACTGAAAACTCCGCTGAAACCGGTACGGAAGCCACTTCCGATGCCGGCGATGGCGAGAATGTAGAGGCCTGAGACACAGGCGGGGAATCGTCTGCGAAAACTGGTAGCCTCGGCTAGAAGTAGGCAAGATTCTGCAAGGAGCAACGATGAGCGAGAACAATGAAAGCCATCAGGCGCAGGCAGGGGCGCAGGCCCCACGCGTGGCCCGTTCCGCATCCAGCCAGCCGTTGAGCGGTACGGAACAGTCTCAGGCGCATGAGAACATGGCCGCCGCGTCCGGCGGTGTGAAGGTTCGTGAAAAAGCGCGTCGTGGCGCGCCTCGCGCCCGCCGCATGAGCCTGTCCCTGACCCGCATCGACGCATGGTCCGCGGCCAAGGTGGCGTTCATGCTTTCCATCGCGGGAGGCATCATCCAGATCGTCGCGGTGACGCTGCTGTGGCTGCTGCTGAACGTGGTCGGCGTGTTCGATCAGGTGACGCAGATCGTGTCCTCCACCGGTCTTGACGCCGGCGGATTCGACCTTGCCAACGTGCTTTCGCTGAGCACCGTGCTAAGCGCGGTCACCATCTTCTCCATCATCGAAGTGGTGCTGTTCACCGTGCTGGTGGTGATTCTCACGCTGCTGTACAACGTGGTGAGCACGCTGGTCGGCGGCATCCACGTGACGCTCGGCGACGACTGATCGATTCGTCTTCGGATTTTAAGCGGCTTGCATCATTGCGATGCGGGCCGCTTTTCTGTTGCCTTTCCGTCGTGATTGAATTGTGCTTTGCCGGTTGCGCGGCCTGTTTTCAATTGTCGGACTGGTCGTTGCGATTGCCGGCTGGCATTCCATACAGCTCATCGGCGTCGAGAAAACGCACACGACCGGCATACTTGCTCCGGGTGGCCTGCGAAACGGGATTCTTGCTGAAGAACATGAAATAAGTAGTCGTATATCCCCGAATCAGGCCTTCCCTTTCCAGCAACGACTCCACTGCTTCGGTCTCGTTGAAATTGTTGCGCCATTTGCATTCGCCAAGCAACACGGTTTTGGTCGATGGGTCGCCGGCCACAACGTCAATGTCGGTCTGTTTCTTTTTACGCGGGTTGGTGCCCCACCACTTGCCGAACTGTGTGGGTAGCAACGGCAGCTTGTCGGTACCGGTGGCGTTGGTAATCCATTGCAAGCAGATGGTTTCGAACTGTTGGCCTACGTAAGTGTCAAATGCTGCACCGAAAGCAGTACGCTGTGCTGTGATTGCGCCTTTTCCGCTTTCGATGGCACCGGTGCTCGGTCCTACAAAGTGATACCAGTAGGAGAAGAAAGGATCGTTTATATTCCACATGCCTTTCTTGGATTTTGATGGATTGTCGCCGAACGGGACATTTCGTCGCACCAATCCGAGTCCGTCTAACATATTGAGATATGAGCTGATCGCGTCGGGATTGACTCCTGCGTGCTCGGAGATGGCCTTAGGAGTCGAATGACCGTTGGCGATGGCTTGGAGCACGGAATAGTAGATTGCAGGGTCGCGTAGCTCCTCCCGCAGTAGCATCATGGGCTCTTCGCGAAGCATGCCATACGAATCGAAGCATAAGTTGATGACGTTTTGGCAGTAGGCGTCTGGCGTGGTGTCCAATTGTGCCAGATAGTACGGCGTGCCTCCGAATGTGGCGTAATATTCGACGAGTTCGTTGGGAGTGCAGTCTGGGAGAAACTGTGCGGCATCCATGTAGGTGAAAGGCAATAGTTTTATCTGCGCGGTGCGCCTGCCATAGAGCGGACTTTTCCCACCAAGAACGTTGCTTTCCATGAAGCTCTCGTTGCTTCCTGACAGGATGATCATGGTATTGGTGGCGTTGAATCCATGATCGATGGCGATTTGCAGAGCGGAAGGCAAGGACTCGTCTTCGAGTGCCGCATATGGGAACTCATCGAATACGAATACGAATGGTTTCTCGCGCTGCTGCGCCTGATTGGCCACATAGGTAAGAGCGCTCGTCCAGCTGGAGAACGATGGGGTATCGGAAGGAAGACTGAAGAAACGGGCCACTTCGGATGTGAAGTCGCGCAGATTGAGTTTGTTGCTTTGCTGGAGTGCGGTGAAGTACAACGCTTCCTTGTCGGCAACAAATTGGTCAATCAGGGCTGTTTTGCCGACGCGGCGGCGACCATAGAGTACGACCATGTCGAACTTAGGGCGAGCGTAAAGCCGTTCCAGCACTTCGAGTTCGTGCGTGCGTGCAATGAACATGTGACTGCTCCAATGATTGGTTTGCTAATGTAAGTATACTTAACTTAAGTATACTTACATTAGCAAACTCACTGCTGCCGAGGTTCTTCATAGTCTGGCGGCGGGCACTATGCGAGGGCTCTCTCAGGTCCGTACGAGGCTTGAGAAAGTGAGGCGCGAACTAAAGCCGATTTGCCGCCAGCTCGTTTCCTATGGCCTGCTGTATTGATGTTTTGCTGGGATGTCTTATTAACTTGATTGGCGGTGATTGTTCTTAAGGTGGACATTATATGTTGAAGAACAAGCTTGGTGATGCGGCAACCGGCTTTCAATGAAAAACAAAGACAAATCCACAAAAATGATACATCTTTTAGATTATGTTTTCGCTGCTGGGAAAAAGAAAACAATGAAGTAACAAAGAATATATACCTGTAACCAACAGGAGGTGATTGAATATGACTTCGCAGAACACTCAATATGATTTCGATCTTGGTGAGGTTCAGGTTTATTCTGAACCGATTCTGACCGATGTCAGTATCGGATTTTTTAGCTGAACGGCAGAATGCGCGATAGCATGATTTATGCTCGTTTAGTTGTAGTGAGAAGACATTTTAAATGTCTTCTCACTTTCTTTTGAGGTCCGAAATGGAAGAAAAATATCAATTAGCGGATGCCCTTTCAATATACGACGACTTAAATGGATCGTTGGTTGTTCTGCAGGGTAAAACAGGGAAAATATGTCGAATGAGTAATTCCTCTAATCTTATTCACATATTGGACTATTTGCAAAGACCTTCGACTTTTAAGGGGGTGGTCGCAAGTTTTCCATACCTAACAGAGAAGTCTCTGCATCAAGCTTTATCCCGCCTAATTTCCTTAGGTGTGGTGGAGAAGTTAAATGAACAGGTTCGGCAGATAAGATGTATGCTTATCGGGTGCGGGTCGATAGGAAGCCATGTGTTCAAACAGCTTTCTATGTTTCCTCTCAAGAAGATGCTTCTTGTTGATAATGATATTGTAGATGAAACAAATATATATAGGCAGGACTTCTATCCTGAAGATATAGGACTTAAGAAAACAGCTGCACTTTTAAATCGCTCTTCTTGTATTGAAGAGACGGTCTTTTCGAATCAGCGTATCATGGGCCCGCATGATCTTGTTGAGTTAATACAGGCAGAGAGCATTAACTTGGTTATTCAGGCGGCAGATTGCCCAACCACCGACGATATGGCTCGCATCGTCAATAAGGCGGGTGATTATTGCAATGTGCCCTACATTGTTAATCCTGGATATATTGGTAATGCGATGAGTCTTCCCGAATTTTTCTATCCCAATCTGGATTATAGTTATGCTTCATCTCATCTGTCGATTCCCGGAGAGCCAGTTCTGCGGTTTCAAAAAAACAAATTGAGTTACCGTTTTTGTGATGAGTTAGCCTGCCTAATAGCCCAACAAGTAGATGATTATCGGCATCATAAAATTCCGAGATACTATGGTGAAAAAGGATATTTCAACACCATTGATTTTAAATGGTGCACTAAACGAATGAGTTCATTCGATGATAACAAGGTAAAAGACTGAAGGTTTCATGAAAAAGCGTGTGGGACTCTGGTGGAGACCTGACTACACTGCTTGGTTCGCTGCGGATACGGCGACGGCAATTGGCGTGGCGGTGCGTTCCCTGGCGATCTCCCTGGTCGGATATGCGGTTTCCGGCTCCACGGTCGCGGCAGGATGGCTGGGCTCCGCATCGATGATCGCGCAGCAGGTGTTCGGCATCTTTGGTGGCACATATGTCGATAGACATGACCGCAGAACGTTGATTATCGTCAACGCGGTGGTGAGCATGCTGTGCTGGGGATCCGTCGCTGGACTGCTGCTGACGGGCGGATTGCGATATTCCGTATTGCTCGCGATTGCAGTGGTCTCGTCGGCGGTCAACGGATTCCTGGGGAGCGCCACCGACGCCATGCTCAAATCGATCATCGACATGCGCGACTACCCGAAGGCCCGCAGTCTCAACGAAGGACGAGATGCGACGGTGAATATGGCCGGAAGCCCGGTAGGGGGGTTTCTGTATGGCGTCAGGCCATGGCTGCCGTTTCTGATTACCGCATGCATGTATGCGGTTGCCGGTGTCACCGCCGCCGGTATACGCGAGTCCCACAAGCATGATGCAACAGTGCGACCGGAAGCCGGAACGGCTGCTCCGGATGTCTCTGCTGATGGCGGCAGCAGGTCGTTCTTCAAGGATTTTCGTGAGGGCTGGTCGTGGTCGCTGCATCGCACGATGCTGGTGATGACCATGATCGTTTCGGCGCTGCTGAACTTCGGCATCAACGGCGTCCAATACGGCATTCAGCTGCATCTGGTGTCCGCTGGTATGAACGGCGCCTATATCGGATTCATCAACACCGGAATCTTCTGCGCGATGCTGGCCGGCGCGTTCATCGCGAATCGTATGAGCGACAGGCTGACTGCCGGGCCGGTTGTGTGCGTCGGGTTCCTGTTCTCCTGCCTTGCCATGGTGCCGCTGGTGTGCACCAGCAACTATTGGGTCATGCTGATCTGTAATTCGCTTTCCGCTTTGCCGTTTCCGATCATCAATGCGATGATGCTCGGCTTTGTGTTCGCCAAGACGCCGGATTCGATGCAGGGACGTATCACGGTGACGTTGACTGTGCCTGCGCAGGCGCTTTCCATGTTCTGCAGTGCTGCGGCGGGAAGCCTGTTGCCGGTGTGTGGGTTCCAGCGGACGATACTGGTGTTCCTGATCGCCATGATGGTAAGCGCCGCGATTGTGGTGCTCTACCGTCCGCTGCGCACGATTCCCCGTGCCGATGCGTGGGACAGCGTCGAGCTGCAATAATCCTCCTTTCGAATGTCCGATTCTGGAGAATCGGACATCCAGAGTGATGTGGGAGTACCGGGAATGTCCGATTCGGCCGAATCGGACATCCAGAGTGGCTTGAGGACGGTGATGATGTCCGATTCCGGTGAATCGGTCACGTGGGGTGAATAGGCAGCAAAAAGCCGGTCCGCATCAGCCCGAGTACTCGGAGGAATACCTGAGTTGACGCGAACCGGCTCAGCAAGCCAAAATCGGGATTCAGCGGATCACAGCACGCCCTGGGCGACCATGGCGTTGGCGACCTTGACGAAGCCGGCGGCGTTGGCGCCGAGCATCAGATCGCCCTCATGGCCGTACTCCTTGGCGGCGGCCAGGGAATTGGCGACGATGTTCTCCATGATGGACTTGAGCTTGTTGTCCACCTCTTCGAAGGTCCAGGAAAGGCGGTAGGAGTTCTGGCTCATCTCAAGGCCGGACACAGCCACGCCACCCGCGTTGGCGGCCTTAGCCGGGCCATACAGCAGGCCGTTGTCCTGATAGACGGCGATTGCCTCCGGGGTGGACGGCATGTTGGCGCCTTCGCACACGACCTTGCAGCCGTTGGCGACGAGGGCCTTGGCGGACTCCTCATCGATTTCGTTCTGGGTGGCGCACGGCAGCGCGATGTCGCACGGCACGGTCCACACGCCCTTGCAGCCCTCGTGGTATTCGGCACCCGGAACACGCTCCGCGTACTCCTTGATGCGGCCGCGGTGGCCGAGCTTGATGTCCTTGACGATGTCGAGCTTGATGCCGTCCGGATCGTAGACGTAGCCGTTGGAATCGGAGGCGGTGACGACCTTCGCGCCGAGGGCCTGGGCCTTCTCGGTGGCGAAGATGGCCACGTTGCCGGAGCCGGAGATGACGACGGTCTTGCCTTCGAAGGAATCGTTCTTCAGGACGCGCAGGGCTTCCTGGGTGTAGTAGCACAGGCCGTAGCCGGTAGCCTCGGTGCGAGCCAGGGAGCCGCCGAATTCGAGGCCCTTGCCGGTGAGCACACCGGAGTATTCGTCGCGGATGCGCTTGTACTGGCCGAACAGGTAGCCGATCTCACGGGCGCCGACGTTGATGTCGCCGGCCGGAACGTCGGTGAACTGGCCGATGTGACGGCACAGCTCGGTCATGAACGCCTGGCAGAAACGCATGACTTCGGCATCGGACTTGCCCTTCGGATCGAAGTCGGAGCCGCCCTTGCCGCCGCCCATCGGCAGGCTGGTCAGGGAGTTCTTGAGAATCTGCTCGAAGCCAAGGAACTTGATGACGCCCTCGTTCACGCTCGGGTGGAAACGCAGACCGCCCTTGTACGGGCCGATCGCGGAGTTGAACTGGATGCGGTAACCGCGGTTGACCTGCACCTTGCCCTCATCGTCCGTCCAGGCGACGCGGAACTTCACCACGCGCTCCGGCTCGACGAGGCGCTCGAGCACGCCCGCCTTCTCATATTCCGGGTGCTTCTCAACAACCGGCTCGAGGCTTTCGAAGACCTCGCGAACGGCCTGCAGGAACTCCGGCTGGTCGCCATCGCGCTTCTCGACCTGCGCGTACACGCGCTTGACGTACTCATCAGTGAGCATATTTTTCCCCTTCGGGATAGTTGGGTTATCAATACGGCGGTTTCATTCTATGTGCTTGATTGTGAGACGCACAAGATATTGCTCAAGATTTGGCTGGAGCGTGCGGATATAGGATGGATTCGGGCATGCAAGAGAGACACGTCCAAAGAGAGACTTGTCCATTGACGCGATTCACGGAATCGCGAATGCAGAACAGGAGCAAAAATGTTCGAAGGATTCAAGAAATTCATCGCACGCGGCAATATGATCGACATGGCCGTCGGTGTCGTCATGGGCGGTGCCGTCACCACCGTGGTCAATTCGATCGTGAACAGCGTGATCAACCCGTTCATCGCCATGATTTTCGGCAAGCCGAATATGGACGGCCTGCTGGCGATCACGTTCAACGGCGCGACCGTCTCGTTCGGCGCTGTGCTGGGCGCTATTCTGAATTTCCTCATCATCGCCGTCGCCGTCTATTTCTGCATTCTGGTGCCGATCAACAAATTCCGCGACATGACCGAAGCGCTGCTTGCCAAGACCAAGCTTGCCGAGCAGAAGGAAGCCGAGGAAAAGGCCGCTGAAGAGCCGTCTGCCGAAGAGCAGACCGTCCAGCTGCTGCAGCAGATTCGTGACGAGCTGGCCAAGCAGAACGCGGCCCGCAACTAGTTGCGATTCGTGGTGCCACTCCCCTACTGATTTGATGATTCCGGCCGCTTGCGGGTATGCAGGCGGCCGTTTTATTTGGTTTGCGGGCGATCGCGTCCGTTGGATGGTCGACAAGAGGCTGAATACGAAAAAGGCTTCCGATTACTCGGAAGCCTTCAATTCTGTGGAGCTAAGGGGATTCGAACCCCTGACCCTCTCCATGCCATGGAGATGCGCTACCAGCTGCGCCATAGCCCCAATGTCTGCTCTGCAAACCTTGTATAGGATACAACACAGAGCAGAATCATGCAATTCGCGGCGTGTCGGGCACGTGGTCGAGGAAAGCCCCGGACACATGCCTCATAGGCTATTTCGAAGTGTCCGTCCCATTGCCTGACGTGCCGGATGACGTGCCATTGGGATTCGAACCGTTCGGCGTCGGATTCTGGTTCGTGGATGCCGAACCATTCGGCGTGGTGGTCGTCCCCGCGCCCGACTGTCCCGAATTGTTGGTGCCTGACGTCGATCCGTCGGATGGCGTAGTGGAGTCCGTGGACGAATCCGTCTTGTTCGAATCGTCTCCGGTGTTGGTGGACGAGTCCGAGCCGTCGGTGGACGTTCCGGTGCCGCCGGTTGTGGAATCCGTCTTCTTCCCGGTGTCCTTGCCGTTGTTCCTGTCGGAGTTCGTGGTGGAATCCTTATCGGTGTCCGTCGTGCCGGACTGGTTCTGCATATTGTCCTGCGTGCCGTTGTTTCCGCTGCCGTAGGTGGAATCGCCGGCATTGTCATCCGACGGCGTCTGCTTGCTGTTGACCATGTCACGCACCACGGTATCGGTTCCATGTCCGCCCGTGAATGCCAGGATCAGTCCGGCGCTCACGGCCACGCCGATAAGCGCGCTGACGATCGCGATGACGATCGGCGCACGCTTGCCATGCAGCCAAGCGTCAAACGACGCCCGGCGTCCAGCATGCTGGATACTTCCGCCGGCATTGTCCGGAAGCATGTTCGATTCGCGTCCTCCGGCCTGCGCGGAGGAGATGACACGGCCTGACGTTGCGGGCATCGCCGTG